>Ga0157363_1001505_pt1 | contig 19512 bp, 7 predicted proteins | sample AttsexASBM1_FD_111477 | JGI IMG/M metagenome (GOLD analysis project Ga0157363, IMG submission 111477) | Fungus gardens microbial communities from leaf cutter ant in Ribeirão Preto, State of São Paulo, Brazil - Atta sexdens ASBM1 | ecosystem: Host-associated > Fungi > Mycelium > Unclassified ... | reverse complement strand
TAAAAAATGAAAAAAATACGTAAACTAGATACCAGGTGAATCTATTCACCAGAAATATTACTTTTTTTAATTTCTGGAAATATTGGTCATCAATATAAAAATTTCAATATTTTATTGTTCAAATCTGTTAGAAATTAGAAAGCTACGAGCGTGAAGTTACCAAGGCTAAAATGCATTTATGATATATAATAATTGTGGTACTCACCAACGATGTTCACCCATGAAATACATCTAAAATGAATTCTTTCCGTTGACCATCATCCAATTACCGAATTTACAGCTCGACGTATTTTAATTGGAAAACTGTAATCAAATAATAATCAGAAATTAATAATTTCTTAAAATAAAAATAAGAAAGAAGGGAAGAGAAGATTAACTTTCTCTTTCAAGAAAGAGGAGCAATCAGAGACTTTCTGATGTGAATAGTAAATAAAAAGAGATGGAAAATAACAGAAAGTGATCAATTTTTAATTCTTTTTATTTAAATGCATCTTTTGAACATTAAGAACATTAAGAACTCCCACATATAATTTCGCAAAAATGATTTAAGTATTAATATAATTAACTCGTATTGTATATATATTTCTTAATACATGTTAATCCATTAATGATCGTCTGACCGACATAATGCACATGAATGCACATTTTCGCGAATGTACACATTTCTTCAGCGAACGGCGGAAATACGTTGAGGATGCAGATAAAACTGGAAAAATATCAAGTAGAAAAAAAAAGGCAACAAATGAATGTACGAACGTAAAGAAAGAGAGAGAGAGAGAGAGAGAGAGAGAGAGAAACGGCGCATCACGCAAACGAAGGAGAATTGCTCGGATAATACGTGCGAGTACTACTCGCGCGAGGCATCACGAGACGGGGAGAGGGAGGCTCTCACTCGGCTGGCTCTCACTTTCACGGAGTCGCCGTGACCGAGATAAAGATGGTAGCGGGCGCGTTGCTACCACCATACGGTGGACTGACCGCTAACGTCTCTGCACCATATATGGCCGCCGCATGTACACTCCACGAGAGCATGCACGCACGTACATACGTACCGTACCGTATATAAAACGTACGTTACGTGCATGCACGTGCACCGCGGCACAAGTAGCCGTCCCGCACTGTCGACAGATCCGAAAGGATCGATAGATCAGTCCTTTAATTACGACCTGTACGCACAACCGCGGCCTCGGCTTGAGTGCGCACCAACGATTGGATCGCTGCGCCGTGTGTGCCCTACTGATACACATGACGCGTCACGGTACGCGGCGCGCCGACTGGATGTTAATCAAGGTGTAGCCTCGTATTTGGTGATGCTGATCGCATCAGTCGTCTGGCTCGACAGATCAGCATGAGTGATGTCAATGACAGAAAAAGAAACTCTCTTTTCTCTCTTCAAAAACTCGAATTTATTATTGCTTTCTGATTCAATTGTATATTTTTAATTATCATAAATCGTAATTTAGTTCTATTTTATTGATTAATTAATAACTTTTATGGAATAAATTAACTAATTGATCATAATTTTATTTTCGAAATTTTGATTTTATTTTAATTAATAAATTTTATGAAAAATACTATAAAAATTGAATAATTTATATATTTTAATAGCACAAACAAAACAAAATATTATGGAAATAATATCAATTTTTATTCTTCATACAATTGCTGTGATTAAATTGAATTTTAATGCTGTTACGCGATTAGTTTATAATGTGATATAATTTTGGACTTCATTAGCAGGACTCTTCTTAGAATATCATTTTGATGACGATAGGCTTATTAAAATGTGTGTTTACCGTGCTATCAATTTAACAATGATAAAAAATAAATAAACTTTCGAGCCTTCAACTATACATACATATTGCATAAATATACCAAACAGCATATCTCATAAATGAAACATACATCGAACGCACAATAAAGAGATTGCTATTGTTTCCTCTCTATCTTTCTCTTCATAAAAAAAAAAAGGGAGATCATCTTTCCCGATTTATTACTTCTCGCCAGACGATGGTAAATAAAAGAGAGAGAGAGAGAGAGAGAGAGAGAGAGAGAGAGAGAAAGAAAGAAACTGCAAGAGACGATGCCGTTCGACACGATTAATCCGCAGATTTACACGGGCCTTATTGGCATACACATTGGAATCTTGGAATACGGGAGGCAGTCGATACGACCGAGCAGGAAGGCAGCCAGGGGAGAAGCGTTATTTCAGGAGAGAAATCTGACTCCTATGGTGCGCAATAAAAGATGTTGAATTTCGTAATATCTCATCGAGAGAAGCGGCAGTGGCGGTGGCGGTGAGTAGAGAAGAGGGCCCTTTGCTTCTGCACAAAGAAACTAACACGCGAAAAAGATGATCTCTTTCTCTTTCTCCTTTTTCTTGTTTTTAGTCTGTATGTATACACCTTTGTATATGCAATATGAGACCGTATATATATATATATATATATGTGTCTAGACTGTGTTTATACGCAACAAGATTCCATTTATATGCTACGAATGATCGCGACCGTATAGAAATCGAAAGTGGATTCTTAAGATTTGCCATAAGTGGCACCGATCACTCGTGAGGACCTGTCCGTACCCTATATGGATTCGTCGCAGATCCACTGATCTATCCTTCGATCTATTCTCAATTATGACTCACATGTCTCAGCGCCACTTTTCTCGCGGTTCTTGCAAACTATTACAGGAAGACGATCGATATTTCCGTATTGATTTTTTTCGAATTTTTATTTTTATATGCATTATTTTGCTTGCACGTTTAAGTATATTCCGTTTTGAGATTTTTTTTAAATGTTTTTATCTTTATAAATTTATATTTACTAAGAAATGTATACGATTCATATATAAAAAAACATGGTATTTAAGAAAACACAAATTTTGAAAAATATAAAACTTCAAGGATGTAAATAACAGCGCTTAAAAATATTATACTATATTAAAATATAATCTTTTTACGACGAAAAATTTCATGGCTAACTGACTCATTTGTCACAGATTTTGCATATATTGTCTGACCAAGAACAAGCGAGTGAATACATTTGTCTTGTCTTTAGTCCTCGTTCATTTCTTGTGTTTTGTCTCTCTGATCGGACAAACATTTCCGTTTTATCATACGAGAAAAAGGCGAAACATTCAAGGCAAAACAGATACAAGTCCGCAACTAATTCGCGACGTTAATTCACTTCGTTATACGTGTTTTTCCAAATGTAGCTTCAAAGTCCCGCTAATATCCTTGATATTATAACATCCAAGAATATTTTGATTAATTTGATATATATATTCTTTCTTAACAAAAATGTCGAAGATATCAACAAAATTTTTAATTATAGATAATAAAATTTTTAATTACAGATAATAAAAAATGAAATAATTTGACAAATATCGTACAATATAAATTATATATTGTATAATAATGTATATATAATTATAATACAAATTAATACAAATACATATACAGAAAAATCAAGACCTCTTATTTTTTAGTTGTCTCGAGATACTTAATGAATTTTACTGTTTAAAATAAAATATTAATTTATTAAGACTTAGTTATTTCAAATGATACAATTATATTCAGATCGATGATCGTACATGCACAATCAAAATTAGATTGAAATTAATCAGATAAAAGATGGAGCGATAGATAATTCTTAGGGACATCCAGGATTCTCAGTAGTTATAATTCACGAGTCATGCCAACTCGGTGCGAGCGTTGTCAATGAGAAAATGCGAGACTTACAAGTCGCGCAGGAGACCTCGATCCGGTCATAAGCTACTTAATACTGGATTAACTATACCTGCTGCCATTTGAATAGCTTGCGCATGTATGTGACACAGAATTAGCAGACAGCAACAGCTTATTTCAACTGCTTACTGTTGGTTATCCGTTCGAGAAACGCGTTTCTATCAACAAAGAAAAACTGGATTTAGTTACGACAAAAAAATTCCAAGTTCATTTTTATGAAAATATTTAATTCTTTTATGCGATGTTAAAAAGTTAATCATATAATTAAAATATTTCAAATTAAATATATTTGATTAAATATGTACACGCACGTGTGAATTTTATCAAATGTACTGTAATTTCTACAAGAATAAAACCGAAAAAAAATATACAACATATTAAAAAATAAAAATTATTGGAATTCATTAATTATTATTTACAATTAGTATTAAATTAATTAAAAACATTTAATGGTTTTTTACTTTCTTTTTAATTTTTTTAGATAATCGATAAATCGTTAAATCGTAATTTATTCTTATTAAATACAAAAAAATCAAACACGCAAATACAATATGTCATTCTAACTTTTTTCTACGATTGTCTGATTATCGTTGACGTGACGTACGTCAATCTGGCCTTCCGACTGCCAGAGGATATTTGCATTAGTTGAGGCATGGCGCAGCAACCGATCCCTCCTCCCTCACGGAGAAACTTCACATTTAACCGAAAGGAATTCAGGACAATGACTACTATGAAGTCTTATTGTTACGACCGAATGTTTGAGCTATATCCTGAATATTATTATTATCGCATAAATTATTATATGTCTACGGTGCAATAAGTGTTTAACTGAATGTTTCGACTTTGGGAAAGTGAAATTGCCGAGAGATATATTTGCACTTGTTTTCGGCGTACTGGATAACGAGCAAATATATTATGCAATTATGTCATACAGTTTCGTAAACGGGCTCGAAATAAACGCGCGGAGTAATATAATGATAATTTTTCGAGGGCAATTTTATAATTTATGGAAATATCAATACGATATACTGCGAACTTTTAATACGATGAATGATTACGTACGAATATTCTTTACTAAGAAAATTCTTAAATGTCTGTCTCTATATAATTCGCTAATCGCATAAGCTACTTAGTGACGTATTAAATGTTGGCAATAATTGAGCAACAGGTTGTAGGGTTGTACTAGCGTTTGCCTTTTACTTCTTTTATATCCACCTTCTCTCCTCATTATACGATCTCGTTCCACCTACACGAACGTCGCAATATTTTCGTAACCAAAACGCAAGACGCGCTGGTCCGCATAAAGGACGATTATTCGCGCGAATCCGAACGAATTTCGAAATGCGCTTTACTTATTCGCAGAATTCTCTTGTCGTTCGCCGAGAGAGTTACAGCCGCGATTGTCGTGGATCGGCGACTGCTCTCGAATGCAGTTCTGTGGGCTCGGCTCGGCTCGACTTACCGTTCACACGCGGCGAATTCACGAGAAACAAAACGGAACCATACTTTCAATATACCGCCTTCACCTGCGGAACGGCAGCGGGATCGGCATGCCGCCGTTCGCTCAACACATATATATATATATATATGTGTACCCTGCGGTACACACATGCACCTGCCCGTGCCGCTATCACGTGCACCGCACTCGGTATCGACCACGCGATGCACGCAGGACACGTGGTAGCGGAGTGCGCACACATTTAAAGCGTACATTTAAATTGTAGTCACGCCTTGGTGTTTCACGCTAATACCTATGCACTTATAAATCTGTATACGTTAGATCCGTTGTGCGATCGACGTACGAACCACATTGTCGTATCGCGCGTTCGCATAATTCAATAGGCGTGATGCAGGGTGTCTTGTTTACGCAATAATGCCTTTCGAGAAAAATAACCGACACTGAGAAGTAATTTGGGTTGGAATTAAGAGCTGATATTACTTACGTAAAAACACTTTTCTTTGCAATCGGGATATTTACTGAAATAAATCGAGCGAGAAGAGATACTTTTCAGAGCACTGTACTATACGTGAACATTGCGTATACGCAATATATTGCAGAAATTTTATATAACAATAAGTTTTCACTAGTACACTCTTAGTATTTTTCTTACAAATCAACGTTTAAATTAGTGTAAATTTGCGTTGATTCTTCGCGAAGAGAACGATTTAATAAAGTTAAGCCACTATTATATGTTACATAAAACTATGGTAATTTCCTATTACAAATCTCTCAATTTTTTCGAACACAAAGTATCAAGTTCGCACGTATATATTTTCTCTGCAATGTATTATAATTTTAAATTTAAATCACGAAGACTTTTGAAATAGCTTGAGAATTCAAATTGCCTGAGAATTCAAATAAACACATGTTTATGAAATTTACAAGGTTTCATGTGAGAGGATGAAGACTATGTTGTGTTTGTAGGATAATTTTTGATGCTCCGCCCACTGCTATTGAAATATTTCCATCATGTTCGATTTTTTAAATATAAAAAAAATATTGTTTTCAGTATATAATGTAGTTTAATTGAAATTAAAAAACAAATCAGAAATTGAATGTTTAATTTTGTTTTTATATGGATTGGTTTTACGTATTAGAATTCAATAATAGTCGTCTAATACATTTTCATTCCAATATCCTTGATAACTTTGCTTTGCTCATCACTTACTTAAATTATTCAAAAACAAATATTTCAAAAATTGATCTACTTTATATGTAGTAGATCAATTTTTTATATATATGTATGTATATCTTAAAAATCGTATGTTAAAAAAAGTTTTCTTTTCTAGCACCAAAAATTTATTCAAAATTTGTAAACTGTTGTAATTAAATCAACAAATTGTTACGTGATACACATATTAATAATTCTATTAATTTTGATTCCAATTTTCCTTTCAAGTGTCTTTTTTATTTTCTTACTTCTTTGATAAAGAAAAGAACTTTGTACCTGTACCGGTAGCCACGCCTCTGCCCGCGGTGCAATATCGACGATATATTCAATGCACGTGATATATATATATATATATATATATATATATATATATATATATATATATATATATGTATGTATATATGTATATATGTAAAACGCACGCACACACCTGCGTGTACAGTATACACCGATGAGAGCAGCCGTATGGTGTACACGACTGCGTCACGGTGAAAACGAAACCGATATCTCTGCGGGATCTGCGCCGGCCGAGGTCGGAGGTCACCCACGCGGAGAATTGCTTTATTTAATAAACCGCGGTGGAAGGACGTTAATAAAGCGGCCGGAGATAAATAATGTGGAAAGCCGAGCCCGTTCACGTGTCGCGTCTCCTCCTCCCTCTTCCATCGCCACATGAAGAATCTTACCACGGTCTCATCCCGATGTGCCTCAGTTAAGCAATTCATCAGTTAAGCAACGAAACATAGGAGACATAGGAAACATAGGAGAGAAAGAGAGAAAGAATGAAAAAAAGCATTATAAAATATTATAAAAAGAGATGTCGATATTTTATTCATTGCTTAATATCGTCATGCGAGTATCAACCTGCCTGAGGCTTCGCACTACTCTTACTTAAATCCTTTTTGTAGCCATATTAACGCTGAAGGAGAGTTTCATGAACCTCATAAATACAGATTGCAAAATAGACGGTATTTACGAGACTAGTGAGGAAGACTTTATGTTTCCACTTGACTGCAGGATACTCGCAAATGAAAATATTATATGATTTATGAAACTATAGTAATTATTAAACTAGTACGTGCCTTTCGCAAAGTTAATTTAAACAACACAATAAGTCTATTATTACATAGGCTTTCAGTACATATATATAAAATCTACGTGCAAAAACGCCATGAGAGGTTACCATTTAACGCATTGCTTAAGAACATTTTAATTTTTAATCGGAGAAATTAATTTTTAATCGAAGCGATCTATCACTTTTTCCATGCCGGAATATCTCAAATAAGTGGAAAATGTTAGATAATCATTAACCCAGTGAACTTGACTGAGCATTTCGCCGCTTTGCACGAGCAGAAATACGAAGCAATAATCTTATAAGGAAAAATGGTAGCCTGGGAATCTACAGTTGATGGAAAATTTTCATGTTCATAATGTATACTAAATGTCAGGTTACATCTAGATATTTATTTATGAGATTATGGCCAATTATTCAAACATTAATTTTAATGTGTAATATTAAAGTTACATATTGTGGATTACATACATATTTTATATGCGCATCTATATTTTAATTTCAACAATAATTAATTCCTTCACATCTTGTGTTGTAATAAAATTTAAAGATGTTATCCATTAAAATTATTTAATTCTATCGACATATCATCTGACGTACATAATGTACATATTGGAAAAATAATAAAAATTTAAAAAAAAATTTATTGCTTAGTATAATACAAATTACTTATTAAAATTAAATTAAATTAAATTAAACACGAATTAAATTTAAAAAAAAAATTTTTTTAATATGGTTCTAATAAAATCAGGTCTGAAGGGGTTAATTTTGTTTCGCTGCTCATATAAAAAAGAAAAATGGAATGACCTAATATCTTTGACTTTCCACTATTCGTTTTATGTGAGAATGCCTTTACCTTCGATGGAACGGCATACGAGCCGAAGGAACGACCTACCACGACCTCGCCCAACTCTCAATATCGCGTCTCGCCGCACTCAGAACTCGTCTTAGGTCCACACCCACGTGATGTGTACACTGCAAGGTTGCCTCCTCCGGAATGAAAAGAACGCGAATCCTTCGGCTATAAATTCAGCGCGACGCGACGCAGAATTTCGTTATCGTAAAGTTACTTGTATCATGTACCCGCGCTGACGATTTATGCGGCGAACGTAATTGTTTACGCGCTTATGCACACGCGGTTTTGCATTGCAAACGCGACACGATCACAGCGATGTATGGCGGTCCACTATCGTCAATTTATTAATTGAACCCATGGTTTCCGGAACTTTGGTTGAGAAACGATCGCTGAATCCATAATTTTGATGAAATTTATATTTTATCGTTTAAAATAACGGATAGTAAATGAAATTGGAAGAGATACATCAAACAACAATTCATAAATTTTAACTCAAATATTACATTTCTTAAGAAAAAAATGTATTAAGAATTAAAGTTAGTGAAAAACTAAAGATACCACAAATAGAAAGAGGTGACCACTAGGTGAAATTTTAATGTATTATAAAATTGACTTCACACTCGCTAATTCAATTCATCTCTCCTGTTGCTATTTTAATAAAAGCACATTAATAACGGTACAATCTGATTCGGCGAGCAATCAAATACTTTCTTCCAATTATCGGAGCCATCATGTTGCACGCTTGAGGGCGAACGTACACGCTTTTTTATTATTGTCCTGTGCGAATTGTATTCGAGAAGGGATAATAACCGGTGGCCATTGTCCGTTCATCTTATATATCAGCTCAGACACATCTGCGGTGAGATATCGCGACTCTACGTATGCAAGAAAGTGATTACGACAAATTGCCGGTCAGCGAAATCACTTTGCGGCTTAGAAAATTTCGCCAAGGAAAGGCAAGAAACATGTGAGCATATCGGCAAGCCTTTAAATGAATTAGAAACGCGTTGTTGTGCGCGGAAAGGTCAAAGAGTGATGAATCTCACCATAGTGATGAGAAAGATACAATTTCGATGCAAGGATTTATATATTACATATAGAGCTTATTCCGCTTATGAATGCAGGAAGAACGATTTTACTGAAGTACCTATTTAAGAAAAGTTAAATATAGATCTGAAAATAATTTTGTTGAATTGTCAAAGTAATTATGTAAAAATCTTAAACACAAGCAATATAAATACTTTTAACATTTCAGCAACCAGCTTAAACGTCCTACATAATTATTTTGATAGTCCAATAAAAATATTTTCAAATCTATATCTATATAACTATATTTTTAGATAAGTAATTTTTAAATACTTCAGCAAATTATTTCCATCTAAAAATTTAATAGGAAGTGTATTACAAAAATGAATTAGTTTAGATAAATATAAATTTAATTAAAAGCAATATTTTACTTTTATTTTAAATTATTAATATTTAATTTTTATTAATAACCGAAAATAGATTATATAGAAGAAAAATTATGAAATGTATAAAAAGATAAATATAATAAGCTACGAATAATTAGTCAAACTAAACAGTTAATTATAATAAATAATCAATTAACCTCGAAAAATTAGCATCTGCTAGTCTTGCTGCAATAAATTTCAAGCTATTTCGATTCCTCGAGATATATTTAACAAATATGCTAAAATAGCTAAGTTTACTTTAGTTTATTGAGAATTTGGTCCGATAAAACATATCTAGCGACACATAGTTCTCATTTACAATCGTACGCTTCGTTATTTCATCATGGATTATAAAAAAAAAAAATAATGGAATAATTAAACACCGCAGAACCGCGACCGCCTTGTAAAACCACAACCGATTGATTTACAGTAGTCTATGGACAGTCTACGAGTCTAACTGGTCTTAAGAATTTATTCCTGCCATGTACAGTATACCTCACGATTATTGCCGCATTCATTAATCTGCGTACTTTGTGACTAAAACATGTACAATACCGATTTTTACTCACAAAAATATATAAATATTATTGATAGTTCCTAAATTATAAACAAAAAATAAAGAAAATTATGAAATTTCATAGAAGTGAAGAAAGAATATAAAACGAACCGGAACAATTAATAATAGAAGAAAGAAAATAGCAAAAAGAAAAAAATTTATGTTTTTTTTTTAAATTTAATTTTCATTAAACTTTACGTAGACAATGTCAAGCACAATTAACTAGAAAGTTTTAGAAAATAAAATACCATCTAATATAATTATTTCGAAGTGAACATTAATTATAATTAGAATCCGTAGATGAAAAGTGCAGCTGATGACAATTCTAGGACACTGCATTGCATGCATTGCGCACTCGCAATTAACTGTTGACATTTACTCCACTTCACGGCGCTCTCCTTTTTCACGGCGCGAGTCCTTCGACTCGCCCCGACGTTTCCTTTTTCTTTTTTTGATTTCTTTTTTTTTTCTGCCGTTTCTTTCTCTCCGTTGCGGCATGCACGGGAAGGCCGAGAAGGCAAGCCGCGACTGACGTGCGCACTGCACAGTGTGCACGTGTGCACGTACGTATCTATCTCGCGTAGACATGTCGGAGGGAAACGAGTTCGTGTGTCTCGGGACGCGAATTACCTGTTTTACGTGCCGACTGGAACTCCTTGAGAAGTTCACTCGAAGTTTTCGCGTAACGCCGGCGTGCGAGATCGAACGTCAGCGGTGCCGAACGAGACCGGTTTATTAAAAGAAACGTCTGAATTTTTTTACCAATTGTTCCTACGCAACTGTAGATAATTTAGGAGATAATTTCAGGAATTTTTTTCCTTGAAAAGATAAAATTGATTTTAACCGTTACAATAATTTTTCGGTCCTTTATACTACACATGATGGGTCACTCATGTATTCCCGAGTTAATTTTCATCACTTTTACAAGTATAAAAAAACAGTTATTATATTACGTGACATATCTTTAATATTTTACGTACGTTTAATATATTTAGAAAATATTTATTATATAAAGTTGGATATTTAAAAAAAAGAAGAAATAGAAATCTCATTCTTTAGATGCTCTGTTTTTCAAAGAAAAAGAACGTGTAGAACACTAATTACACAATCATATGTACTAAGAATTAAGATCCACATTAATAGTGATCGTGAATTATAAATAATTGATAGGAATTTTTTAATCACTAATATTATAAGGATAATATTAATGATTAAAAAATGAATTTAGTTACTAACAATTAATAATTTAGTCTAACAATTAATCTGAATATCTCATTGCTTCTTGTTTACGCATGCACGTTCTGAGATTCGGAACTCACTCGCGTGAGTTTTCTCACATTTTTGATGTGAAAGCATATATAAAAGACACAGGGTTGTAACAAGCAAACAAGTGGTTGTAACATCGTCTCGAAGACTCGGAAGACTTGATACCGGACGTGATCACGACTCTCCGATAAGAAACGACAACTCGTACGCCAACGACAGTGAACTACGACTACATCGTACTCGATGTAACTCATCTGAAGATGGCACGAGACGTTACGTGATTAATTGCCACGATTAACAGTAATTAATAGAGTTGCTCCGGTAAGCGTGAGCAAGTACTGTTCCCGTACGAACGTATGATTCCTTTCCGCGAGTATAAATATGCGCGCACCTTGCGTGAAACGTGTTCACATACATGCAATCAGGACGTATGAGAAAAAAAATCGATATTTTTTACGTATCAATTGAAGATATGTAAGTATTACTGCGCAATGCGACTTTCGATTAATTAATTGTATAAATAGATATTTAATCCTTTCACATATTCGTGAACATAAACTAACGTAATAATATTATAATTATAATAGTAACGTAATAATATTATAATTTCTCATACTCAAAAAAATATATAAATGTAATATAATGTAATATAACGTATATTATACAGTTATATTGTTAAGTTACATTGTTAGGAAATTATAATATTGAAAAACTATCATGTTATTGTTAGTTTGTGTTTTGCAGAGTTCTAATTAGTTATTAAAAATATCGATATTCTTATTCAGAGAATGATTAAAGGTATTGAAATCCACGTTGGCGTATCTATTTATAAGATATTGGCAAATATTTTTATGTATTTGCATACATGATCACATCGATAATTTATAGACGAACTGTTGAATATTGATACGTTTAAATAGTTCAATACATTACAGTATTGATTGATCTTTAAACATAGTATCTCAGTGTGTGTAACAGAGTTAGATAATACCCTCCCAGTAAATAGTAACTAACAGTATGCCCATGCATTATGTTATATTTATATCATTGAATAATTATAACATTAAAATATGTTACTATTGTTGGCGTTGGTTACTAGAATTATCTTGAGAAATAGATGTATTTAAAGAAATAAAAAAAAAATATCTGCTTCGTGAAATAATTTTTAGTCTGTAAATTTAATCAAAAAATACTAAACTGAACAATCTTATTTTAAGTGCAAAGAAAATATTGATTAATCAGTTGAATCTGAATCAGTTAAAAAGATTGATGAGATCGGGCAACAAGATCATCTTGTAGAATTCATTTAGCAAATTTGAAAGCGATTAACAAGAAACGATCAACATATATCCTCCATAATGTCTACATCCTTTCTTGTAATAACGCCCTTAGAATTGGCGTTCACTGAATTCGCGTGGTAATTCACGCGGCGTAGTGTACGGGGTGCCTCAGAGGTCAACGGCGGTATAAATAACCGACGATCATTATACTCTGGAGGAATCCCCGTGTGCGCGTGTGTATTCCCATTCGCGCGCCACGGTGTGCGCTGTTGGCGCACGTATAATTTCTCATTATGCAAATCCACGGTGGACTGTCCACGTGCGTGGTTACCGGTACCTCGACGACGAACATTACGAGATCATGTATGCGTCGGCACTTCCGCGCTTTGAACACGACACCTGTGCACCTTTTCCGCGAGGACGTTTTACAAAGGTCCTCGCTGTTCGTTACCGCCACCGGTATTTCGCGCGCGAAATTAATAGGCCAAGATTTAGTAAGTGAATCCTCGCCGGTCTTAAGCGTCTCCTCGAAACATGAATTAGCTCGTGATATAATTGTGGATAATGAGATCGGCCGAAGAAAAACACTATGCGGCAAAACCGGATTCATATATCATAAGTCTCTTTTAAATTAACTCAAATGGGACGATTTTGAGTTATCGCGTTATGCTGCATTAATGCAAAATTAATGTAATAGGAAAAGAGAAGATTTGAAAGATATCTGATAAAAGTTAGTAGCTACATAAATTAATGGAACGTCAATTTTCAACATTGTATTTTTAAGCAATACGATTGAGATAAACGTTATCGATGTGTTAAAAATAATTATCGCAATGTATAATTATAGTCCGCTATATATAATTACAGTTTATTATAAAATTATAGCCGGTTATTAGTCATTAATTATTAATTATTATTGGTTCATCATTTGATAAATTGTGATGCATCAAGCGTTTTTGCGCTTCATATTCGTGGTATGTTAAACACACATGTATCTTGACACTATATCGATACTTACACTTCCGATATCTATCTGGCCGCATAGGTGTCAATAGAAATCCGAGAAAGTAGTCGGATGTCTAACGTATAACATTTTTATGACATGCGTCGGTCGTTAGGTGAAGGTATTTCCGCACCGAATGCATAGATTATAGAATGTAGCCTATATAATCGAAAAAAATGCGTAAACCGGAGATCACATTGCGAGATAAAGGTAACAACTCTACATATTTGCAAAACAAAAACTGGTATTAAAATAATTTTAATATAATGTAAATTTAAATTCAGTTATAAAATTTATGTAAATTAACTGAATTTTTAATGTACGCACATCTTATCCTATTTGTATTTTATTTCAGTTTATTTTTATTTAATTATTAAACGTAATTTAATCTCTTACTCATCATTATATCATAAAACATTAAAACTCAATCAATTCATTATTCTTTCTTCAATTCTGTTAAATTTATCAAATTATATTCAATTTGAATTATTTTTAATCATTTCTATGGATCGTTATTGCTCCTATTCAATACATTCTTAATTTAATTGACACGATTGAGACAAACAATTTAATTCAAGAAAGTGTATTAAATCTGATACAAATTTAATTTATTATTTATTAAATGCATATATTAATATAAATGTTATTTATTTTGAAACTAACCATTTATATTTTGCCACACATGAAAGTTAAAAATATTAAAAAGTTATTTAATTCAAAAGATTGGGTTATCATTGCTCCTTAAACATTTAACAGAGTATTAGAGTATTAAATCAATCAAATCGCTTTAAAAAAATGCTTTTTACATAGAATATGATTTTTATATCAAGTATGATATTTCAAACATGATTACTAGATAAAACGTTATAACCGAATGACTTCTATAAATTAATAGCCGCATATGTAGCCTTGCGGTTTTCAAAGTAATAATTAAGTGTATTTACGATCATCCTGACACCGTATTCATTAACAGATGTAAAATTGACCAAGTTGAGTCATTAATATCCACTTTTATTTCGGTAGAGACGAAATTTCACAATCCTTTTAAGGAATTCTTGAATTTTGCGGCTAACGTTATTCTTCTTTTCTGTTACAGGTGAGTGATTCAATAGCTTCTGCACACCGTTTGCGGTGAGTGAATGTTTCTAAATTATCAAAAGTGATCACGAATATTTCACGTGATGCTTACGTCATAGTTGCAAAGAAGAGAAAATTCGAGAATTTATGAAAATTAGCAAGTCTATTCTTGATTAAGTCGCAAACGTAAACTATAAGAGTCACTTCCGAACCACACACAAACTTTCAAACAATGCTTCTTCTATTTATATAAAGATTATGCGTTTCGCGGGTTTCTTCCGTGTTCAGATCCATTCTTGGAATGGCAACGTTTTCGTGAACCTTGCAGTTCACTTCATCAGGGCGAGGAGCAACCTCTTCTAGCTTCTTCTATTTGTTCTATATATTGATCAATTATATAATCCGTTCTAAATTATAATTAATAAACAAATATTACACGATAGAGTGTGGCAATATAATACTAGAAAATATAAAGGAACATAATTATTAAATGTTAATTATTATAATATTATTAAAAACGTTGCAGTAAAATACTGCAATGGCAATTTCCTATAAAAATGTAGAAACGTCGCGGCTATCTCCCCCGTCCTTCTGTATCTCCTGATGTCTTGCTCAATTCACTTTCTAGCTACACAATTTATAACATTCTATATGTATTCCGCCAGTCCGATATGCAAAATAAACCTTGGAAGTGCAGTATGATTCTCGCGTAGCCGGATCACAGAACGAAGGAGAAGTGCGAAGTAGGTCGTCGTGGCGCGTATCCTCGTTCCCGGGAATTTTAATCGTAACAGTTTCTTTGCCATTACTCGCGCTCGGACTTTGACAGCTGTTTCTCTCCTCGTGTACACGTACATATACGTGGGCATCAACTTGTCCCGGTCCGGTGCGGCGAGCGCTCTCCGGAGGCGACTCCATCTCGAAAGGAATGTCGTTCGCGAAGGCGCGTGGGTCTACAAAATATATATATCAGTATATGTGCCTTCGCGAGCCCACGCTTTCTATCCCCGTGCGGATACGCATCGCACACGGCAGCCTCTCCCGGGAGAGTCGCCTTGCAAAACCGCCGCGGTACCTTGCGCAAGTTCACACTTGTCATTTCCCCAAAAGTGCAGAGGAACACAGATTACGAAACCTATTAAGACGACAACCTGTTCTGCCTTAACCTCGATTTCACTGAAGGAAACCGTTCTCGTGTCTACCTCACTCACTATCAATCTTTCTCACGAGCCTCGTAAATCTCGAGAAAAACACAGTAACCGATACAACCAATTATCCAATCGACATCAATTAAAAGTACAAAAGCAATTCGAAAATTTCACGCTCTGACTCATAAATAGTAATATTCAAGATATTATTAATACTACTTGGCGCATAATAAAGCGACATCTATCTTATACATAATTTTAAAGTTTAAATTTGATCTATTAAGTAGTTTATTGTAAAAGTTAATTTAAATGAAGCTATATTGGGATCTATGAGTAAAATAGATAATATTAAGTACTGTTTCATAAGTTTGTTTAAAAAAAGCTTAACACCAATAGAAATTTTTGAAGAAGACATTAATGAAATGCATTCAAGTTAAAAGGAAATCATCCTTACAAAAATTGAATACTGGTTAATTTATTACTTGCTTGAGATAATAATTAATTACTTACTTGAAGTACTAAAAATACTGAACATCAGTGCTTTTAATATTTAAAGTAAGTAATTAATTACTGTCTTTAGTATTAATCATTAAACTTCTGTAAGAATATATTGAAAAATAAAAGTAATTTAAAGTTGTGTATGTGCTTTCATTAGATATCGAGATTCAAATTGCTCTCTCAATTGCCAATATAATAATATTATTATACAATTTTATATTTAACAATATAACATTATGCATTATGTAATACCATACATTACATTTATATTGTTAAATATGAAAATATAACGATGTTATGTGACTTTTAATTGATGTCGACGGAATGACGTTTTACGTGACAGCTAGATTACTTAAATTATGTATAAATTTGAAATATACGTCCTCGTAGTGCTTAACGCTTGGCATAATTGCTATTAGTTTTAATATTTTAATATTTCGAATATTCTGATATTATCTGCTTTTATAATTTTATCTTCAGCGATGCATTTAGCTCGTGATGTAAGAGCAAAATGTTTTCCCGCGAGATTGTTCCCGCAAATTAATGACTACGCATGGAATTCCAGATAGAATTACGGCGATCAGATATTTAATGAGGCATGACGGATGCAAGCTTCCAGATCGGAATCATTGCCTCCCATCGACACGAGTTCGGAATTGCCAATTAATTAGAGATCATTAAACGATGAACATAATCCCGTTAATCATAGCCGCCAAGAACTTACGCAATCGATATATCGCGCAAAAATATCTTATTATTATTATTGCATGTATAATACTTCATTCTTTTGCGTTAATATCATATTTTCCATATATCTTCTTTCGCTTTTAGTTAAATATCCGCATAATAATCGAATTCAGAGATAACGTCTGTGTAATTACGCGAGTCACGAAAGACCTGCATCTTTAACGCCTCAGGCTGCACAATGATGCAGCTGATATTCTCGGTGTGAATACACATCACATCATTTAAAACCAACAAAACGAATTTACAATAACATAAAATCGATAACACATTTAAATAAAAAGCGTACACACAAATAGAATCATGATATATATTTTCGTTTTGAAGCTAAATTCGAAAAACATTCTTGATGAAAATCTTTCTCCAAATTTTTATACGAATTATAATACTTTTCAGAAATATTGAAGAAGTCTATATCTTTCCTTTTTCAGAATTTCCTTTTTCATATAATTTTGAAATATTCTAAGAATTTTGAGATTTTTTATTCTATAATTTCTGAAAAAATACCTTAAAACTTTTTAAAATTTTATCAAAAATTAGTTTAAATAGAATTAAAAATTTTAGAATATTTCTAAAAGATTATAAAATTCAGAAATAAAAGAATCTGAAATTTATATACAAATTCTGAAAAATTATATATAAAATTCTAAAAAAATTGTTCACTTCAGATAAACAATTATCGTTGCCCCGAAATTGCGCGGCATGCACCACATTCAGCATTAATTATATATAAATCAAGTCCTCTTATTTAGAACATTCGCGAAACTTGTCCATAAAGTTTTTCAATTGCTATAAAACGAATTTGAATAGCCGAACAATGATTGAACAATGATTGTGGCCTCCATCACTTTACTATGCATCGAGTCAAAAAGAGAAATAAAGAAGATTTGATATTTCCATTTAGAGGCAAATTAAAATCGAGATGACCGGTCGCTGCAGATGAGAAGGCTACTCTCCCAAGGCGAGCAGAGTGAGAGTGAATTCGAAAGCGAGAACGACCGGTTCGCTGCATTTTGTTATTGCATGCCTGCCAATGTATATATTATAATCGAATCGACCTTTTCACGAGAACAAGAACGCAAAAGAATTTTATATGCGAGAAAGAATGACACGATGAACAATTTTCGATATTTCTATTCAATTAATGCATCCAAAGATGCAATAAATTCTCAACAGGAAATAAGTTTATCTTCAAAATAAAATTGATTTGATCGAAAATTCGTTATATTGAATTGTCAATAATGTATCTCTATTTTTAACATTGCAGTTAATACCGATTGATGTTAACTTAACAAATATTTATTCATATTTGTAGTAAACATTTTGTAAAGGATGATATTTCAATACGCATTTAAAAAAAAGTTTGTTAAAATTGGTTGAATTTTAAACAGTTGGAATTTTAAGCCTTATTTTGAATAGAATAAGTATTTTCGGCACATTATAATGTTTTTATTGCTATTTTTATTTCTCTGTTTTTATTTTGTTTTATTGGACCACTCAGTGTTTTTCCTTTGTAGAAATAAAATAGCACAATGAACCGAAATACTTCGCCTTCATAAACCAAATACTAAAATACCAAATGCTTAATCAATCTTAGCAAATTTTTTTTTTTAATGTACGTTGAAACATTATCTTTCATCAAATGTTTTACTATAAATAAATATTTACTACAAATGAACATTTATGTGACATTATTCGGTGTAATAGTAATTGTGCCATTTCCCAAAAACAGGGAAGAATTATTGGCCAACCCAATCAGGTATCTATATGTTTTAATTCATCTCGCATTAGAAAAATAAGTTTTGATAAGAGAGATAAAGAATTAAAATTATATTACACTATACACGTCATATATAGGCAACGTCAATTAACACTTGTTTGTAATTTTTAATCAACATCATTGAGCATTTACCGAAGTGCAGTCTGTACTTGCGACATTGCTTGCAAACTCTGTCGTTAACATGCGATAATGCATTTAAGACGCGGGCAGAGATAGAAACTGATTACCACACGCGCAGATACCATCCGTTATGGCTCTTCGTGCGAGATGTATCCTTTTTCGCAAGAGACACCATATAAAGATCTTTTGCGCGGCAAAAGGAGATTCAACGGAGATTCTTCAAATACCGTCTCGTGTGAGC
>Ga0157363_1001503_pt1 | contig 19523 bp, 18 predicted proteins | sample AttsexASBM1_FD_111477 | JGI IMG/M metagenome (GOLD analysis project Ga0157363, IMG submission 111477) | Fungus gardens microbial communities from leaf cutter ant in Ribeirão Preto, State of São Paulo, Brazil - Atta sexdens ASBM1 | ecosystem: Host-associated > Fungi > Mycelium > Unclassified ... | reverse complement strand
ATAGGCCATGCCACCCGTGAAACCGGCGCCGAAATTGTCGCCTGTCTCTCCAAGGATCACGACCGTGCCGCCGGTCATGTATTCGCAGGCATTCGAGCCGCAGCCCTCGACCACCGCCGTCGCCCCCGAATTCCGGACCGCAAAGCGCTCACCGGCCTGTCCAGCCGCAAACAGCGTGCCTGCCGTCGCGCCGTACAGAACGGTGTTGCCGATGATCGCGCTCTGCTCGGACGCCCACTGCGCGGCCGGTGACTTGCGGACAACGATCGTCGCGCCCGAAAGCCCCTTGCCGACATAGTCGTTGGCATCGCCCTCGACCTCGATCTTGAGCCCCTGCACACCAAACGCGCCCAGCGACTGCCCGGCAGACCCACGAAGCGACAGCGTGAGCTGGCCTTCCGGAAGCTCCTTCATGCCGAATTTGCGCGTGATCAGCCCTGAAACCCGCGTACCGATCGCACGATGGGTGTTCTGCACGGTGTAATGCAGGTGCAGCTTCTCCCGACGTTCGAACAACGCGGTCGCATCCGGGATAATCTGCCCGTCCAACGTCTCCGGCACTTCGTTGCGCCCCTCACGGGTGCAGAACCGCGCATGCTCTCCCGGATCGGCCTGAACCAGCAGGGAGTTCAGATCCAGATCATCCAAATAATCTGCACCACGCGACACCTGACGCAGCATATCCGTCCGCCCGATCACCTCTTCGAGCGACCGCACACCCAGTTCTGCGAGAATATGCCGGATGTCTTCCGCAATCAGCGTGAACAGGTTGATGACCTTCTCAGGCGATCCCCCGAACTTCTCCCGCAGCTTCTCGTCCTGCACACACACCCACCGGGCAGGTGTTGGAGTGGCACTGACGCACCATGATGCAGCCCATCGCCACGAGTGCCGCCGTGCCGATACCGAATTCTTCGGCACCCAGCATCGCCGCCATGACAACATCGCGGCCCGTCTTGATGCCACCATCCGTCCGCAGCACCAGACGATGACGCAGCCGGTTCAGCATCAGCACCTGATGCGCTTCGGACAGCCCCATTTCCCACGGCAGGCCTGCATAATGGATCGAAGACTGCGGGCTGGCACCCGTCCCGCCCGAATGGCCGGAAATCAGAATCGCATCTGCCTTGGCCTTCGCCACACCGGCCGCAATCGTGCCAATGCCCGTCCGCGCCACCAGTTTGACCGTCACGGTCGCCGTCGGGTTGATCTGCTTGAGATCGTAAATGAGCTGCGCCAGATCCTCGATCGAATAGATGTCGTGATGCGGCGGCGGCGAAATCAGTGTGACGCCCGGCGTCGCATGACGCAGCCGCCCGATCAGCTCCGTGACCTTAAAGCCCGGAAGCTGTCCACCCTCGCCAGGCTTCGCACCCTGCGCCATCTTGATTTCGATCTCGCGGCAGTCATTCAGATACTGCGCGGTCACACCAAAACGCCCGGATGCCACCTGCTTGATGGCCGAAGACGCATTGTCTCCGTTCGGACGCGGCTTTGACCGTTCGGCATCCTCGCCACCTTCACCGGAATCGGATTTCGCGCCGATCCGGTTCATGGCAATCGCCAGCGTCTCATGCGCCTCGGGGCTCAGAGCCCCCAGAGAAATCCCCGGCGCTACCAGACGACGGCGGATCTGCGTGATGCTCTCCACCTCATCCACCGGAACCGGCGCATGAAGCGGCTTGAAATCCAGCAGATCGCGCAGCGCCACCGGCGGCATCTGGCGCACCGCATCCGCATAGCGCCGGTACAGCGTGAAGCTGTTCGCCGTCACCGCACTCTGAAGCATGTGCACAAGCTGGCCGGAGAAGGCATGCGTCTCACCCTGACGGCGCAGTTTGTAGCGTCCACCGACCGGAAGTGCCTCGACCTTCCGGTTCCACGCGGCCGCATGCGCGCCAAGAATGTTGCGTGCAATTCCCGGCAGGCCGATCCCCGAAATCCGCGAGGGCATACCGGGGAAGAACTCCGCCACCAACGCGCGGGACAGCCCGATCGCCTCGAAATTATACCCGCCACGATAGGCCGAAATGATCGAAATGCCCGACTTGGACATGATCTTCAGAAGACCCTTGTCCACGGCCTTGCGATAGCGCTCCATTGCCTCACGCAGCGACATCTTGCCGAACAGACCACGCCGCAGCCGGTCCGCCACACAATGCTGCGCCAGAGCCGGGTTCACCGTCGTCGCACCCACCCCAATCGTGACGGCAATCGCATGAACATCAATCGCGCCAGACGTCCGCACGTTCAGCGACGTGAACGTCCGCAGCGAATTGCGCACCAGATGGATATGCACGGCCGCCGTGGCGAGGATCATCGGAATGGCAACCCGTGTTGCGTCCGTGTTGTCGTCCGTTAGGAACAGATGCGTGCATCCACCGCGAACATGATCCTCCGCCTGCACGCGGATGGACGCAATCGCCGCCCGCAGACCTTCCTCGCCCTCTTCAGCCGGGAAGGTGCAGTCGATGACGCCCGCGTTCTCGCCGCAGACTTTTCGCAACTCGTCGAACTCACCGATCGTCAGGACCGGGCTCGGCAGCTGCAACAGGTCGCACTGCTCCGGCGCCTGATCGAGAATATTCCCCAGATTGCCCAGCCGCGTGATCAGACTCATCACCCGCGTCTCACGCAGGGAATCGATCGGCGGATTCGTGACCTGACTGAACCCCTGACGGAAATAATGCGCCAGCCCACGATAGATCTGCGACAGCACCTGAAGCGGCGTATCATCGCCCATGGAGCCCAGAGCCTCAGCCGCCGTCTCGACCATCGGGTGCAGGATCGTCTCCAGCTCCTCATGCGTCAGACTGACCGCCACCTGATGCCGCCGCAGCACATCCGGGTCCAGCGCCTCGGGTTCCACAACATCGCGCACAATCGGCTCGATATCGCGAATCCGTTTTACCCAGCCCTGAAAATCCTGACGCGAGGCCAGCATTTCGAGCAGTTCTTCAGACTGGTAAAGTCGCCCTTCCTTCAGATCGAGCGCCAGCGTCTGCCCCGGACCAAGCCGTCCACGACTTTTAACGCGCGCATCCGGCACCCGGACCATTCCGGTCTCGGAGCCCACGATGAGCAGTCCGTCCTGCGTGATGCTGTAGCGCAGCGGTCGTAGCCCGGCGCGACCCAGACCCGCCATAACCCAGCGCCCGTCCGTCGCACACAAAGCCGCCGGGCCATCCCACGGTTCGATCACGGCATTGCAATACCGGAACAGCGCGCGCGCCGCGTCGGACATTGCTGAATTCGCACCGCCAGAGGCCGGCACCAGCATCGTCTTCGCCATCGGCGCATCGCGCCCGGCGAAGGTCAGCAGTTCGAACACATTGTCCAGAACCGCCGTATCGGAACCCGCAGCCTGCACCACAGGCTTCAGATCTGCCATGTACGGGTCCAGATCCGGATGGGCGAGCCGCGTTTCGTGCGAACGCATCCAGTTCGTATTGCCCGAAATCGTGTTGATCTCGCCGTTATGCGCCACCTTGCGGAACGGCTGGGCGAGTTTCCATGTCGGGAACGTGTTGGTCGAATAGCGCTGATGATAGATCGCAAACCGCGAAACGAACCGTTCATCCAGCAGATCCGGATAGAAATCGGTCAGGTTCTCGGCAAGGAACATACCCTTGTAGATCACCGAGCGACAGGACATCGAGCACACATACAGATCAACCTGCTGTGCCGTCGCCTGCTTCTCGATCCGCCGACGCAATACGTACAGGTCGCGCTCGAACTCGTCCTCGGACCGCCCAAGCCGGTTGCGGATCATGATCTGCTCGATTTCCGGACGAGTCTGGTTGGCCTTCTCGCCAATACATGCCGTATCAATCGGCACCTGACGCCAGCCATAGATCCCGTACCCGAAGTTCAGGATCTCCGTCTCAATGATCTGACGGCCCCGCTCCTGCGAGCCTAAATCGGTCTTGGGCAGGAACACCATGCCCACTGCAATGCGACCGTCAATCGTATCGTCGCTGGAGCTGTTATGGATCGCCTCGGCAAAGAAATCCTGCGGGATCTCAACATGAATGCCCGCGCCATCGCCGGTCTTGCCATCGGCATCGACCGCACCGCGATGCCAGATATTGCCCAGCGCCTCGATGCTCGCCAGCACCACGCTGCGCGACGGCTTGCCATCCAGCGACGCGACCAGACCCACACCGCAGGAATCGCGCTCCTGCGACGGGTCATACAGCCCCTTCAGCCGTTCGACGTTCTCGGCATACTCGCGGATGAAATCGTTATTCTGTGTCATTCCGCGGCCTCCAGAGAACCGGTCACTGTTTCAGTCAGATGATGATGGATCGCATCGGCCGCATCCCGGCCATCCTTGATCGCCCAGACAACAAGGCTCGCCCCGCGCACGATGTCGCCACCAGCGAAGACACCCGGCAGGCTCGTCTCAAAGCCGCCCGGAGGCACGGTCAGTGTGCCCCAGCGCGTCACGGCCAGATCGGGGGCCGCGAAATGCCCCGGCAGATCCTCGGGATCGAATCCCAGAGCCTTGATGACCAGATCGCCCTCGATCACGTCATGCTGCCCCGTGCCCTCGATGGACCGACGGCCCGACGCATCCGGCGAACCCAGACGCATCTTCAGAACCCGCACGCCCGATACACTGCCATCGCCCAGAAACGCTTCCGGCGAACCCAACCACTCGAACTGCGCGCCTTCTTCCTCGGCATTGTAAACTTCCTGCCGCGACCCCGGCATGTTCGCCCGGTCCCGACGGTAAACACAGGTCACACGCTCGGCACCCTGACGGATCGACGTGCGCACGCAGTCCATGGCCGTGTCACCACCGCCAATGACCACGACCCGACGGCCTTTCGCATGAAGCGCAGCATCTTCGCCCGGATCTTCATCGTAACCGCGACGGTTCGACGCCGTCAGGAAGTCGATCGCATCGACAACACCCTCAAGCCCCGCACCCGGCACCTTCACATCGCGCGAGCGGTACACGCCCGTTGCGAGAAACACCGCATCATGTCGCGCCCGCAGGTCCTCAAGCGCCGTCTCGCCTTCGCCCGAGCCAACTGGCGTGGAGAGATGGAACACAATCCCCTGCTCTTCCAGCAGCGCATGACGCCGCGCCACCACATGCTTTTCCAGCTTGAAGCTCGGAATGCCGTAAGTCAGCAACCCGCCCACACGGTCCTGACGCTCATAGACATGAACTTCATAACCCTGCGCCCGCAGCCGCTCTGCACAGGCGAGACCCGCCGGACCGGAGCCCACGATCCCGACACTCAGACCCAGATCGCGCTCTGGCAGCGACGGCTTGACCCAGCCCTGCTCGAACGCATTTTCGGTAATGAAGCGCTCGACCGCGCCAATGGTAACGCTCTCGAAGCCCTTGTTGATGACGCAGTTGCCTTCGCACAGCCGGTCCTGCGGACAGATGCGCCCGCAGATCTCTGGAAACGTATTTGTCGCGGACGACATCTCATACGCTTCCTCAAGCCGGTCTTCCGCTGTCAGCTTCAGCCAGTCGGGAATGTTGTTCCCCAGCGGACAATGCACGGAGCAGAACGGAATCCCGCACTGCGAACACCGCGACGCCTGTTCTTCCGCCCGGCTGCGCGCGAACCCACGGTAAATCTCCCCGAAATCCTGACGGCGTTCGGCCGCGTCGCGCTTCTCGGGAAGCACCTGAGGGTGGGTGACGAACTGCAACATCCGTTCGACCATGCGTCGTGTCTCCTGCAAACATGCGAGTGAGAATGCAGCTATTCCGTCACTTTATTCAATAACAGTCAGTAATGCTGACCTTTCGTGCGAAATGACCCATCTTCTTGTCGTATGAGCCATTTTTCACACAAATTTTTAGGTCCGAAACGGATCAATTACTTTCGGAAGCGCCGCCAGCTCTCACAAACACTCCCCCTCAGATAGTCTGGAACGATACTCCGCATCGCCGCAGGACTGATCCCGAGCGCTTGAAGATCGACCGCTCCCCGCTGCACCACATTGTCCACGCCCATCATCGCAACCTGATCGCGCGTCAGCAGATGTCCCGGCAGCGACTCAAGAACATCGGCTTCCAGTTTCGCCGCCCATCCCGGCACAGACAGCAGAATCCGATGACGCCCCGACGCCTCCAGAACGAACGCCATCAAGTCCTTCATGCTCAAAACATCCGGCCCACCTGCTTCGACAGTCAGACCTTCGTGGCCCGGTTCAGTCAGTGTGACGATCGCCCGCGCCACATCGCCCACATAGACTGACTGAAAAAGCGTCTTTGGCGCAAACACCGGCAGAACCGGCGAGAGCTTCGCAATCAGCGCGAACATATTGAAGAAACTGTCCTGCGGCCCAAAAATCACCGAAGGCCGCAACAGCACCGCCTCGGGAAAAACCTCCCGCACCACATGCTCAGCCGCCCCCTTGCTGCGCCCGTAATTCCCCGGCGACGTCAGCGACGCGCCGATGGCAGACATATGCAGGTACTGCCCCACGCCCTCACGCCGCGCCACGAGCGCCGCCAGCCGCGCACCTACCACATTGACCCGATGCATCGCCTGCACGTCCGGCGACATGATGGACACCAGATTGATCCCCACATCAGCTCCGGCAAACACACGCTCCAGCGCAGCAGCGTCATTCACGGATGCCTTGATGAACTCCACACGCCCGTCACCCGGAAACCGCGCCAGTCCCTGATCGTGTTCGGGGTTTCGGCTCCCCACCCGCACGACGTGCCCCAAGGCCACAAGCCGGCCGACAAGTTCGCGCCCGACAAAACCTCCTCCACCCAGAACCGCCACAACCCTTGGACTGCGGCCTGCTCCCTCTCCACTCGACATCCCGTCCGCGGAAAAATTTATACGCATTTGCATTTTTCTTTCAGTTGACTGTTGACGCCCCATACGTGGAGGGGTAAACGCCTCTTCACCGAGCCGGGATGCTTCAGGAAAATGAAAAAAACTCCGGTGCTTTCTGAGCCCAGATGGCGGAATTGGTAGACGCGCAGGTTTCAGGTACCTGTGTCCGAAAGGACGTGGAAGTTCGAGTCTTCTTCTGGGCACCACAGACGATCAGGCGATAAATCGCCTCGATCCTCTGATGATCAAAAAAATTTGGTGACGGCAAATGAGTTCGCAAGACGCCATCCATCTTCATGACGGCGATCTGCCGGATGACTTTGATCTTGGCCCTGTCGTTGCCATCGATACCGAGACCATGGGTCTCAATCCCCATCGTGACCGCCTCTGCCTCATCCAGCTCTCAGCCGGCGATGGTGAAGCCCATCTTGTGCAGATCAAACCGGTCTCCATGGGCGGCAGGGGCTATGACTGCCCAAACCTTAAAGCGCTCCTGACAGACGATTCCGTCACCAAGCTGATGCATTACGCACGCTTTGACGTCGCAGTCCTGCAGAACGCTTTCAATATTACGGTCCCATCTGTCATCTGTACCAAAATCGCCGCCCGGCTGGTCTATACCTTCACGGACCGTCACGGACTGGCCTATCTGTGCCGGGACCTCCTCGGCGTCGAAATCTCCAAACATCAGCAGAGCTCTGACTGGGGTGCCGAGACCCTCACCTCCGACCAGCTTCGCTATGCCGCATCGGACGTGCTACATCTTCACGCATTGTGGGATAAGCTCGAAGCCATGCTGATCCGTGAAAACCGCCGCGACCTCGCGCAATCCTGCTACGATTTCCTCCCGGCCCGCTGCCGCCTTGACCTTCTGGGCTACGACGAGTCCGACATTTTCTCGCATCGCGCCTGAAGCGCGGCCCGACTGATCATGCACCGCCCGTCGCCCAGTTTTTCCCACACCGCTCTGGAATCGGCCCTCCAAACCGTCTCCATCGAACGCAAAGGACTGGAAGCGCTCGAACAGGCCCTCTCCGGTCCGCTCGGAGTTTCGTTCAGCGAAGCCGTTGACCGCATCGCCGAAAGTCGCGCGCGCCTAATCGTGACCGGAATCGGGAAATCCGGTCATATCGCCCGCAAAATTCAGGCAACCCTCGCCTCTACCGGCACACCGTCGCTATTTCTGCACCCCGCTGAAGCCGCACATGGCGATCTTGGGATGGTGGCGCCCGGCGATCTGATCCTCGCTTTCTCCAATTCGGGCGAAACCGCTGAACTTGCCGCGATTCTGGCCTATGCCGCGCGGCAAAATCACTGCGTGATCGCCGTTACCGCCGTCGGCACCTCCGCCCTCGCCCGCGCCGCACAGATCCCGCTGGTCCTGCCCACCAGCGCAGAAGCCTGCCCGATGGGCTTAGCGCCAACGACGAGCACTCTGCTGCAACTGGCTCTGGGCGACGCACTCGCCATTGCCTTGCTGGAAAAGCGCGGTTTCACCGCCCGCGATTTCGGCGCTTTTCATCCCGGCGGCCTTCTCGGCGCGCGCCTCCGCCCGATCAGCGACCTCATGCATACCGGCGACGCCCTGCCCCTCGGACAGGGCAGCCTCCCGCTCCGCTCCGTCATTCTCGAGATGACACGCAAGTCATTCGGGTGCATGGGTGTCATTGATGACAATGGTGAACTTCAGGGCCTCATCACAGACGCCGATCTGCGCCGCGCTCTCTCCGGCGACCTCGACGCAACCACGGCGGCGGACGTCATGAATCCCGCCCCCGTCACTGCACGTGCCGACACGCTGGCGCAGGACGTGTTGCATCTTATGAACCAGCGCGAGCGCCCCATCACGAGCATATTCATCGTGGACGCAGGACGCCGCCCTGCGGGAATCGTCCATATTCACGACCTCCTGCGAAGCGGCCGGTCATGAGCGACCCCACGCCTGATAACGGCGAACACCGCATCCGCCGGGAAGATTTCGACCCGAACCGGACAGAGAGTCTCGCCCGGCTCGATAATCTGCGCCGCGCTGCCTTCCAGCGGATCCGCCAAGCTCCCAACGCTCAGGAACTCGCCCGACGCCGCTCACTTCTGGGATTCGCCAAATGGGCACTGCCGGGGCTGGCTCTCGTCCTCCTCAGTTCCATCGCAGCCTGGCCCGAGATCTCCCATCTCATGAACCAGAACCGCGCCGCCCTGAAGGAAATGGCCCGCCTGCGCGTGGAAAGCGGCAATATGGAACAGGCCACCTATCGCGGTCTCGACGCCCACGACCATCTTTATATGATTACAGCCCGCACCACCCACCAGCAGGGCCCGGATCGCGTGGACCTGGTCGATCCGGTTGCTGACATCCAGCTTTCGGGCAATTCTTGGGCACATATCAAGGCTGATCGCGGCGTCTATATGCAGCACGAACAGACGCTCGATCTTGACGACAACGTCGTGCTCTACCGCGACGATGGTTTTCTCCTGAATGGCCCCTCCGCCGATCTGGACCTCAAGGCGGACGTCATCGCCTCGCGGGACTGGGTCCATGCGGAAGGTCCGTTCGGCACGCAGGATGCCCAAGGCTATTTTCTGGACCAGCATGCGGGTATCATGCAGTTTACGGGACCCGGACTGACGGTCCGCAACGATGACAACGGCCCTCCGAGTGCGGCGGCCCGCCTGCACCTGCAAGGACTGAAGACAGAGAAATGACCCGCCGTTCCGCAGCCTTCCTTCCCCTCCTGATTGCCCTTCCTCTGGCTCTCCCCTCCGCTCCTGCCTATGCAGACGGGCTGGACATGTCCCACGGTGAAGCCGTGCAACTGTTCTGGAAAAAAGAAGAAGTCTACGACCGCCATGCCCAGACCGTGACGCTCACGGGCGGAGCGCGGGCCGTGCGCGGGGATACGACGGTCGATGCGGACACACTGATCGGATATCTGCGCAAGAAAGCGCCTGCTCCCGGCCAGCCCGCACCTGCGCCGACACCGGCCGACGGCAAAAGCGCCAGCAGCAACGATCCGATGGGCGGCTCCCTCGAACTGTACCGGATCGAAGCGCGCGGCAACGTCCATATCTACAACCAGACCGATCAGGGCTGGGGTGATCGTGCGCTGTACGACATGGATCAGGGCGTCATGGTCATGACCGGCAAGCATCTGAAACTGACGACGCCGCAGGACGTTCTGACAGCCCGCGACGTCATGGAATATCACTCCAAGACGCGCATGTCGGTTGGCCGGGGCGATGCGACCGTCACGACCAATGACGGCAAGCAGGTCAAGGCGGATGTGCTCGTCTCATTCAGCAAACCTAACGACACGCCGGCTGCGAGGCAGTCTGCACAACCGGGACAGGCAGGGGCAGCAGATTCGTCCAATCCGATGGGCGGCGGTTCCTCGAAGCTCGACCGGGCCTATGGCTGGGGGCATGTCGTTCTGCGGACACCGACCCAGACCGCCACGGGCGATCGTGGCGTCTATGTTTTCGATACCCAGATCGCCCGCCTGATCGGCCATGTGCATGTCACGCAGGGGCAGAACCAGAACAATGGCTCGCAGGCCATCGTGAACATGAAGACCGGCATCGCAACCATGCTGCCGGGCACGGATTCCCCTATTCAGGGGCTCGTCGTGCCAAACGAGGCCAACAGCAGCCAGGCACCCAAGTGACAGACAGCCATATCCCCTCTCAGCCGCCCGCAACCGGTCTGGTCGCAAGCGGTATCGGCAAGTCCTACAAGAAGCGCGCCGTCGTCAAAAACGTCTCGCTTCAGGTGCAGCGCGGCGAAGCAGTCGGCCTCCTCGGTCCGAACGGCGCGGGCAAGACGACCAGCTTCTATATGATCGTCGGCCTCGTTCAGCCCGACACCGGGACCATCACGCTGGATGGCGCCGACATCACGCAGCTTCCGATGTATCGCCGCGCGCGCCTCGGTGTTGGCTACCTGCCGCAGGAAGCCAGCATTTTCCGTGGCCTGAATGTCGAGCAGAACATCATGGCTGCCCTTGAGGTCGTCGAGCCCGATCCGGAAAAGCGGGATCTGATGCTCAACGGCCTACTCGCCGAGTTTGGTATCACCCATCTGCGCCGCTCCCCGTCGCTGGCCCTGTCCGGTGGTGAGCGCCGTCGACTGGAAATCGCCCGTGCGCTGGCCAGTCAGCCGAACTACATCCTACTCGACGAACCGCTTGCGGGTATTGATCCGATCGCCGTCGGAGAAATCCGCGATCTCGTCTCTCACCTTAAGGATCGTGGTATCGGCGTGCTGATTACGGACCATAACGTCCGCGAAACGCTCGAAGTTATTGATCGCGCCTACATCATGCATGGCGGTCAGGTGTTGATGGAAGGTACGCCCGAAGCCATCGTTGCGAACGAAGATGTCCGCCGGGTCTATCTCGGAGAGAATTTCTCGCTGTAACATGCCGGGATGCTTGTCCCGGGTCTGATCCAGCGTCAGTCGCAGTCTCTCGTCATGACGCCCCAGCTGCGTCAGGCGATTGCCCTGCTGCAATACACGCAGATCGATCTCGCCCAGCATCTGCGACAGGTCTGCGAAACCAATCCGCTCCTCATTCTGGAGCCCGGCGACACAGCGCCCGAAGCTGCACCGTCTTCGGAAGAGTTTCACGACGACGACCCGGACCGCTTCACCACGCCCTCTGATCGCCCGGAAGCCGCGGCCCCGCTTCCATCTGCCCGGGACGATCTGATCCTCCAGATTCGCCTCTCTTTTCCTGCGGACGAACAGGATGCGGCGCTGCATCTTCTGGACAGTCTGGACGAAAGCGGTCGCCTCCCCGTTTCAGTAGCGGATCTTGCAGGCAACCTTCGCATGGAGGCGACAAGGCTCGAAGCCATCCGTCAGAGTCTCATGCACTTTGAACCTGTCGGGCTTTTTGCCAGGTCGCTTGAAGAATGTCTGGCGGCGCAGCTCCGCGTCCGCAATCGCCTTGATCCCGCGATGCAGGTTTTGCTCGATAATCTGGACCTCCTCGCACGGCGGGACTGGCGCAGGCTGCGCGAGAAATGCGCTCTTGAGCAGGACGACCTATTGGAGATGCTCGCCGAGATTCAGGCACTCGACCCGCGTCCCGGCCTGACCCTACCACCGCCCGAGCCCCCCATCGAGCCCGATCTGATCGTCCGCCCCAACGGCGCTGGCTTCCGTCTGACCCTCAACACGCGCCTGCTGCCGAAACTCCGGTTTGATGACACGATGCGCGCACAGCTCGACGGGCGCGCGGACGCTGGCAAGGTACTCCTTGCCTGTGCGGCAGAGGCCACGGCCCTGATCCGCGCGCTGGACAGCCGCAAGCAGTCCCTGCTCACGGTTGGCCGCGCCATTGTGCAGCATCAGGCCGATTTCCTGCGCGATGGTCCCAGCGCTCTACGCCCGCTGACCATGCGCGACATCGCCGAGCGCACGGAACTGCACGAAAGCACCATCAGTCGCATCGTGAGCAGCAAATATATCGACACGCCACAGGGCACCGTCCCGCTCAGGATGTTTTTCTCCACGGGCCTGACGTCCGAAGATGGCACGTCCCAAAGCGCCCATGCGATCCAGCATCGTCTTCAGACGCTCGTCTCGGCCGAAGGAGACAACGTCCTGTCCGACGACGCCCTGACGGTCCTTCTGCAAAAAGAAGGCTTCTCCATTCAACGCCGCACCGTTGCGAAATATCGCGAGGGGCTTGGCATTGCGAAATCCAGCCAGCGCAAGCGGCTGCGACGCACGTCCTGACACTTCAAGCAGAACTGCAAGGCTTTGACAGGCCGGCAGGACTTCCCTTACGGAGCCTGAATGTCCCACGCTCCGCTGCCTTTTACTGAAATCCCCTGGAGACCTCCCGAACAGGCACTTTCTGTCATGAAGGCTGCCCCCTGGGCCGCGTTTCTCGATAGCGGAGGCCCAGACACGGACGAACGGGCGCGTTGGTCCTTTCTGTGCCTGTCCCCTGCCGAGACCCTCGACTGGCAGGGGGAAAAGCTGTGCAGGAACGGCGTGTCCGTAGAGGGCGATGTCTGGACACATCTGCGCGGTATGGCCGCTGCCGCGCCCCGTTGCCCAAAAGCGGAGGGCATCATTCCCTTTACGGGCGGTGTGATCGGGATGGTAAGCTACGAAGCAGGCATGGCGCTTGAAAACGTCCCGTCCCGTCATGTCTCTTCTGCGCCAAAACTGGTGGCGGCCTCCTTTACGGATGTATTGGCGTTCGACCGGCATGAAGAACGCTGCTGGTGGATCAGTCAGACTGGGAACCCGGTCCCTGATCTGACCTCTCCCCTCGTCCATTCCATGACACCTTCCCTGCGCTTTGCACCTGAACAGTCCCAAGATGTCTGGACGAATGCAGTTCGCAGCATTGTCGATTTCATTCGGGCCGGGGATATTTTTCAGGCCAATCTGACGATGCGCTGGGTTGCGAACTGTGCGGGCGATTTCGATGAACTGGCTGCCTATCGGACACTGCGCCAGACCTCCCCGGCTCCGTTCGGGGCCTATCTGAAAACACCGGATTTCTCGCTGCTCAGTGCGTCTGTGGAACGGTTCATTTCACTCTCGCGGGGCGGGCTGATCGAGACGCGCCCTATCAAAGGCACCATTGCCCTCGGACACACTCCGCAAGAGACAGCCCGAAACTGCCGGAAACTGCTTGCGGACGAAAAAGAGCGTGCCGAAAACCTGATGATTACGGATCTGATGCGAAACGACATTGGTCGTGTCTCGCAAATTGGTTCTGTCTGCGTTCCGCAACTCTCGAATGTTGAGCAGTTCCCCCACGTCCTGCATCTGGTCTCGGCCGTTCAGGGGCAACTCCGTCCCGAACTGGGCGCCATTGATCTGCTTCAGGCCACGCTTCCGCCGGGTTCCGTCACGGGAGCACCGAAAAAACGGGCCATGGAGATCATCGACCTGCTGGAAGCCTCGGCCCGCGGGGCCTATTGCGGCAGCCTGTTCCGTATCGGGAATGATGGGGCGATGGACAGTTCCGTCATTATCCGCAGTCTGGCGAGATCGGGCGATACCGTCTCCGCCGGCGCAGGGGGCGGCATTACCGTGCTGTCCGATCCGATGCGGGAATATGAGGAAATGCTTCTGAAAGTCGCCCCGATCCTGAAAGCGTTTGAAGCATGAACACGACAGTCTGGCTCAACGGGCGCCTTCTGGACATTACAGATGCCCATATTGCCCCGAATGACCGGGGTTTTCTGCTCTCCGATGGTCTGTTTGAAACAATCCGCGTTGCTAACGGACAAACGCCTCATCTGGCACGGCATTTCGCACGGCTGGAAGAAGGGTGCGCGATCCTCAGCCTGCCTTCACCGGACCGGACGCTACTGACACAGGCCATATCCGACCTGCTCCATGTTACGAATCTGTCAGACGGATCGCTGCGCCTGACTGTCACACGAGGCACCGGACCGCGTGGCCTTGTGCCACCTGCTATGCCGCATCCGACAGTTCTCATTCAGGCCACGGCTTCCATAATGACCGTGCCTGCTCCGGTCCGGCTGGGCCTCAGCCGCTACCGGCGGGACGGGGATTCTCCACTGGCGCGTGTCAAATCGCTGGCCTGTCTGCTCTCCGTTATGAGCCGCATGGAAGCCGTCGCAGCAGGACTGGACGATGCGCTTCTTCTGGGAACGACAGGGGCTGTTGCAGAAGCCAGTGCTGCGAACATCCTGTTTTTGCGGGAGGGATGCCTGCAAACGCCCCCCATCGCTGACGGCGCTCTGCCGGGAACGTCCCGCGCCCGACTGCTGGACAGCGGTTTCTGCATGGAAAGCCGTCTTCTGCCGCAGGACCTCAAAACGGTGACGAGGGCTTGGCTGGTCAATGCGTTGTCCCTGACAGCCGTTTCAAGCATCGACGGCCATGATCTGCCCTTGGACGCAGAACTGGACCGTCGATTGAGAGCGTTTCTGTTCCCAGCCTGAACCAGCTCCGCTGACTGCTCTTATTTCAGCGCGGCAATCGCCGTCATTTCCACGCGCCATTCCGGAACGGCCAGCTTTGCTTCAACCGTGGCACGGGCGGGTTTGCTGTCCGTATCCAGCCACGCATCCCAGGCCCGGTTCATCGCCCCGATTTCAGCGATATCCGTCAGGAAGATCTGCACCGACAGGATCCGGCTCTTATCCGTTCCCAGCGAGGCCAGAAGCGCGTCGATCTGGCGCAGGATATCAACCGTCTGCCCTTCCGTATCGAGCGTGGCATCGTCCGCGACCTGACCGGCCAGATAGGCCAGCCCGTTATGGACGACGACGCCTGCAAGGCGCTGCTCTTCGAGGTGACGGGAGATATCGGCGTTTTTGCTCACGGTTGCGGACCTTATGAAAGAGGTTACTGAAGAAGTGTCGGGATCATTTCATGCTCAAGGATGGCGTCGAGCGCGCTTTCCTCGTCTTCCGCAACGGCCATGGGCGTGCCGTCGGCAGCATGGATGGCCACGAGCATTTCACCCTCATGCATGACGGATCTGACATAGGCGAGGCGGGACATACCCAGCGTCAGAAGCTGCGGCCCCGTGATGCGGCGCAGATCCGCAGGCAGTTTTTCGTCCGAACGATCACCGTTTTCGAAGGGATTGTTCAATTCCGTTTCCTTTTGGAGCCGCAGCGGCTTCTGCCGCCCGGCCTTGGGTTCAGTCTGTAAAAATTGTAAGCGCGCGGCCGGTCTTATTCGTCGTCGATATCGCGCACAGGACGCGTTGCGCGCCGAGTTTTTACGACGGGCGGCACCACTTCGTGGTGAACCGTCGGAGCAGGTGCCGGGCTTCGCCGCCCCTGCGAAATCGCAATCCGTTTGACCCGAACTTCGGGCTCGGGACGCAGAAGATCGATATGCAGCAGACCGTTATCAAGCCATGCTCCGCCGATTTCGATGCCTTCTGCCAGCACGAAGGCTTTATGGAACTGCCGCGCCGCAATGCCGCGATGCAGGAAAATGCGCCCTTGACTGTCATCCGTCTGACGCCCGCGGATCACAAGCTGGTTGTCTTCCTGCGTAATCTGAAGGTCGTCCATGACAAAGCCAGCAACAGCCAGCGTAATGCGCAAGGCCGTGGAGCTAAGCTGCTCAATATTGTAGGGGGGATAGCCGTCGGACGTCGATTTGGCAGCACGCTCAAGCATCTGCTCGAGGTGATCGAAGCCGAGGAACATCGGGGACGTGAACAGGCGACCGGACATAGGGCGAGAGCCTCCTCCATGAGCGAGACGTAAAACAGAGCCAGTCCCATTATGCGGCAACCGGCTGGCCCTACGATATGGTGACCACCCCTAGGGATGCAAGCTCTGCTCTCAACCAAGCACGTGCAAAACCGACGTTAATGGCATGTTGCTCTGCATGTTGCACTGGCATTTGACGCCCGTGCTCGCTACATCGCAGGGCATGAGCGAATTCGATTTCCTGTCCGGCATCGACGATGTGCCGCCCACCCCGATCCTGATCGCCCCCCAGCCCGTGCTGCGGGAGGTCGCCCGCGAGGTCCGCCCCGAGGATATCGCCTTTATCCGCGATCAGCTTCCGGGCATGTTTTCCGCCATGTACAAGGCCCCCGGCATCGGCCTCGCCGCGCCGCAGGTCGGTCTTGGTATGCGCTTTGCTCTGGTGGACGTGGCCGAGGAAGACGCGCCTCGTGAGCCCATGCTGCTGATCAATCCGGAAATCGTTACGGATTCAGAGCAGATGGCGGCCCGCGAGGAAGGCTGCCTTTCGTTGCCGAACCAGTATGCCGAAGTCGTCCGCCCCGAATCGATCCGCGTGCGCTATCGCAACCTCACGGGAGAGACGATCGAGCGTGATGCATCCGGCCTTCTCGCCACCTGCATCCAGCATGAGATGGACCATCTCGACGGCATCCTGTTCGTCGATCATCTCTCGACGCTCAAGCGGAACATGATCATGCGCCGCCTCGCCAAAGAGCAGAAAATCGGAAGGCGCTGATCTCCGATGCGGCTGATTTTCATGGGAACGCCGGACTTTTCGGTCCCGGCGCTGCACGCGTTGCTCGAAGCAGGGCACGAGGTGGTTGCGGTCTACACACAGCCGCCGCGTCCGGCAGGGCGTGGCAAGGCGTTACGTCGCTCGCCGGTGCATGAAGCCGCTGAAGCCGCTGGGATCGAAGTGCGAACACCCGCGCGCGTTCGTCGGGACGCGACGGAGCATGCCGCTTTTGCTGCCCTGAATGCCGACGCCACCGTGGTCGCCGCCTATGGCCTCATTCTGCCCAAAGAGATGCTGGACGCCCCGCGTCTGGGGTGTCTGAACATCCATGCCAGCCTTCTGCCGCGCTGGCGTGGGGCTTCGCCCATCCAGTCCTCCATCCTCGCAGGCGACACGCAAAGCGGCGTTTCCATCATGCAGATGGATGAGGGCCTCGACACCGGCGCGGTTCTGCTGGAGGAGGCCACGCCCATTAGCGCGACCGATACCGCCAGCACACTGCATGACCGTTTGTCCGAAATCGGGAGCCGTCTGGTCGTGCGTGCCCTCGCCGAGCAACCGACACCCGTGCCACAACCCGCAGACGGCGTGACCTATGCCGAGCGCCTGACACGCGACGATGGCCGTATCGACTGGACGCGCACGGCAGCCGAGATCGACCGCCAGATCCGCGGCCTCACGCCTTGGCCCGGCGCATTTACGACGCTTGATGGTGTGGTGCTGAAAATCGGCACGGCCACTCCGCTGCCGGACGCAGCCCACAACGCCCCCCCCGGCACCACGCTCGACGGCGCGCTGACGATCGCCTGTGGCACCGGTGCGATTCGCATCGACCACGTTCAGAAGCCCGGGCGCAGCATGATGTCCGCCGCCGATTTCCTGCGCGGTCAGCCTGTGCCGAAAGGGACGGGACTTGTCTGACGCACAGGCCGAGGATCATGAACCTTCCGGCCTGAACCGCTGGGCTTTACGCATCGAATATGACGGCACCGGTTATCTGGGCTGGCAGAAGCAGAATGACGGCATCTCCATTCAGAGCCTGATCGAAGCTGCCGCCTCAAAACTGGTCCGCAACCGGCCCGTGCCCAGCATCACTGCCGGACGCACAGATGCAGGCGTCCATGCGGCAGGGATGGTCATCCATCTCGACTTCCCCGATGATGCCCCGATCGACGCCCGCCAGATCCGCGACGGCATGGGATATCATCTCAAGCCCCACCGTGTTGTTGTGCTCGAAGCCGCGCAAGTCGGGCTGGAGTGGAATGCGCGTTTCTCCGCCACATGGCGCAGCTACCGCTACACGATCCTGAACCGCCCTGCCCGTCCGGGTCTGATGGAAAACCGTGTCTGGCATATCAAGCGCCCGCTGGATGTGGATCTCATGCAGCAGGCCGCGAACCATCTCCTCGGCCCGCATGATTTCACGTCTTTCCGCGCGGTCGCCTGTCAGGCCAGAAGTCCCGTTCGCACGCTGGACATTCTGACGATCCGTCGCGAGGGCGAACTGGTCATGATCGACACGCAAGCGCGCTCCTTCCTGCATCATCAGGTCCGCAACATGGCCGGCACCCTGATGATGATTGGCGCGGGCCTGTGGCCGGTCGAAAAAATGATTGAGATTCTCGAAGCGAAAGACCGCTGCGCCGCAGGACAGACAGCCCCGCCGGAAGGACTTTGCCTGATGGATGTCGGCTATCCCGACAATCCGTTCAGCAGGACCTAAAACGAGATCCCGAGCAGATCCACCACCGCATTGTAATGCGGCGGCAGAAGCCACAGAATCCAGAGGAATGCGGCAACCGGCAGGGTCTGAAGAAGCGTCATGACGAAGGCCTGCCACCCTGTCGTCAGAAGCCCGACTTTCGTGACGTACCAGGTCAGCCACAGCGTATAAAGCTGTGCCCCGAAGGCGAGACCGGCCAGCGCCTGACCGGAGGCCGCAGCCCCTGGAAACACAAGATGCAGCACGCCTTGGGCCACAATGAGCATGACCAGCGGCAGCCAGCCACACCATAAAGAGGCTGTCGCATAGCGCGTCCACAGCCCCTTCCGGCTCAGAAAAACCGCGTAGAGCTCTGACACCACAAGCTGCAACAGCGTGCAGACCAGCGGCACCACCGCCCGTACCAGCCCCATGACCCGTTCGGCAGGAGGCAGCATGAAGGCCATCCATACACCGATGAGCGCCAGCGCGATCGTGGGTGCCAGAGCCGCGAACAACGCACCTGCTCCCGGAGCGAAGCAGTTGATCCCTTCGGAGCGCCCGCGCCCCAGAAGCCACACACCCAGCGGTATGGCCATGTTCCCGGAGGGAGGAAACGACCCCTGCCGTCCGGAATTCACAGCCCGTATCCTTCTATAAACGCCTGATAGATCCGCGTCAGATCCTCCAGCGTTTCAAGTCCCACATGCTCGTCCCGTTTGTGCATGGTCGCCCCCACAAGACCGAACTCCGCAACCTCGCAATAGCGCGAAATGAAGCGTGCATCGGACGTACCGCCGCCGGTATCGAGCCGGGGCGTACGCCCCGTCACCTGACGCACGGCATCCGACAGGCACGTTACGGCCTCTCCAGGCTGCGTTAGAAAAGCCTCACCGCTGATGGACACCTGCACATCAGCTGAAGGTGCGTGACGCCGGACGACATCTTCGATCCACGCCGTTAAAGCGGCCCCGGTGTGCAGGTCATTGAAACGGATGTTCAGCCGCCCGATGGCCTGCGCCGGAATAATATTGGTCGCGGGATT
>Ga0157363_1001502_pt1 | contig 19528 bp, 10 predicted proteins | sample AttsexASBM1_FD_111477 | JGI IMG/M metagenome (GOLD analysis project Ga0157363, IMG submission 111477) | Fungus gardens microbial communities from leaf cutter ant in Ribeirão Preto, State of São Paulo, Brazil - Atta sexdens ASBM1 | ecosystem: Host-associated > Fungi > Mycelium > Unclassified ... | reverse complement strand
CAATTAAATAAGTTTTAAAGTTCAATTGAAATGAATCAGTAGTAAATATAATACTCTAGTCGGTATTATTTTATTGTATCGATTATTTTTAAACTTAAGTAGAAGAAATAAAAATCTCAAATACTTATTTTTATTTTCTTTTATACTATTACCCTTATAAGCTCGGATAAAAAAATGATGACTTAGACCAATTATGATGCTTTAATCCAAAATAAGATTTGTACACGCGTGCAGATTCAGGTTTTGCGAATGCCTAAGTGCATTCGCAGCCTCATTCAAGAACTGGTCGCGATGCCACAAACCGCTAGTTTCTGTGAGCAGGGTAACCGCATATACACATACATACACACACACACATGTATATATCTAATAGTTGCTGTATGCACGAAGTAGCGGAGAAACGTATGGAATACATAGAAATCGACAGAAGCAAATGCGACACTGCACAGTTACATGCCTCCTATAATACCGAGTGTCACCCGGCAGAAGATTTTATCGAGATAAAGTCCACGTGGGTCGCGAGATCGGATTGTCTGCCGCTGCTGCAGCAGTCGCTCAGACTCGCAAAGTAATCTTGATTTAAAAGGCGTCCATTGCCCGCGAAGTACGAATCGATTCGCGAGTGTGTTAATACTTGAATTGAATTAAATTGTATGGCGACACTTAGATTACACGACGTGAACTAAACGTGGCTTAATTTCCGGACGAGAGAAATTTGAATCACGAAGACATTCCACGTATAAAGCAGGAAAATCATTCTTTCTGTATAAGATTCTTGTTTCACAAAACAAGATCTTCTTTTAATTTATCTTATTATTTTTCTTAATACAATTTAAACGTATTATATATTTGATAAAATTCCAGATTGCCAACATATATAATGTATTGTTATAATTAAAGTCATTTATGAATGTTTTTGAACAAAACATAGATAAAAAAACATAGATAAAGTATTTAAAAATGTAGCCAGATGCAAAAACAAGATTTTTGTTAAGATCATCAAAATAATTACATAGGACGCTCAAGCTGAAACGTCAAAAATTTTTGCAATATTGCTTGTATTCTACATAATAATTTTGATTTTGATCTAACAAAATTATTTTCAGATTTGTATCTAATTAAATTTTTAAATATTTCAGCGACATCGATCTTCCTGTGCAATTAATAAAATATTAATTATATTAATAAATAATATTAAATATAAATAAATATTGAAATAAATAATATTATTAAATACGAAAAATCTAAAATAAATTGTGAGTTTGTATCACTAATTACATTCAAATGACAGCTTAAATGATAGTGTGTTAAGAGCATACTTTTACTAAGGGGATAAGTAGCGCGTAAAAGAATCCTATCCTATCGAGAAACTACCAACAAATTAGATTACATATCTGACTTTCAACATGATTTATGGAGCATTTGAAAGAGACAAAAATTCAAGTCTTCATTGAACTTATCTCCATCTAAGACTCAATGCTTTGTTCCGTCAATATCTACCATAAGTATATCTCATAATAAAAACAAAAGGGAGATTGTTCAAACGGATTCTTTTGCTACGTATTTATTCCGGGACACTTTCGCTCTTATCTTCCGCTGGAGGATATTTCCTTTACTTTTACTCGCGTGATTCACTAAGTGCAAACCTGTGCACCCGACCCAGTAATGCAGCACCGTGTACATTCGTGCGGCACAATCGGGTGCCGCGTGTTACCAAAGGGGTAAAGGCAAGAACTGGGTTACTGGACTTTTATACGTGTACCGCGTGTCATGTGTGTGCGCGCACTGGACGTCATGCATTTAAGAGCATGTGTACACATTCGTGTATTCACGTAGCCGCTATTTGTGTCGTACCGGGCCGCGTTCGCGATCTATTATGTATCAACCTCAGATGTGTATATCACCCGCGGGCTGCAGGACAATGATAGATCAATGCGACACGCGTGGATTAATGGGCTGCACGGTTACACGTGTACATATCGGGGAGGAGGAACGGACTCTCGCTATCTGCCCACTCGTATTTTCCTCTCCGCCGCCTGCCCTTCCTGTTATCACGAAATACACATTAATACATATACCGTATCGCAGCCGATGGTGATCTAAAATGAGAGTCCTGCTAGATAGGGAATGTGTTACCACAGTACGAATATTAGGTCTATATATTTGTCGTTCAAAACTATGGATGTCGAATGTAACGGAAGATTGGAAACTATTCATAAAAAACACAGAAACCTTTATTCAATTATATGTATAATTATATGTAACTGAAAACATTAGAAACAAATTGTTTGACATCCGCTATTTATATTCTGTAATTCTCTCTTTTAAATATAATATGAATTGACTTTGAATAATCTGTGTACAAATAGATATTAATTATTCGCAAAATTGCTAACACATTGTAATTTAAAACAGCATCATTAAGTACTTAAAAAATATCCAGTTTTTAAATTACGACACAACTTTTATTGCTTCGCGGTTTAATTCTCATTATTTTTCACAAGCGGAATCCATTTGCGAGGAACGCGTGTTTAAAAAAGAATCGTAGAGAAATCCGCTTTGCGGTCTGCGGAATGTCCCGAGAGTGTTTAGAGAAGGTGCGAACGTCGAAGACGGAACAGCGTGCTACAAGTCGGTTTAACTTTAAAGAGGCAATTACACCGTCGTCGCACGACCAGTTTCTCTGAGTCGACACAACGTGACCCGATTGGTTAGCCATCGGAGTTTATACAGGCAAACACGTCTTCAAGCGGCAAGAAAAAAAAACTATGTTCGCGCGCCGCCGGAAATGTCGTTTCTGTGCTCGGCCTGCGAGAGTGACTCTCGAAGGTTCGTCGACCTGCTCTTTTGCACAGGCCAAACTCGACGAATGATCACACATAGAAGATTCTCCTCGTTCAAAGGAGAAAAGGTGATATCTAAAGCAGCTAGCCTAGAGGCAATATTATTGAACGATATTTGACATTACTAATCATTTGGAAGTAATATTAAGAGTTTGTGCAATATAATAATATTGATTGTCAATCAAAAATTCTATGAAATCTATTGTGCAACTTGTAAAATTTTGATCCATCAATATTATTGCTCAATAAGGTACCAATTTATGATGATCGATGCTTATATTTTTATACGAAAAAAGCTAGATACAGATCTGAAAATAATTTTGTTAGCTATCAAAATAATAATAACCATATTGTCCAAATTAATGTTGAATAGAAACTTGAATGGCTATTTTTAATTATGTCTATCTTCTAAACACACTAATCATAATATCCTTGTTTCTTATTTATTATCATAGAACGATAGCCATTCTAGTTAAAGAAGTGCTATTCAGTTCAGAAATGTTTAGAATTTGTATTTGGCAAATCACATTCTTAACTTGCTGAACGATCAGGTGTCATCTGATTCGCCTCAGAAATATTTATAATATTTATAAATATTTTTATAATCGAATGCAATCGATACATGTCATTAATGACATTAAAATAAGATGAAAGATCAAACATTAATAACAAGAATTAATTAAATTATTGCACAATTTAATTAAAAATATTATATATTAAAGATTATATTAAATTGTCTAGAGAAGGCATCAATAATATTATAAAATATAACTGAACAATAATATTGATCATCTATATATACGGGCTTAAGAAAACTTGTGCCATAATTGATAGAAAAATATTACTAACATCTGTTATTATTGTTCTTGACGTATAAAAGTATTCAAGAATGTATTTCATATTCTCACCCTCTTGAAGAGTTTTCGCGTAAAAGTAATCGCAGAAACTTGGGAAATAAAACATATTTTCTAACTTTTAACGTCGCATTCAAGGAAACTTTACAGTATAGATTTTGTAGAGTTTTCAATTAAACCGCATGAATATTTTGCGATGTGCTTCGGTTGATAGATAAGGCAACTCATTGATAAACCTCGATCTGATAAACAGTGAATATGAGATTAATGAACCAATCGAGATCCAATAGATCGATCGAGCCCCGCTTCAGTTGAAGCCTGTCAATGAGAAGTGCTTCTCAACGAGAAGTTGAAAGGAGTTAGAAAACTGTAAAATCGATTATGCATCCATCTTATTTATACACGCGCTATATATCATACAATATTATTCTTGAATCCATTTTTTGCTGTGAACCTACATTCCAACTCGTAAACAAACAAATTACTTTATTTACCCAACAAACATTTAAATAGGTCTTATTAATAAAAAAATAAAAACAAATTTATATTTAATAAACATTTATGAAAAAATAAATTTTTCTGTCAAAATATTGGAGAAACTCGCAACAAAAACTTACAACGTACCACGCGTTTGTCATACACAGGAGATTCAGTTAACAAAAAAGCGGCAATCTGACGGATGTGATCACAACCAAGCGAACCCATCCCTTTTTCCTTCCTCCCCTCTCTGCCCGTCCTTCCCTATTCCCGTCTTGCCCCCCCTGTGCCGCAGAAGCGTACGTGGGCGCACTCACGGGCGCATCTGCATAATCGTACGTAAATTGCACGAGACATCGCGCGCGGTAATATATTGCGGCCGGGAGGGTCGGGCCGACGCGCGGCGTTCATATGCAGAGAGGATATGTGTAGTTCGTGCGGATCGGTCGGCGCAATATGCGTGCATGTCCGCGCGCGCCACGCCGTACGTCGAGCAACGGTACACCGTTGCGACCGGTTAATTCAGTTAGTGGATATGGAAGGAGATACGAAAGGGTGAACGGGAGAGAGGAGGCTGCTGCTGAACGCGCGCATCCCTGCGGTTTGTCTGTTCGCTCGGCTCTTCTCTCTTTCTATAGCTGTTTCTCTCTATCCATCTCTCTTCTCTCGCGCGTATGAGAGAAGAGAGTACCGGGTGACGCAAACGTATCGCCGGATGGCGCGGCAACGAGGGTGACCCGTGTGACGAATTTTGCCGAGTAAGCGCAAACTCGCCCGGCATCCCGAGTAGCAGTCTCTCGAGAATTATCCGCCAATTACATCGTCAGATTTCTACTGCCGTTCGAATCGTTCGGCCAAGAACAATAGCAAGGCTGGACGGGAATAACTCTTCTCATCCTCCTTCTCCTTCTCCTTCTCCTTCTCCTCCATCCAAATGTAAATAGAATTACAAATAAAATGAATTTCCTTCCATAAAATTAAAGATTTAAGAATCATCGCAGGATTGAAGAAAAATGTTACAATACGTACAGTGAATAAATTTTCGTCGTATATATCTAAATATATAAATTCGAGCTAAAAGAATTCACAGAAATACGTGATGATATTTAAATTAAGGGAACAATAGAAATATATTGAAAATTTCAACGAATAAAATATATTTTTTATACCAATTTATGATAAAATAGCTTCATCACTGAATGCTGCTGGAGGAAGCTAATTTATTTAATAAAATGAAAATTTCTCGGTAAAATTTGTATTTGTGGTCCATGCTCTTTTTTTTTCCAAAAGGCCGTCCAATTAACGATAAATTTACGACAATTTACGCCAGAGCTTTTATTCCGCTTAAAAAGCGACCCGATCGATGATCATGCTATAAATCGAGAAAAAAGATGTTTTCGGTAGAGACGTAAAACCGGCCGACGGATAAATATTTTATTACTCAAACGATTTATTACATTTTGCCGGGGCGCACCGAGCCAGGAACGGAAAAATTCTCGTTACACCAGAGAATGAAATAACTGAGTCGCGTAATTAAATGTTGATTCGGCAGCCCGTGACCGTTCATTTAGCAAATTTGACTGGAATTTTTCCCTTCACGTAGAAATTGAAAAATATTCTTCCTCTTTATTACTCAGCCAATATCCTGACAGCGTTTCCACCAACATATGACATTTTTAGCGATGAGAGGAGACAATTTTTTTCATTAACTTGAAAATCAGAATTTAGACAAGTTTATTATAATTTGTAAAAGTAACTCTAAACGGAACTTCTTCGAAACTTTTTTCGAAAGTTTTTTATAAAGTTGATATATGTAGTCATTATTAAAAAAAAAAACCTTATAAATGAGTGTAATAAAACATAAATTAAATGATCACAAAATAGATTTCAAATAAATAAATGACTATAAAAATAGACTTGCATGACATTCCTTCGCTACATGCAAATATTATTTTCTTCCAAAACTTGTAACATGAAAAAAAAAATCTTGCTCCTTTTAAACTTTCAAGCTATTTACGTAACGGTTTATGGAGCAGCATTCCTATTAGTTGTCAAATTAAGTGTCTATGACAAGGAATCAATTTGTAATAGCCTTATTAATGCATGAATATAGTTTTCTTCCAAAACTTGAAACGTGGAAAAATCTTGCCCCTTTTAAACTTTCAAGCTATTTACATAACGGTTTATGGAGCAGCATTCAATTAGTTGTCTAATTAAGTGTCTATGATAAGGAATTAATTTGTAATAGCCTTATCAATGCACGAATATAGTTTTTCTTCAAAACTTGTAACGTAGAAAAATCTTGCCCCTTTTAAATGTTCAAGCTATTTACGTAACGGTTTATGGAGCAGCATTCAATTAGTTGTCAGATTAAGTGTCTATGATAATCGCATCAATTTGTAATAGCCTTATTAATGCACGACGAAAAAATACAAAAACGCATGTAAACAATGTGAATTCTGCGAAACTGTCCGCAGTTGCCCACGCCAATGCAGGCGCATTACTCACGGCCCATAATGCACCCACGCTCGTCGCGTCGTTTCGTAAATGCGTGTGCGCAAACGCGTGTAAACACACCGCGATCGTACGCACGCGGATCGTTTGAATAATGCGACGCGCAATTACTGGCAACGCAACCGAACGGGACGATGTGATTCGTTTTTCCTTCCTGTATATCATTCGCGGTTATTTAAGCTCCACGTGATAACATTTCGCATTTTCTCCGCGTAATAACTGAATTACGCGCGTGGCGCATTTATTCATTCAAACGGATACAATAAAATATATACATAGCAGCGAATAAAATTTTGCATATTTTAATCACGTAAAGGTAAAGAAAATTTACTCTACCGTAACTCTAACTAAATGTAAAAAACTTGATGCAGTCGCAACCTAAATCAAATTTCATTCACTCGCTGCCTCGTAATTTTCTTGTCTCTCAAATAAAATTACTACAATCAGTCGGAAATAGACTTTAACGTAGATTCTAATTAATTTTGCTATCGTTACGTGTTAAATATGTTAAATTTTGATATCTACATTTTACGTTTTCTCTCTATCATGTTTTTTTTTCTATCAGAATACTGGAGGATCGACTTCTATCGGATATCTCATTAATGAGATTTTTACGATACTTCAATGCTGCATCATATCTGCGCGATAAATTTGAATTTCGTGCCAAGGTCTGTCCTCGAACAGTAGAAGGCGATACATCTGATTTAATCATATCTAAATGTAGAACCAAATTCTATTTCAGATCTTCTATTAGAAATCAAGGACGATTTATTGGCTCGTATATTCGTCGCTCGCTATTTCTTTCGTTTCTTTCCAAGATAAATCATTAAAACTTAATCAAATTACATTAATCGAAGAACGTGCGCGGACAACGACTCCAGTGAAGTCTCGTAGTATCTAGACTGGTTGCTACCTCGGTTTAAACGGAAGCGGTAAATTAGCCAGGACAGAGATCTATTAATATTTCAGTCTCTCTGTTCTTCGTTGTCTCACTCGTCTCCACTTATACTCCGTGAACTCGTCGAGTCTCCATTAAATCCCAGCGAAACTCTTGCTTTCGTGCACGTCGTTTTTGACGAGAGAAAAGGGGAGATTTCCGGTCTTCTCACGGGAAATTCCAAATCGGGTATGATCGTATCTCGTTATAAATAATCGCATTATGGCCTGCTCGAGAGTTATTTTCAATAAGTATCGATTTGCCATGAACTATTAAAAAGAGCAAAAAAACATATCGCGTATGCTGGCACTTTATTATGTGGCACTTTACAGTCCATAGTTTTCACCTTCTCATGCTATTTACGCTGATCTTCTCGATACACGTATATATTTTGACAATATCTTAAACTATCAATAACAGTCAATAAATTAAAATATATGTTTTTAATGGCGATACTTCAATGAATTAATTTAAATCTTTCACAACTAATATTAATGAACTCTAAAAGAAGAACTTTTAATATTTTCTTTTTTCTTTAACAATCGAATCATTTATTTCATAATATAATGCGTAAAATGCAGATATATATATATATATATTTTTTTTTTAAATAGAAATAATACGAGAATACGTCTAACATAATATGTTCATAGATTTTAACTTTTAATATTCATCTCAAGTATTCACTAGTTAAAAAATTTGTTAATGGCATTTAATACTTTAATTTAGATCTTTAGATCTCAGTCTAAATTTATAGGTATAACGAAGTCTTTACGTATTGGATTGTCCGGAAAGTTCGTGCCGATTTTGAAGGAAAATTGAAACGTACAAGATTTAAATTTTAGTATAAATTTATTAAATTTAATTTTCTTTTGCGGCACGAACTTTCCGGACAACCCAATATGTATATTAAATAGATGCTATCGTAAGTCGAAAAAATTGAAACTGATATTCTGGAAATAAGATCTGCCGGGATTGGACAAACGCGATAAATGCACGCGAGCGAGATAGTTAATTGCGCGGCGTGTCGAGCGTTGGATTCGCAAAGGCTATGCACTCGGAATTAAATTCCGTTATCGGATTCACGATGGGCGAAGCCCCGCATTATACTAATTACCCTCATCTTCGAACACACGCGTGTAGTCGCACCGAATTTTTTCCGAATCTAATAGCGTCGTGTACACGCATTAATCTACGCTTGAGCCGCACGTAGGATAGGCAAGTAAATATCACGCATACAACGCGGAAATAAATCGATGAATGTAGGATGCCCGTAAACGCGCACGCCAGCTATTATCGCATCCGGATCTCAGAAGCGGAAATCTATATATGGAAACTAATAAAGAGCTGCAAACCTCCAGCTGTCACGGAGCAATTGCGAAATAATCTCTCTCTTAGAAGAACTTTTCAATTTATTTATACTATACGAATCGTTGTGAAAAGATTGGATGGAAAAATTTTTTCTATATTTTGAAAAATAAGAAATTAAAATATAATTAAGCAAAAAGTTAAAATATAATTAAGTTAAAAGTTAAAATGTATAATAAACTCCAATTTTATCACAATATTTTTTTACAATTCCAGAAATTTCAGGATCACAGATGAGTGTGGATCAAATCAGAATTATGCAAAGTTGATATGCGCGCTTATTCTCACTCTACACTTTTATCAATAATTTATTACATAAAATGGAATATGTATATTACACACACACTCGAAAAGATTTCTCCTTGTAGAAAAAAAAAATTAAAAAGATTCAGGCTCGGGGAAGTCACCATTCGTCCCTCTGCAGCCGCTAGCCGGTTCGTCCGTCCATTTGTGCCTGAAGACACGGACAGACTGCGTCGGGACACGTTAATATCACAGATGTACGAGATGGAGGTTCTTAGTCACCGCGGGACATTATGGTAATGCACGCGTGGTTGCGCAACACGGTAATGCGGTTACGATTCATTAAGCCGCGCTCACAGGTGGCGGCGACGCGACGGAGGCAGGCGAGGAGGAAAAAGCGAAGGTCCAACACGCGGGACTCGTCGAGCGAGACGACGGAGCTGTTCTCTCGCACAAAGAATTGTGCTCTCTTCCGACAGGATAATTCGTCCTTTTCCTTTCTAGCGCAGCGAGTCAGGCTTGGATTTTCGAGCAGCCTCCCGGACCTCGCCGAGGGACGAAAGAACGCGCGCGATTCGCTATGCCAGGCCCACGTTGGCGATGTAACGATGATTCATATGCGGAAAGAGATCCGCCTCGTTGGAGCGAAGCGCGAGAAAGGCTATCGGTACAGAAATCCCGGCAAGAATTTACGCCGCGCGCGTCTGACAGAGAACTACTTGTAAATATCTACTCGTTTGCTGAGTACTTTACTATTACTTACTTTACAACTGCTTACAGTGATATCCGCGATAAATTATGATACAGAATGTTCCAGACGTACAAAAAAGTAGAACCGTTTTGCGTAAACATTTATTAAAAATCACGTTAAAAAGGTTGTATTATTATGTGTGAGCTATCAATCTAATTTAATAATTATTTAATTATTTATTTGACTAATTAAACTATATAGATAAATAGAGAGAAAATCTTTTTTTTTTTAATAACTTCAAGCGATTGATATTGAAAATTAAATTAGTACGACAAATAACTCCTTGTAATAACTGTCGTTAAGAAATTAGATTTCAAACGCATTCAAGAATTTATTACTGAAAGGTAATTTTAGCCCATATGAAATATTGGAAAATAACGATGGAATTGTTTTGCTGTCGGATGCTAGAAAAAAAAAACACACAAGCGTAACTTTGATGAGACGTTGATTCACCGAGCAATGAGGAAATAAACCGCGCGATCCTTGCATAGAAGGTTCTCGTACTCATTGCGAAACCACTAAACCGCAAAACAGAGGTAATGACGCTTGTCTGGGGGCAGCACAATCAAGGACGTCGCTAATTCCTGGCACATTTGGTGAACATGCCATTGATTAACCCCCATCATAATTAAATCTTTAATGATCCCCCCAAAGAAATCAGATAACGCATTACTAGAATTTTTGGAGAAACATAATATAAATAAGTACACACATAAAGATATTCGTTTTATATTCTACTTACTATTATTTATTTTTAATCTTTAAGCATGATATAAAATCGAACGCTATTATAAGTACTTTGTATTTCTATTTTCATAGAAATTCTCCAAATTATAGTTATAGAAAGAATAGAAAAATATCATAAGGAGAGAGGCTAATAATATTACTTACAAATTACATAGTTTTACAAAACGATACAAAATCTTCTTTGACGTTTTTATTCTACACGTAAAATATTTTTCAGTTTACGTGTATATTAATCGAATCACGCTTTTTATCGGGCTATATACGGAAATTATTTTGCAAAGGATGATGTGAAAGGATATCTTTGTTTCGACAAGCAAGTGACAAATCTCGTTCCTCTTTGAGAGGACGAGCCCTGAATGCGATGCGAAGCGACGCAGTGCACCGTGTCGACTCGGTCGGAACGAAACGACGGGTAGGAATCGTTTATTGTGTGAGCTCGATTAATCCTCCACCATCGCCAATTTCGTCGAGAATCCATCCGGCTAGCCTCATGCAGTCGGCGAACATGTCCCAGGGTGAAAAGTTATGCTACGGTAGCCAAATAACTTGCCGTATAAATGCGAGTCCCTCCTCCTCCTCCTCCTCCCCTGTTTGTCGTTCGCTCACGGCGTGAACAACAGTTACACATTATTGCTTGCATTTTAATACATTACATGCGTGAAAAAATAATTTTCCGATGTGGAAAATTTTCTATGCGTAGTGCAGAAAATTCGAATATCTTTTAAAATCGAATATAAAGGAGTATAATCAGAATTATTGGATGAAATGTTGATATTTAAAGATATATATGTACATGAATATCATATAAATATAAATATTTAGAAACTTCAATTGGAGTAAATAATATTGAGATCAACATTAACATCATGTTCCGCGGGATCACCGTATAATAATCCATATTGAACTTTTCATTCAAATCGTTTAATTTTTTAATTTTAATTATAAAAAGAAATGTAATATTATAAAATCATTTTTATAGCATACATGGATATGTAATTATGATATAATGCAACTGGTATATTAGATTTTCTTCCTTGTACCTATTTGTAATTTTTTTAAAATCGACCCGTCAAAAATTTGTTTCTTCCTAAAATATTAGCTTTCAAGAGATAAAATAAATTTAGGAGAAATAAAAGAGGATCTTGCACCAATCATAAAATACCTATTTTTTTAAAAAACAATTGATTTCTTCTAAATATTTATTAAATATAAAGATATATTTATTTGATACAAGAAATGTATTAATTTGATTCAACAATAATTTTTTTACTAAACAAATATTTATTTGCTGTAAGTAAATATTTAGTTGGCAGTATTGAATTAAAATTGACTATATTTTTTTCTCAGTGTAATATAGATTAATTAAATTAATTAGAAAATTAAAGATAAAATTACTTAGATATTCGGCAAAAATAGTTGCGTACGTTTATATTTGTACAAATTTGGAATAGAATTGGTATAGAAATAATAGTTGAATTAGCGAGCGCGAGTGAAAAGAGATAAACGTAGTCAGACCGCGAGGCGTCGAAAGACTATCAGTGAAGTCGCGACATAGAGCGGTTTCAGCGAAACGTGGTCGCGTTTGCTTTACGAATCGCGGACGAGTACTCGCGAAGAATAAACGGCTGAGTAAACGGAGGGGAACGACAGTAAGAGAAGGCGACGCGATACAACACGACACGACGCGACGCTCGAGGAAACATACGAAGCGGGTGGCACAAGAATCGCGACGATGGAAAAAGGAACGAGACGTCGAAAAGGAAGGGCGACAAGTGCGACAGCGAACGAAGGCGGAAAACGACAGACTGTAAAAGGACGATAGGAAGAAAAAGAATGAGGAGAGGGGAAGGGGAAGGGAGAGCGAGAAAGAGAAAGAGAGACGAAGAGGTAAAGAAAAAGAGAAAGAAGGGCTTGTACGGTGTACAAAGAGCGCGTGCAAACGCGCCAATTACGAACTCGTCCGAAGACGGCCATTAAGAGTCGCGACAAACAAACGACCAACCCTTTTTGTCCTCCCGAGGAGGGAGGCCCTGCGACGATCGTCCTAACGATCGTCGGTACACCTTCGCGTGATTTCTCAGTCGGCACAGAGGACGAAGAATCGTCATCCCTCTTCCTCCGCCATCACTACCACCATTGCTGCTGCTGCCGTTACTCTTCTTCATCCCGCGCGTTGTCTCAACTCTCTTCGAGTTCGCGAGTGGTTTTTTGTCGAGATTCGCCTTGCCTTTGATCTCAGCGGGAGAGAATCTACGTCGCACCGACGACATGGTCGTTCGTTCTCGTATGATCCCGCCAATCCACCGAGTCGTCCGGTTCAACCGGATTTTCCAAGAGAGTCCGCGCGCGCGAATCACAATCACATGCCAATCGTACCGAGATCTTAAGCAGCTTTCATCGCGCCCCGCGTCCCTATACCTCGATACAATGTTGCCGCCAACAATCGGTAGAGCCACTTTTTGCCATGTCGCGATAAATCACTGATAACCAGAGACTGGACCGGTTTGCCATTTTATCTGCAGTTAATTTAGCACACATTCAGATAAAATTAATATTGCCTTTTTTTATTGCAGGAGATTGAAGAGAAATTATAATTCATGGGCTTATTAGATTCCTAATCAGCAATAAAAAAAATGCCTTATAACGGTAATTTAAAAAGTTACAAATTAATAGATATGAGTTATTCAATCGTGTACATTCCGTTTTTATTTAAAATTAATTGTTTGCTATTAAGGCCAACATATATCATTCTCGATGTTTCCAATATTAAGTATTGCAACGTGCATGTATTATTCCAGCAACGGTAATGCGCTTACAGAGCGACGAGCCCTCGGTCGACAATGTATATTATCGTTGATCGATTTACGTGTTTTCTAAGCATCTGCCCGGAACATCACTACATGTATGGTTCGTCGATTGTTAATAATCGATTCACCGGTAACTGATAATTATTTAATTAACAATTAATTATTTGCGGCTGTTAACGACGTGAGTGGCTCCGCGGTATCCCCCGGGGGCACTCCGGGGTTAATTACCTCACAACGTTCAGCCGACTGTGATATCAATGTACCTAGTTTATGCTAGGGAAACCGTTAAATAGTCATATGCATTTCCAATCTGGGTATCTGTTGTATCGGAACGCCCATCGGCCATAATTACAGTAGTAGTGCAGCAGCTTACTTGAAATTATCTGTAGAATGTCTTGGAGTCTTAAGAAAAAAATATCCTTTTTTATCTACAAATACTTCGTCCTAATAATAGAGATAAAAAAGGGAGGTATTACAATGAAAATATTTCTTGCTAATCGAGAGAAATATCACGATTTATCTATTTATCTCTTTATCTATTATTTGTATCTCCATATCTTTCGAACACAAATAATAATAATAGTACAATACATTATCGTAATTTTTGATTTTTTTCTTTTCTAGATTTTATTGTTTAGACTTGTTTTTATCATAATAGAATATACTCACTTAAAATTTTTTGTAATATCTATATATGTAAAGAAGCAGGACTGAGAGAATTTGAATCAAGATAAAAAAATCATAATATTTAAATTTATATTTATCATTATTTCTTTCAATTCAAATCTCAATATAAAATACGCAGCTATAAGTTTTTCTCAAAAATATATATATATATAATACATATTGTATATTTCTTTAACTTTTTGTATACTTTTTTAATTAATTCAATGAAAAAATCTATTGAAATAAATTCGAAAATACTAGATCAATTTTTTATATCTTAATTATTCTCAACTTTTAATAAACATAAACTGTAAAATGTATTAAAATCATGTGAAATTTCGTCCATTGAGAATCTTAAAAAAAAGGAGTAATGTAAGAAAATAATTCACGATTATCAGAGAAATTTCTGCACTATTATCCTAAAATTCTAATAAGTACTTAATATAAATACTTAATATAATTTTAATATGAAATTCACTCATATAGAAAAGTTATGACTTTAATAATATAAAGATTTCATTATTGAAACGACCATGGAAATAATGATGTATTTTCTTTCAATCACAAAAGCTACACGACAAAAAACAATTTCTCTTTGCGGTAACATACTTATTACAACTACTCAAATATGACTGCTTCTTAAAAGCATAAACACAATCTTTAAATGATAAATATGTTTACAAATGATAAAGTTATCACTGGACCGGAATAGGTAGTTCTATGGACGAAAAGACTCTATTTTCCTATGTTAATTCAATACATCATAGACGCCTCTGTTTATGTTTTAAACCAAAAAGGAGATCGCTTTTATAATGATATACAGTGAGTGCAAAAAGTTTCGTACAGAGAAAATATTTTTTTTAATTTTATTTTTAAAAAGTAAATATTATCCAGTGAGAAATAAGTCATCGAATTGTTGTCGAATCGATATAAATGCGATGATTTCAACATCGATTCGATGTTTAATTGACGATCATTTCTTATTGGATAATTAACAATTTATTCATAAAGAATAAAATAGACTGTATGTTTCTTAAAATTATATATACCAAAAAGATACGTATTAATTATACAAAATATATCAGCTGAAAAAAAGCGAAATTAAAAATTGTATTGTTTGAATGCTCAAAAAGTGCAGATGAGAAATTTAGCTTCTAAAATCAGGAATATATGCGAAATTTGTTTGTTTATATTAGAACAAAATGTATTCATTATATAAAGTTTGTTAATCAATGTTTATTTTTTACAAATAAGACTTTTTTTATAACAAATTTCCTTGTACGAATACCTTTTTTGCTCTCATTATATATTTAAAAGAATTAAATTGAAAAGAAATTAAAGAGAAAATTAATGATTTCCACCTTATCTATCCCAATTTTTCTAATCGCGCTCAAAGCTTTTCAATTAAATTTTCATTTTCTCTTAGAATCAACACTCTTTTAGTCTCCAATGGAAGACGCTTAATTGTCGCTTAATCGCTACAAAGGCGTAAATCATCATCGCGTAGTATAGCTCTTATATACAATAATTTGTTACATCCTGGCTACGCCTTCACGCTGGTTCTACATATTTTTCGTATAGCCGATAATTTATTACATCGTTACATAATGTAATAAATCGATCGCATTTATCGATCGATTACTGCGAATACTTTTCCGAGTTTTACGATCAGAATCATGGTCATAAGTGCGCCAAGAAAAATATCAAGTCACAAACTCGGGATTGCGTTCCTCCGCTTTTTTGCCTCTCTCATCCGTAAATCTAAAATGACTTTACGCAAATAGGTAGGCTTTTAGGTTTTTACGACGAAAAGTACCGGAGGTAAATACGGTTTAACGCCATACAAATAACGCTGCTGATCTCGGAGCTCGTTTTCGAGCAAACGGAAGAGAAGTAAAGGTTTCTGAGGCGTCATCAGGCTGGACGTAAAATTGGAAACCGCCGCCAAGAAAAATATCCACCCGCACTCATTTACTCCAGTTCCATCTTCATTCGTGCATCGTTGAAAGATCTACGACGGAGATCTACGACGTTTCGCCACGTGGCAATGCGCAATAAATTACAGCATTAGTCGTCCACCGCACCATTTTCAACGAAACAAAGATCCAATATTCCAGGAATTTAAAAATAATACTGACATCGCGCGCGCGTTATTGACGTGAAATAAACTGCGGGGCATCGTAGTCTCATGCGATTTAGATAGAAGAAAAATTTCAAACAGTGACGTCAACCACGACATATCGGCACACCAAGAATTCGAGTTTATTGATGTTGTTAAAGTATCGAGTTTACGTAATAAAAAAAAAAAAGGCATAAGAATTAACGAGAACAGTGGGCACAAAAATTAAGTAAAATAATAAAATACATTTATTTAAACGAGAAACATGTTGTTACATGTTTCTGCTTTTGAGCAATCTTTAATACAGCCATACATCTAATATCAATTATATGAAGTAACAGATCATTAATGTGCCGTGAAGAGTCATTTCGTAAATAATCGCACCAGACCGTGTGGAAAGGTCATCTTAAAAATTAGAAATAAATTCAAGTGAGATGCAATGTATCAAGTTTGTCAAATAATATTTTTCTCAGACATGGAATCGTTAGATTTTTTTAAATCTGAATATTGAAACTATAAAAAAAATAACTATTATGTTTAAAATTGAAATAATGAAGACAGAATCGAGATAAAAAGAGACAGTCGTCTGGCGTTACGTATGTGACTAAATAACGATTTATTTGCAACTAAAAATTCTTGTTTTCTCGGTGGCAACAGAAAGAGAAAGAGGAGAATAGAGGGAAAGAGACGAGCGGGACAACAACCACGCGCGCACGTGTGTCGCAATGTCCCTTAACGACTGACGGCTGCTGGAGAACCGGTCGACCTCGATACACCTCGAGGCCCGGTTCTCCTGTACATATTACACTCTGAGTAATATACGTATTCCCGATACACATACATCGCGCGCGAGCTGGGATTTTGCACAATCGCCGATGCCGCCGTCGCCACCGCCGCGCCGTCGCTCACGAAGTTAAAACTATACCGTGGAAAATCGGTTTTACCGTCCCTCGTTTAAATAACGGATCACACGTTTTTGCGCGACACAAACCTCTCCGCAATGCCACGCTATTGTAACATCGCGCGCTCTATCTTATTCCACATGGTGCATCCATGAGTGTATTTAACTCGTAACAGCGAACTCGGAAGGTCGCATAAGAAAATGTTTGGACTTGCCTGTCTTTTTCTCACTTCATCTCGAATATACGAGCTTTCTCGTAGATCAATTCAATTAAAAAAAATATATAATTCTTTTAAATACAAATTATAATGTGCTGTAAGAATTTTAAATTCCGAAAAAAAAAATTCCTTTTATGAAGTTGGAAATTTCGCACATAAATGGATTAACGAAATTTCCCTATCTATTATTTAGCGAAATCATTCCAATGAATGTTTGAGAATAACTTGGTTTAAAGTGCATGATTCACTTTATCAAATTAAATATTTTATTTTTGACGATAATTGTAAGTTACTGAAATAATCTATGTTTTATTTGCAACAGATAAATATTATATCTATACTTGAAATTTATAAATCACAATTTATTTAATATTTTTTAACTTCACGCAGCGAGCCTTTTCTACTTATTGTTCTGAGAAGTGTTTCTAACTGTCGTTCGGCTGATATACCTACACACTCGGAGTTCATAACTTGCCGCAATATATTTTCGATATTTACGTTTTTATCAAACGCTGTACCATAATGTTTTATGCGGACCTTACACTAAGATGCTTATTGAACAAAATAACTTTTCATCAAATAACAAAAATAATAATAACTTATGAGAAATGAATTTTGAAATCTCAAAAATAAATTAAATTGAGTAATAAACTTTGAAAGCTATGACAAGTTTAATTGCTAGCAATATTGCAATAAAACACTAAACTAATCATTAAAATCATTATTAAAGTTTATAATTGTAAAAACAACAACAGAATACACGAAAAACAAAGAAAACACAAAAGCGCGATTTTGTGAAAATCAATAGAAGTTTCGAAAATCATAGTATTCCGTCAAACTTCACAACAAATGTACAAATGCACCAAGTGTCTACTATAAAATTTTAAGCACATTTGATTCTCTTTGAATAAAGTTATGCTCAGAAAAATAACACATTTTTAACCGGTCAACTATATATTACATTCATTCATCAAACATTAGATTTTAATATTTTTTCTAGACATAAAATTATTAAAAATGAATGTTTCAATACAATCTGCAAGAGTCTATATAATTCAGGATTCGTCAACTAGAAAAAGACTTTATTCGGCTGACGGCACTAAATTTACCAAACGTTAGATTAATAATAATATTTTTTCTAGATATGAACTTTTATTTATTAGGAGATTTTTCAATTTGGAAAATGAACATTTCTCTTAAGTAGCTCTTCTTCATTAGATCATATTTTTACGCTTCTGTACGCATTCACATTGTAACACATTATAAATGCACACAGCGACATAATAGCATACGTCGATACGTTCGACGGATCAATTTACCTGTTCCGAGAGTTTCACAACAAGGCTTATCATGTCGTTGCCAAAGCGAACGAGCGCATGTGAGTACTACCAACAAATCCGATGGCCATTAGCACCATTAAAATCTTGTTTAGTTGCGTCAGAGTTCAAGTAAATTTATCGCGCGATTGCACGGTGACATTTGCCCGCTACTTTTAATTATCTGATACGCGTTTTTTTTTCTCTCTCTCTTTCTCTTTCTTCCTCCTCTCTCCCAGATTTCACACGTAGATTCGGAGAATCGCTCTGAGTAATTAGTTTCTTTACCGTTTAAGTAATATTTCGTAATTTCTACGAAACTGGTTGTAATAAACTGTTTGTTTTGTTATTAGTTGCGGCATAGATAAAATCAGACACACGATTTAGTGCTGCTTACATAATAATACTCAAAACACGATAAAAATACGAACAGGTTGCGCGCGAGTCTACTTCGTAAATGAAATTCAAATTATATTTAGTAACTTCGTATCCTCTTTTTTAACTTTTTAGAATGTATAAATAAATGATCAGATATGTAAATAATGTACAAAAACTCCTCACGGTTTCTTTAAGCTAATTTCTCTCTAATTAAATAAAATACCAGATTATTATGGTATTCCAGTTATAAATATAAATTTGCAGAAGCAGAATTTTTGTATACGTGAAGTTAACCTCGACAAGTATCTCGAGTAAAAAATATCAAGAAACATGCAATTGAATTTTTATTAAGGAAACGCGACCATCAGATTGGTCGTATATATATATAT
>Ga0157363_1001501_pt1 | contig 19531 bp, 11 predicted proteins | sample AttsexASBM1_FD_111477 | JGI IMG/M metagenome (GOLD analysis project Ga0157363, IMG submission 111477) | Fungus gardens microbial communities from leaf cutter ant in Ribeirão Preto, State of São Paulo, Brazil - Atta sexdens ASBM1 | ecosystem: Host-associated > Fungi > Mycelium > Unclassified ... | reverse complement strand
TTAAATTTATTTAAATTGCTGAGGTGGAGGTCCAAAGATACTGCCACTCTGTTTGCTTGCAGTTCTGGATGGCGCGAAGCCAAGCATTTTCTGGATGTTCTAGAAATGAGAAGTACCAAAAAAGTATTTGTACTTGCCCACGCAATTAAGACAAGCCAGACTTACCTGTCTAATACTCATTGTACACAATATGTACAAAAATATGAATGAACACTCCGTGTAATCGTCGCCCGGGAGATTTCTATGCGACAAGCCTTGTATCCAGCTGATCGGGACGAATGGTAATCTGGCGACCACTCGTCCGTCGAATATGTTGTTAAACATACTTAATAATGCTGTAAACGCAAATCCAATCGCGAACATAGATTTCATCTTCACAAGGGACAGGTCTCGATTGTTGTTCTTCAACCTCTCCTCCTCCCGTTCGATTTTTTTCTTTTGTTGCCTGTCCAAAGAATCACCATGTGCCTCTTTTCTTTTCTCCACTAAAAGATAAGAATAAGCATGTTGATATAGTCATTATTTTTGTGTACAGAGCATATCCCAGGAAAAACTCACGCTTTTTGCTTTGCTTCTCAACCTCGGCCTTCAATTTTTGATATTTTTCAGTTCTGTACACCATCAACCATGTCAATCCTAAACGGTACAATGAAAAGTAAACATGTTGAATTGAAATAAATACCCTTTTACTTTTCTTCCTCTATGTTTATTGATGCATTTGTACTCTTACCTTCGCCTAATAACGCCGTACATATACTGATAAACAAAATTAGAATAGTATCTGCCCACATATTTGCAAAATCGTTTCTTTTAATCACAGTTCGTACAGTTCAACGCGATCACTCTTCATAATAAATAATTCCGCTCGAAACTTAACTGAAAGAGTTTCCTCTTACCGAATTGTATTTTTGTTACCAAAGTCGGCGAATAAACACGAGGATAAACGTGGATAACTGTATTAAATTAAAAACATGACGAAAATGTATATTCATATATCGTTTGGTATGTTCATTCAGCAGCAGGTAGGTAAAACGTGGTCTCTTTGAGTTCCGAAACGCATCAGTATTGTGTTCAACAAACTCATTGGTCGGCTTCTGCCAACTCTTATTTCTCATTGACTAATAGCACAATCTAATTCCTTTCTAAAATAATTTTTGAAAGTATAGTAAATATAATAAACATAACACGATATAAATAAATACATATTTAAGTAGACTTTTCTTTTAGTTATACCTGTTGCTTTTTTTCTTGACTTACATATAAATTTGAATCTTTATTTTATTTTTGAACATAGAAAACGCAAGAAATACAATATATCTAAAGGAAATTAATTAATTGCATATTATTCATATATTTATTCTGAACATTTGAATTAATGTATTAATTGTTCATTTATTTGTGCAAGCTACATGTTACATATAATATCATAATATAAACACTATATATATATATATATATATATATATATATATATATATATATATATGTATATATATATATATAAGTGTAATTGTATCTTAAATATTCTATGAAGAGATCAAACGTTATACAATTGGAAACTTTTTCATCTATCTTGTACACATATTGTACAAAAGAATGTCATACCTTTACTGTAGAAAATATGTTCTTGTAACTTTCTTAAGTTCAGTATATAATAAAGCAAATTATTATAATTGCTTCCTCTGGTATAACAGTTCAGTAGGACTACGAATTTTTAATTATAAAATTATTATTTGTTATTAAAATATGAATACTTGGTAGACTAAATAAGTACTTTATATGTATCAATTATTAATAATAAAATATATATAAACAAGTGCCTTACACATAGATATTTCATATACATATCACTTATTAATAAAACATCCGCATAGATAATTAAATAAGACAAAATTTGTATGAGAATGTTATTCGAGTTTTTTCTTGTATCCACGTCGCTAAATTAATACATTCTTTGCCGATGTTGTATGAAGTGTCTACCACCATGCCGCTCTAGTTTCTCATTTCTTTCATTGTTACGACGATCCCAGTGATGATTACGTCTATCGTGATTTTGATTTTGGTTCTGACGCGACCAATCATGCCTGCGTGGCTTATTATACCAAGGATCTACGATTGGCGGTTTCTTTGGCTCCTGTGTTTTAATCTTCATGAAATCATCATCCTTCTCTGTATATCGGTCTTTGAACTCCTCTTCGCATTCTTCTATAAATTTTGTTTGCTCGCTTGTCAAAGTGATATCCGTCATGGTTAACGAATCTATAGTTTGTACATAGGACGATAATGAATTAAAACAATAATAAAATAATTAATGAAGATTTCATAAATATGGGAAAATCATTATTATAAATAAAACTTACAATCAGAAACATTTCACGCTTTTGTTCGTTTTAGCTTCTTACTGTCTGCTGTAAATCGTTAAATACTTTTCGTAAATACTTTGAGCTTGTTGACTTGCAAGTGAAGGTTATGTTCTTTAACAAAATCATCACATACACATAAGGATGCGTTCCAAAACTCGACTATATCAACTCCGAGTATCTTTTATTCTTGTTCAACACCTCAACAATTGAGTGAGCGCTCGCTGTTATTGGTGTATTCTTTTAGGTTATCCAATCAGCATATTAGATCTGGAAGAATATATCAATAGCAACGAGCGCTCACTCAATTGTGAGTCCACTAAACGCAGCCATTGGATGTACCTATTGTCTTGTAGAAAAAATATTTTGACATGAAACTTGTTTTGACGTAGATTTTTATGAAGCTACAAAGTCCGTTATAGAGTTGAATTTTGCAATTTCACTTAACAAATTCGCTCTTAAATAAATAAAATGATATATGCACCTTATTTGCAGTATAGTTTTTATTTCTAGGAGATAAAATATCATGCTGATATTTTATCTCCTAGAAATAATTTTGTGTCACATAAAATTTTTTTTACTTCTTTTTTTTATAAAGCTACAAAAGTACGTACAGAGCCCAATTTTGTAAATTGGTTTTTGAAAAATTATAACAAATAAAATTATGTGCACCTTAACTGCACTATAGTACATATCGAATGAGATATCGAATGAGATATGAATTTTTATTATTTTTTTTTTTCAAAAAATCGATTTGTACGAGCCTTAAAAAAAATTCGAGACTATTATAAATATTAGAATATGTCCAAAGACATACTTGTAACAATTATTTACTGTCTGTATATTAGATAATATATATATCAGATATATATAACAGATCTAAGAAATTGAATACTAATAAAAATATATATTTCATTTTTTACTGTAATATGTTCTTTATTTATTAATAAATTCTGTGCTTAACATTGAAAGTTTTACGTTATGATCTTCATTGATACGTAAAATTAGGAGCACCATATTTTGTTAATTTTAAGATACTAGATTTAACAACGAATAACTGTCCCTATTAATGTGTCTTTTAGCCAATTTGCTTGTTACTGAATTAATTATTAAATATTGTAGCTTTAATTTTATCTGTTTGCAATCAATATCGGTTTTTCAACTACTTCTTTTTCTTATAATATTTCTTTAATCTAAAAAATATTAATACTTTATAATGCTTTTGACAAAAATAGAAAACATGTTTTTGTCCCTATTAGACTAATTCTACAATTCTAATTCTGCCTTTTTGATCAAGACAAAAGACAAACAGCAAGAAACAGAAAACATAAAGCACATTGTAGAATTAGCTTTAGTGAATCCTCTAAATGACGACCTTTATTAATGTGTCCCCAATTTGTGTGTCTATCCATTTGACTCATTTTAACATATAAGTATTAAAACAGATAATAAATTTAAGCTAATTGTTTATGTTAATATTACATAAATCATTATTTCAATTATATTTATTTCAAAGTAAACTGAACGTTCTCAGCTTCAATACAGGGCACATTAATAGGGACAAGCTTAAAATATTTTGGTACGTATTACTGATTCATAATTCCTCGTATCTTTCGAAATATTTAAAATAATACTCACTTTAATACTTAAAAAATAAAATATTATCTTCGGAGTATCGTATGTATTAATAATTTAACTTAACAAAAAAAAATATTTTTTCTTATTTATTTGTGCTAGTTTTCTTTATGACTTATCGAAATACAAAAGCACTCTAATAGGGATAGACACAGTAATTGGGACAATTGCCTTATGTATAATTTGTATTTATGTATAATACACATATACATCAATAATAAACATCATGCAGATGCTAGTCGCAAATATTATAACTCACTATATCACATGTCTTTGATAAACTATAAGTGTGCGTTTGGGAAGATGCTATTAGACTATATTTGTATCATTCTATCTTTATCATTCATTAGACACATAAAACAAAGATAAAATGACAAAAATAATATTAATAGCGTCTTCCCAAGGCATTCTAAATTGACAATATCAAATCACATAAAAAAGGTGAGAATCAACAAAACTTAATATTATGATTTATTTAACTACGTAAGTTCCTGTCTCTTTCATGCTCTCTCATATCCGCGTAGAAATAAAAATATAAAAAGCAGAGAGACAACAGCACGAACGGTTTCTAATAAATGATGTTTAAAATAATTATTTCTCATTGTCTAATTTTGGCCTACATCAAGACGGAAATTATTCGCATGAAAGGTAAAAACTTTCAAAACGCAGTCATAAATATCTGCAATATGCAGTACTTAATTAAGCTTGTCAAGTAACTAGACTTGTTACTTTCACTTATTGATATTAAATTTTGTAATTACTAATGGTAACTAAACTTGCATGGCACTTGCTACTTTGGAGATTCTTATTAAGATACAATTATTTATAAGTATAATATCTCTTGCATTAGTCTTTGATTCTTAACTAAAAGAATTAATTTCATAGATGTGATTTAAGAATTATGAAAGTTACGTTGTAAATGCAATCTCAAATACATACATAGAAATTCTATAATTTGAAGTGAGATCCGTCTGCCTGCGCTAATTCGTTAATTTAATATAAAATTTTCTGATTTGTTGGTCCAGTGGCAAAAATCCAAGCATTGATTACTGTGCTATAAGTCAATCGCATACTCAATGGAACGCTTTATATATTTGCCATCTAATTGATTCAGTAATTATTGAATCAATTGATTATTTAAGAGATATTTTTCGATTACAAGCTAAACTCAATTTCCATTAGAGAAAATCTTCTGTAGATGTTACTGTCGCTTCTATCAATAGCCCGAAATCCAATTCTGTAAGACTAGCTGCAAAACAAAAATTACATTCAAAAAAATATTCTTAAGATAACACAATTAATTGTATTTTAATTAATTGTATTTAGTTAAGTCTCACCTTTTGCAGTAAGTAAATCCAAAAAGGTGTCTAATGGTGACAAACGATCTGCAGAAGGAAATGCTGCTAAACCTGAAAACAATTTATGCTTGCATCATAGAAATTATATTTATTAAAATATTAAAATATTATAATATATATTTTACTCACTGTTATGATGATTACGGTGTTGTAAAGTCCGACTGCTGGTTCGACTCTGGGATATTTCGCCGCACAGAATATTAGCGGCATGTTCTCTGGCTCGCAACATTAAACTAATTGGATGCAACCATTGATTCAAAAGTCTCTTTGCGCGAGATCTTGGTAATAAAGACAACAACTTCAATTTCTGAACAACATTTTCTTTCGTATCGCTTATATCTAAACGAAAGATAATCAGCTTATATTATGTATCTCCTGTCTAGATTATACTTAAAAAACTGTAATAAAGATACAATAATTTTTTTATTGCATAGATATGTACCAGCTAAGATAATCTTAGTGACGTCAACTTGAAGTTCAAATACTGAGCGTTCAATGTATTGCAGAAACATTGAGAATTTAAGAGTACGATAGCCAAGATAAGTAAAAAACGACGCGAATCCCTGTGGCGCAGAGAAAGCGATGCTCTCTATAGAATACCTATATCGCTGTAAGAGCATAAACAACAACCATCGTCTTGCTTCGTCCAATTGATCTCTACAAAAATAACATTCGATGCAGTTAAATAATAGAGATAAATAAATGCTTAAATTTAGATACTATTTGAATAATACTGTAGAATGCCACTGTTACAAGTTATAAATTTACATTTATTTACCAGATAAATTATAATCAATATAGTGATAAATTATACTGTATATAAAATAGGATCTTACATGAGACTAAAACCACGTTCCTGCTCAATTCTCGGATCAACACCAGCTGTTCTACAAAGTATTTGACACAATATACGTGACGCTTCCAATTGCGCAGCCACGTATCTCGTGGCCATGGCATGAACGTGTAACGGGGTACAAGAACCTCGCGTGTGTATGGTTGACGTGTGCGTGCCATTTTTTAAAAGATACATCGAAAGCTCTCGCAAATTAACAGACACAATGTGCTCCTGTTTCGAAGCGGTGCAACTTTCCGTCTCGTTAAACGGTAAGCCTGAATCCAACTTGATGTTTCGATTACCCATGAAATCTCCAAGCGGCATTGCAACAAATCTGTTAAACATTATTTTTTATTATTGAAATTATTATTTATGAATCTGGTTATTATAAAAAATATTTCTGTGAAATCATATAAAAAAAAATTTATATTAATTTTATAAGCAACTGTATAAATAACATACATATAGATTACGTATAAATAACAGATAACTATGTGTATACTCCTTTGTTTAAGAAGAAAACACAAATAAGGCGAATTTGCACTTTCATGCAATTAGTTACATGGAATTAGCATGAGAAATGTTATTACCCTCCACTTGGAGACATTGGAGTACTGCATCTGGATAACGCTTCTGGTTGATAACAAGCCAAAGAAACTAGCAGTTTTTCCGCAATATGACTAGGTTTGAATCTCAGTTTGTCACTACCATTTTTGCTCAACTGATCCCACAATCTAGTCCATAAATCACTACGATAAGGAACGAGCCTTTGTTGCGGTGAAAGTAACATTACTGATGTGTTCCAGAGTTTCTCATGACTCAATGTGATCTCCAAATCATTCATCTTTATATTGAAAGTCATATAATCACCTATGGTAGTAACGGGCAATAGAGATAATAAAGGAATAGTATCCACAAGAAGATTTTTTTGCACTAAAGCATAAGAGTTTCCTATAAGAATTTCCTGCATAAAGCGTGGAATGTCCAATGAGCGTGGCTTCTCTGCGATAATGGACATTAACTCCGCGATAATTTCTATGTCGTTTTTGTGGCAGAGAAAATAATGAAGTATTCCCAAGCGGACTTCCGCAGAAGTCTCTTTGCGAAATACTTCAATAAGAAAATCTGAAGGAATCGTCAACTGTACGAGGTCTAAAGTAGGCAAATCTATCGTCAGTATATTTGTGTTAGAATTTGCGAGTAGACTATTTCCATCTGAATTCTTTCCATCTGGATTATGGGAATTCCTTCTTGTTCCTTTACTAGGATTATCTAAATCGAGTAGGGGCACCAGATAAGAGACACGAGATGGAATTGACGATGGTGGGCCGCATAGTATGTGACAGCAAGGCTCGTGGTTCACGCCGATTTCGAGAAGATGCGCGAATAGTCCTGGCACGAATACGATCATATGATGGCTCTCATAAATCGCGAAAGTCGGCCTCATCAGCTTGGCACGTGACCACAATATACCTGGTATAACACAATGTATCACGCAACTATGATGCAACAGCGTCACCGAGTATGCAAAATGTACTGTGTTGGATTCATTCAAGGAGTTAAGTACATGCTGCGGCGGTTGTACAGGTCGATAAAGGTAGTAGTGACAAACGCAGACCATTCCCTTGGTGTCCGACACCACTATAAGATCTAGGGAACAATCGTGGACTCGCAGGGGTATCACGTCATCTTCATAAGTTCCGCAACTAGAGGACGGTGACAGTAGCGGTAAGTTTAATGGAATATTCAGCTAAAAAGATACAATAAGTTTTACGCTAATACGACGCCATGCATTTTGCTACGAAGTTTAATTAGCAAGCATACGAGATATATTTAAATTATTCGGCGTATTAATCAATTTGACACATAATCTATATTATGTAGGCTCAATAGACAGTTAGTAAAAGTTATATATTAATAATTTGGATAGATAATATATATTCTTGTTGTTTTTATCAAATGCTCACCACTGTTTCATGAGGCAAGTCATCGTGAAACTGAAGACCACTGAGGGTTGGTTTAGAAGATCTGGAATTATTCTCATCCTCATTTTCAGTGACCACGCTTGCAGGAATTCGTCGATGATGTATATGGTAAAGAACTTGATTAATCATATCCCATTGAGCCCATATAAACGTTTTTACAAGTATTTCGGATTTCAATTCCTTTATCGGTCTTGAGTGGCTTATAGATGTATCGAATTGAGCAGTATATGTCAGAATACCTTAAAATAACACACAATTACAAAGATATGTCAATGATTATAAATAAAATAGATGCTCCAACTATACATTTTAACTTCATATTAAAAAATTCTTTTTATACAAATAATATTTTTATACAAATGGTAATAAAATTACAATAATAATAAAACAAACAAAACAACAATATATTCTACTCACATTCGTGATGTATCAGAACTAGAAATTTGTCTACATCCAGTTGCTCTTTTTCTCTGTATAGAAATTGTATTCGCACTTGTTCAGATCTCTTTATTTCCAGATCATGTACTTTGGTATCATCAGTAATTAATTCTACAATGAACACTCTGTAGAATTCTCCATAGAATGAATCATGCTCTGAGCGATCTTCCAGAGGATCTGATATCTTCAGGCAATTTTTCTGTTTCGTCACATATCCCATTAGAGTATGATTTTGATTGACCGTAGCTTGAACAATGTTCAATATTTCCGAAAAGCGGTGCAATACCTATAATCCAATCAACATTAAAATTACTCATGTGGCAAAAGATTCTTTTTTCTTATGATTCTCACCTGTAATTTGTTGTCAATCTGGTCGTAACGACCGACTACAGTACACAATGTGCATATATCGTTCCTCTCTGATTCTTCCACCCATCCAATAAGTATCGAACCATCTTTTTCTTGTCCAAGTAATTTCCATTGTTCGGCTGAGAAAACAAAAGAATTATCTTTTTTTTTAATAGTCTTCTAATATCATAATTTACATTGATTAAACACTGAAAATTATCTATTGTGCTTCAAATATCTTATATAATCGTTTATGTCATTATTTTTACGTATACGACGATGTGCAAAATATTTTTATAAAGATAAGCTGAACAGCTAGCCTTGTTACATTCCAATATCATCTTTATCATTTAATTAAATTAATAATCTCTCGATAGTTACCTGCGTTGGTATTTTCCGACAGAAGCGAACATAATTTCGCTGCGAGATTCTCTATCATATCTATTAAAGACAATTCCTGAATAATTTACGTTTCCTCGATTGTTCACACAGTATTTTCAATAACAAAATACGTATGCTCCTCTTTTTGATGCTTCGAGAAATTCTGGAATCTGAATTCTGACTTCGAGCCTTTCTTGTCGTCTGCTTGCCGAACGAAGCCGAGTGATACCGAATCAATCCGAATCGTCATGAAAATTCATCTTAATTGTTTCTAAAAGTCTCGAGGTCGGATGAATCAACATCATCTGTCAGTCAAAATTAATTTAATAATTTCGTTGCTTCTACGTTGCAGTTTTATTTAAAACAGAAAAAAATAATTAAGTCAATCTGTTAAAAATTAAGCTAGATGTGATTGATCCATCTCGAGTAGGAGCTGCTGGTTCTGAGGAGAGTGTATGTTTACTCCCTCCTCTTTTCCTTCCCATTCCTCTCTACTGACTACTTTTGAAACATATTTTTTGCTTTTGAATCTGTCGATTCAGATTGTGATTAATCGTGATTATTGGTTACATTGAAGGAATACGACTTTCGAGGAAAAAATGGTTGCTGGACGTGCGTTACATTTTGTATTCAAGATACCGGATCGCGGGTTAACGGCGAAGTTTTATCGAGAGATTCTCGGGATGAAGGTAATTATAGATTTCTTTTTTTTTCTTGTTTGTCACGCGATTAATTTGTTGGATTATGTGTCTCTGCAGGTATTGAGGCACGAGGAATTTTCAGATGGATGCGAGGCCGCGTGCAATGGGTGAGTAATCACTTGTGACTTGTCATTGTGCAATAATTTCTTGACAATGCGTTTACTATTTATTTTCTATGCTTGAAACAACGAAAAAAAGAGAATTTGTACTTTTATATTAATTATTAGTATAATATAAAATGTAACAATAAATACATATATTTATTAATTTATATTTTTTTACAATTATATATGCTATATTTGTTTTTAAATTCTTCTACTATTAAATAATTCCTTTCAACCTGTTGATACACATTCAGAACTAATCGTAAAACTAATAATATCAAACATAATCTACAATGTTATTTACAATACAATTTATTTTGTATTATATTTTTTTGTGTTATATTTTTGTGTTATACTATATCTTTTTTGTTATGTATCAAATACATCACATTCCTTATTTATATAAAACATTTAAAATTTGTAACATTGTAAATATATTTCTTTTACAGACCATATGCAAATCGTTGGAGCAAAACAATGATAGGATATGGCCCCGAAGATACACATTTTGTCATTGAGTTAACATATAATTATGGGATTAAAGAATATCAAACTGGAAACGATTTTAAAGCTATCACTATACATTCGAAGGATGTGATTGAAAAAGCACGCGCAAATAATTGGCCAATACATGAAGAAAATGGAAAATTTGTAGTACAGGCACCTGGTGGATATAAATATTGCATTATTAATGAACAACTTCCTATTAACAGTGGTAAATATAAAATCAGTCAATCTATTTTTAACAATATTGATGCAACAATCACTTTGAAGTTAAAATTATATAATATCTATAAATCAGTTTATAATATTATAGTAATAATAATTTATAGAATAAAGAGTTATAAAATGGTCATGAAAAAAAAAACAATTATAATATCACATTTTTACAAACATTATTTCTTTAAATATATTGGCTATTTCGAATAGATCCAGTAGAGAAAATTACTCTATCTAGTTCCAATCTTGAACGTACCATTGCCTATTGGAAGGATATTTTGGGATTACAGATATTTGATAGAAAAGATAAAAGTGTGTTGATGGGCTATAGTGAAGATCAAGTCAAACTTGAATTTGAAGATATTGGTGAATAAACACATATTTAATTTATTTTAATTTTTTATTAAATTTGTAATTACTGTGATTAAATATTTAATATGATTTATTATTAATAAGTTTTGTATATTAGATACTGAAGTTAATCACGCAAAAGCATATGGACGTATCGCTTTCTCAGTACCATTTTCAGAGCAACCAGCAATTCAGAAAGCTATTAAAGAAAGTGGAAATAAAATCTTGACTGATTTGATAACTTTAGATACACCAGGAAAAGCTTCTGTAAGAGTTATTATTCTTGCTGATCCAGTAAGTATTTTGCAATATTTGAAATAAAACGCTTACAGTGCAGTTGCATTTTACAAATTTCATTGTGACTGTTTTCTAGGATGGGCACGAGATCTGCTTCGTAGACGATGAAGGATTTCGGCAACTCTCAGTTCCAGATTATCCAAGTGAAGAAATTTTAAATAGATATATTAAAAAAGAATCAACAGATGACGCATAAAAAATTACTTCTACCGTTGAAGTATTTGTAATTTAATAATATTATTGTAGGAGAAGTCCGAGAGATTTGATCATACAGGAGAATTAAATCAGTTCAAATGTTTTGTTCAAATTTTTGCGCCAAGTTTGTTAAGCCGACATGCAGGTCATGTCATATGACATTATAGCTGTAATCATAATGTAAGAATAGATATATCATTTCGCATAATGATAATAGCAATACTGGAAACAACTAATCAAATTTTGGCGTCTATGCACTTTCCTGCATATAATAGCGCTGGCATATTGGAATAGCTAATCAAATTTTGACCACAATTCTCCTAATGCGCATGCTCGGAAATATACCTTGTCTTATTTTGACTTAATAATGATAATAGCAACTAATAAGCGCTAAACGACGCAAAATTTGAACAAGTATATGAAATAGTTCAACTGTATTATTGGATCAAATCTCTCAGACTCCCCCTAGATGTTGGAATGCTAATTATAAAGAGATTAATACTTAAAACTTAACAAGAAACAAGACATCTAAATAAAAACATGTAAATATATAAATAAAAAATGTTCTTATAGTTTTGTGAAAACAAACTTTACTTTTGTATCAAATTGTATGGAATTAAATGCCATATAAAATGTATGTCTTTATATTCCTTAGCAAATTAAATTTTATTACATAAAAATCTAGTATCACATAAAGTTTTCAATTCAGTTGCAAATTTTATATGAGTAGGAAACTGATTTTTTGTAATCTTCATAGAAATAAAAAATGCTGACGCGTAGACATGAAATGGTAATTCTATCATAATAACGTTTAGCTGTAATTATATTGCAAGCATTTAATTGTATTAGTGAATGGTCGATAATAACGTAATCTTTTAATGTTTATGTCACGAAGAAAAACACAATTACTTAAGAAGATTGATAAACATAAACGTAAAAAAAGTATACATGTATTTATCATCTTATAGCCATCTCGAGCACGTCAGTGTCCTCAAATTAGTGTAAGACGTTTCCATATAATAGAAATGAAGGTTCGAATTTTGCTACTCCTCTTTTTCTTAAGTCAGTTTCTTTTAGTCAGTAAGTATATACGCAATAAAATTTTATGTAAAATATTATTTTATATTATTATTACATATACATTTTTTGAATGTAACATTACCCAAATTAAACTTTTACATCATTATATTGATAATAATATTTTAAGTAATTTTTAACTGTCTAATTTTTTATTTACCTTAAATTAACTTTTTAATATATCAGCAAAAAAAATAATTTTGCTTGAATTATTAGACCTTAATCTTTATTTTCAGATTACGTAAATGCAGGGAAATTGGGGAAACTTGGAGGCATTCAATTCTCTTCTCGGAGAGGCTCGTCATCACTAGGTTCCTTTTTATCAAAACTTTTTAGATCCAGTTCAAGGTTCAGTTCTAAATTGAACTATAAAAACTTGTCAGGCAGTCATATAACGGGATCAAGACATTACGGATTCGGACGTTCATCAGGTGGACACACGACGGGGTCAGACTTAACTGGCTATAGAAGTTTATCTGGTAGACATATGACAGGATCAAGTCCTTTTAACCGTGGAAGTTCATCACAGAGACGTACGATAGACTCAACTCCTTTTGGACATACAATCAAGTCCATACTTACGCCCTTGGGACGCACAGGATCAAATCTGACAGGAACTATATCGAGTCAGTATATGATATGGTTATAATGAAAACAAGCTATTTATTTCAATCTTTCTGTTAGCAGATTTATATCTTTTACTCTTATTGTAGGTCAAACTTCGCATCAACAAAATAAAGATGCATCTTCGAAATATTTACAAAATAAAGGTGGAAATACTCCACGACCCTGTAAGTGCTACAGCAAACAATAATTGTAATCGTTAATTTTTTTATTGTTTATAATGTAATGTTTAATATGAATATCTTTATTTTTGTAAAGCTCAAAGTAATTCCGGGCAATCTAATTGGCCATATCTAGCATTACATCGCAATAAAGGTATTATTAACATTGATTATCTTGTTTTATTTACAATTACAACACATTATTAGAAATAAAGAATTTTCAAATGTTATGTTAGCTGAGATATTATTTTTCTTTAATATTTTTTTCGCTCTAATATTTTTTTTCATGATTCTGATTTCAATCGTTTGTCTTTTTCTGTATTAGATAAAAAATAATATATTCTTTTTTTAGAATATTTGTCAAGAGTAACTTCTTTTCTGGAAAGTTTTCTAGAAACTTATCCTATGAGTAAAACATCAAGCTTTACAACACAAAATAAAAATTCTACACGATATAGTCCATCAGCATCATCGAATAATCATTTATTGACATCCACTATGGTACCTTTACAAAATCATGGTATTACTTTTTACTATTTTCAATAAATTTATGCATTTAAATTTTTTTTTTTTTAAGAAATAAGAAATTTAAGAAATAATATTTATCAATTATAATTATGACAGAAAATTCACGTAAATTAAAAGAATAAATGGTTTTAGCAAATTCACGTAAATTAAAAAAATAAATGGTTTTAGCAAATATAAACAATTTAAACATAATTAAAAATTAGTAGGTGTATATAATTTTCTTGCAGCTTTAACTTTTTTTAATCAAATAAGCACGTAAAAAATTACTTCTACCGTTGAAATATTTGTAATTTATTAATATTAAATGGAAGTCTTGACTGGCAGACTTGACTACAGGAGAGTTACATCAGTTCAATTGTTTCATTCAAATTTTGCGTCAAGCCGACATGCGGGTCATGTTGTCATATGACATTAGTATTGATATGGACCGCTAAACAGCACGAAATTTGAACGAATATTTGAAATAATTCAATTATATGATCAAAAAATTCCCCCTAGATATTGTGGTGGAATGCTAATTGTAAAGAGATTAATATTTTAGAGACTTAAGTGAAACAAGACATTTAAATAAAAACATATAAATATGCAAATAAAAATGTTCTCATAGTTTTGTGAAAACAAACTTTACTTTTTGCATCAAATTGTATAGAATTAAATATAACATGTATGTCTTTATATTTATTCAAATTGAATTAAATTTTATTACAAAAATTACACAAAGTTCTCAATTCAGTTGCAAATTTTGTATAAGTAGGAAACTGATTTTTTGTAATCTTTTCGTAGAAATAGAAGATGCTGACGCTTAAATATAAAATGATAATTCCATGATACGAATGTTTATCAGCTGTAATTATACTAAAAGCATTTAATTGTATTAGTGAGTGGTCAACAGGTCAATAACGTAATCTTTCAATGTGCTTATATCGTTATTAAGAAAGACGCAATTACTAAGAAGATTGATAAACGTAAAAAAATATACATATGTATTTATCATCTTATAGTCTTCAAGCACGCCAGTGCTTGAACTCCTCAAATTAGTGTAAGACTATCGTCTCCATATAATAGAGATGAAGGTCCGAATTTTGCTATTTCTCTTTCTTTTAACGTTTCTTTTAGCCAGTGAGTATATACGCAATAAAATTTTATATAAAATTATTTTATATATTATTATATACAAATTTTTTAAATGTAATATTATCCAAATTAAACTTTTATGTAAGTGTTACATTATTATATTGATAATATTTTAAGTAACTTTTGATTGTCTAATAATTTTTTATCTACATTAAGTCAACTTTTTAATACGTTAGCGAAAAAGAATTTTGCTTGGATTTATTAAACCTTAATCTTTATTTTCAGACGATGTAAGTGCAGGAAAATTTGGGAGACATCGGGGAGGGGGGGGTTCATCGGGGGGACGCACAAGATCAAACCCAACTGGAACTACATTGAGTCAGTATATGCTATGATTATTTTGAAAGACGAAGTATTATTTATTTCAATCTTTCTGTGGTTATATCAGAATTATATCTTTCATTCTTATTGTAGGTCAAATTTCGCATAAATTCAAACAAAATAAAGATGCATCTTCAACGTTTTTACAAGCTGAAAAAGGAGACGCCACACGACCCTGTAAGTGTTACAGCGATTAGTAATTATAACCATTTTTCCATTCATTTTTTTACTGAACCATTCATTTTTTGTTGAATGTTTCTGTAAGCTCAAACTAATTCCGGGCAATCTAGTCGACCATCAGCACCACATGACAATACAGGTATTATTAGCATTGATTATCTTGTTATTTACAATTAGAATATATTATTAGAAAGAAAAAATTTTCAAATGTTATATTAGCTGAGATATTATTTCTCATCTGTTTTCACTTGTTTGTCTTTTTCTGTTATACAAAAAGTAAAAAAGTAAAATATATTCTTTTTCTATTAGGAACTTATCCTGGGAGTCATAGGACATTAGGCTTTACAACAGAGAGTAAACAAAATTCTGCACATAATCCATCAGCACCATATAATCCATATAGTTCATCAGCATCGACTAATCATTTGTCGAAATCCATTTTGGTACCATCGCAAAATCATGGTATACTTTTTATCATTTTTATTAAATTTATGCATTTAAATTCTTGAAATTTAAGAAACAATATTTGTCAATTATAATTACTGATTAGATGACAGAAAATTAACGTAAACTAAAGAATAAATATTTTATCAAATATAAACAATTTTAATATAATTAAAATATATAATATAATTAAAAAATAATATAATTAAAAATTAGCAGATGTATATAATTTTCTTGCAGCTCCAACTTCTTTCGGCCAACCAAGCGCGCCTTATAACCCATTACAAGGAACTGCAAATAATCCTTCATGGAGCAATCCTCATTTCCGAGTCAATCCAAATCAATCTCACCTACCAGGCTCTACTTCCACTAATATCGGCTTCAAAGATAATCTGCGTCCAACTTCGATGCCGGTTCCTTCTGTACCTTATCCGCATCCTCCTTATCCTACTTCTGGTTTTAATCCTCCTCCATATAGTCATCCCTTAAGTCATTCGAATCAACCTCACGTACCTCATATACCTTCCACGCACAATCCCAGTTACTCTTTTCCCAGTCAATCGTTTGGATATTCTTCCAGTTATCCAGCGCATATTCCGCCACCTGTACCAAATACATTCGGAAATCCATATTCTACACATCCCGTTGGCGGAACGTATGGCACAGCTGGACACACTTATTATCCTCAACAACAAGTTCTGGCGCAGCCGGCAGCGCAACCATATATACCTGGACAAACGGTCATAATGGTTCCTGGTCAACAAGACAACGGCAGAGGCTTTGGTCAGATGGTGAAAGAAGCACTTGTGTTCTCCACAATCAATGCCGGTGTGAATAGGTTGATAAATCCGCATCAGCATTATGTGCAGGATTACAGTAATCCAAGTAGTGGTACCAGTCCGAGTAGTGGTACCAGTGAAACACATATAACTTATAATAATCATTATTTTAATACAGTTCCTCCGAATAGTATTTCTCCGGCTTCATCAAATATACTTCAAGGAAATGTTCCTGTTGCGTCTCCTATCAACCCAAATCCTGTAAATAATCCAATTATTATTCCGGGTGTATCAATTCCTACAATTGTCAACAACGGTAGTACAATATATCCGGTTGGCAATTCTTCCATAAACACAATGGGTACAGCTAACAATATGGAAACTCCTTCAATTTCTACTAGGAATATAGAGAATAATCAAGGAATGCCCAATCAAGGAACAGCTATTTATTCTCCGCAATATAAAATATCAGATGACGATCTATTAATGTTGACCGAAGAGTTATTCGTGAAACAAGAAATTAACATATCCAAGTATTTGACATTACATCTTCAGAGTAAATCTGAAAACGTAACCGATGCAGCTAAAGGACCGTAAGTTTTGTGTTTAAATCAATCACAATGATTATTCTTCCCTTATATGCATTATACGTTTTTAGATTAATTTACGTGCAAGAAGAAGCATATGATTATCCAACGATCTTAGCTATTCGAGCTCTGTACAACAATTACGAACACAATTCTACTGTGAAAGAAACTCGTACAGCAGAAAAGCGAAAGAGAGAGGAGTTTCTGTTAGACATGTTTGTGAATACGAATGTGATGACTAGAACTCTGCAATGGTTATCAGATCAAGGTTTCATCAATCCCTATGCTTTCGAGAAAGACACTTTGCGGAGTATCTGGTTCAACACGTTTAATGGTGCTACATCAGGTTTTGAGCGAGTGTTCACATCTGAAAGATATGGTACGGAGCTTCTTGGGGTGCAGGACTGGATCTATTTTAATTATCAAGAATCGAAAAATCGTATTGATTACATGGGATACGTTGATACTATGAAGCTTGGCGACGTGAGTCATATTATATCTATAGATGTGTAATATATATGTAAAATATATATGTAAAATATATATTATCGTGTCTTAATGTTATGCACGAAAAGAATATAAAAGTATATTGTACATTATTTGTAAAATTGGTTATAACAATTATTTGTTTTTTGCAGAGAGCCTCATTGGTGAAATTGAACTTCCAAATGGATGATATTATTAGACCAAATGCAACGATATTCGTGGGCACGCTTCCTGAACTTGAAATGGCTTTGTACATGATATGTTTTTATACCAGGCCGAATAATTTATGTCCCGTTTCACTTGGCGGAAACAAGTTTAATATTTACACACATTCATTTAGATATTATGGGCAAGATCTTATAGATCTTGCGCTTCCTGTTTTCTAATTTTGTATCATATGAATAAATTTTCGGACGTGATAATGTAAATTATTAAAGTACACACTTTGAGCGCATTTTAACAGACAATATCAAATGTAAGAATGTGTGATTGGAATTATATAAATTACTTTTTTAAATTTTTATTCATGTAATGCGACAAATCTTGTTACACTAATAAGAAATATATGTATTGCAACTTATTTGGAAAATTTTTGCGATCTTATGATAAACATAACAATTTTTTTTCTTATCTTATTCTTATATGATAAAAAATAATGTTATAATATTTAAAATTAAATAAACAATATTTCTATTTGTCATTATATATGTATGTAGAATTTGAGAATAATTGTAATTTTACATTGAAAAATATTGTTTTCCTTTTACTTCAGTGATGTCCTCTTCAAGGATGCAAAGTTCAATTTTTTCTGAAATTTGTAATATAATATTAGTTAATAAAAAAATATATTTTTATACTAATAATATATTCTATAATAATATATATTAAAGCAATGTTGTTTCCAAGTAATATTAAATTTAATGAATCTCATTTCAAAAACACATTATTTTGAGATCTTATATTACAAAAAAAAATTTTTAATAAATGAACCTTGTAAAAAATAAGCAAAAACAAAACATCATAAGTTTTTATTAAAGAGAGAGTCAGTTTGAAATTGTCTTAAAAAATAGAGAAAGCGCGAGAAATCTAGAAAATATCGTACATATATGGCTTTCTTTGAATATCTTTTAACTAATATAATCTAGGTTTTATAAAATTTTATTAATAGTTATTCAAAAAAAATTGTGTTAATAAATGAAATATTATTAATTTAATGTTTTAAACTGAGAAGCGTTTAATCGAATAACTCGACCAATTACAGACGCATGGGGTCAGTGGAAAGAGAAAGCCTGCGAAGCATGAATCATTCAATGTTACGGGCGATGGTCACCGACGTCTAGGCCGTTCAGCATGAGGTCGAATGGTAGTAGTAGTCTGTCGACTGCGTGAGCAGACAGTGCGTATCAGAAATTTTTTCGAGTTTCGAACTGACTTTCTGATTAAGACAACAATTTGACAAAAGTGAAACGGGCAATAACGAATATGAGAATCAAGACGTGCCT
>Ga0157363_1001498_pt1 | contig 19552 bp, 23 predicted proteins | sample AttsexASBM1_FD_111477 | JGI IMG/M metagenome (GOLD analysis project Ga0157363, IMG submission 111477) | Fungus gardens microbial communities from leaf cutter ant in Ribeirão Preto, State of São Paulo, Brazil - Atta sexdens ASBM1 | ecosystem: Host-associated > Fungi > Mycelium > Unclassified ... | reverse complement strand
TTTGAACAATAATCGTTGAGATATAAGGATTAAAATAGACTATAGTATGAAATATTTTAAGAGTGCCCAGTATTACAAAAATTGCAGCAATAATGCTGTAATATTGCAATTTTTTATTGTATTGAATATATTCAATTTGTCAACAACAGTTGACAAATATTTTATAAAAAATATTGCAATTTTTACTGTTGCAGTGTTACAATTCAGTAGATTATATTTAGAACAATATTATTTATATGTTATTTAAAATTATTATATATGTTATTTTAATTATGCAATATTTCAATAATTACTTCACTTTTATCATCTAATTGCTAACATATTATATTGCTTAGTATTATATTCCAAAATATATACGATAAAGTTATGATAAAAAGTATTCGGGAACTCAAAAAGCACATCCAAAAAAGTTTGGAAATCTCCAGGAGATTCGTCTACTCGACTTATAAAAAGGAATACTAGTGTATTCCTTTTTATAGAACTTCTGAACATTTTCTCCTTATGAAAAACGTATTTCTTTCGGGGCGAGGCTGTATACTTATTTATTGAATTGTAATTTTGCAACAATATATTGCAACAATATATTTTCTACAAAATTAAAAAAATTACAATATTTTGCAATATTTAAAAATATTTCTAATAAAATATTATAATTTGAATAGTGTAGCAATATCGCTGCAATTTTTGTAATATTGTGCATTATTGAAATATTGTTGTAATATTCGTGCTGAAGGTAAGTGCACGGCCCAGCCACAAGAGGGAGGCCGGTATTCATAGTCGAATCTTATTTCAAGACCATCTTAAATAATGTCTTAAGTTAATGCAGATTTCTAATTAGTTCGTGGCTTCTTAAGACGTACTTAAGATCGTACTTAAAACGGTCTTGAATATAAGATCTGATTATGAATACCGATAGGAAGAAAACGTCCAGCAGTCCTATAAGAAGGAAATACACAAATTGAGTTAGTATGTCTCCTGGAGATTTCCAACTTTTTTTGGGAGTGCTTTCTAGGTCTCCGAATGTTTTTTTTATCATATATACTTGACGTATTTGACTTTATCATACGTACTTTAAAGTGTAATATTAAGCAATACTTTAACAATTAATAAAACTGGATTAACTGTAATACATCATAATGTTGTAGCAATAAGACAGAAATATCATAGTGATATTTCTGTCTGAAATATTATTGTGATAAATTTTTTGCAGATATTTATTATTGTAGCGATATTATATTATTGATGTTACTGCAATATTACTATAGCACATAGAAATATTGCAATATTGCGAAATGTTAGCATAATATGTTGACATATTGCTTAACATTACAATAATATACAATAATATAATATTATAAAAATATCGCAAAAATATTACTGCAATGAATTTACCGCGGACATTTAATATTGCAACGATATTTATACAATATTACTGACGTATTACCATACAATATTACTACAAATTTTTAATACTGCAATAGAGATTACTACAATAAGATTACTACAATATTACATGCTGTGTGGGTTATTATTACTCTGTGGTGCTGACAAAGATTTGCGCTACTGTATATACTGTGCAATCCATAGAACTTAGAGTAATGGAAATAATCGGAATAATCTATCCAAGCAGAGAGTGGAAAGGGTGAGTAACACCTGAGAAACAGAAGATTGTATTTCTGTCCTGTTCAATAATTTTTCTTCTTTCTGCCAAGTGAACAGTCATAGAAAGAAGAACAATGAAGTCGCATTCCAGCAAAGTTATATAATTGTTATATTGCCGTAATAAAACGAAATAATATATATATAATATATATAGTATATAGTATATATATATATATATATATATATATATATATAATAGTAATATAACGTGTTGATTACATGTAACATATTACATGTTAGTTGTAATCTCTTACTCACTGCAAATTGCAGTTATATACAATAAATATAACAATATAATAAACGTTATATAACTGTTGCATAGTTACAGAAAAATGCAGAATAGTTAATAACATACTGAAATGTTATATGATTATAATATAAATAATTCCAATGTTATGTAATTGTTATATAATAATTTATATTATAGTTACGTAATCCTATATATATATATATATATATATATATATATATACATATATATATATTTTTTATTAGAATAATCACACGTAAAAGACATATAAGCTATAACATTGTATAAGATCGCTGGACCAGCATCTCATATAAATCAATAAGATATCTTTATGGTGAATGATCCAACGGCCTTGCTGTGCTTATGCTTTCGTCATTTTATGTATAATAATTCTTGTAGACTTTCTGCAATAAGATATTACCATGGTGTGTGCAGTTCGGCCAAATCACGTCTATTTTTGCTCCGTGTCGTCAATAGGGAATTAGAGCTATTGTGAAACGCGAAACATGGAGCGGTATTCATAGTCCGTTCTTATTCTAAAACCGTCTTAAATAATGTCTTAAGATGTTAATACAGTTCACGGATTGACTTACGATATCTAAAAACTGTATTTAAGACAATTTTAAATGCAAGAATTGATTATGAATATCGACCTGTTTCACGTCGTAAAATTGTACTGAATTTTTTCTTATTTGACATACTTTATAATGTATCTTAAATTCTTTTTCTATAGAAAGAGAAACATAAAATGTGTCCGAGGACTGTATTGAACATCCGTAATAATCCGAGGAGAGCATCTTAAGACACTATTTAAGACAATTTTAAAATAAAAAACAATTTTAAAATAAAATAAAAAAAACTATGAAAAACTATGAAAAACCGCCCCATGTTTAGCATTTCATAGTTGGTAGTCCTTCCTCCTTATGAAAAATCCGTAGAGCAAAGCAAAGATTTAAAAAGAGACACAATGTCCAATTGCACACATTATATTATCCCTTCCACTATAGCTATGACCTAAATTTTAAATTGTAAGAAATTGTAGCAATTTTCTTGTAGCATGATTTAAAACTTAGGAAATGACTTATTGTAGAATGCCCATTATTTTCTAAAGAATGTCAAGTCCATGAATTAATTAAACAAAACTAAACGCTACAAAAAACTTCTCTATCCAGAGTCGTCACTAGTCGTTGTTTATCTGAAAAATATAAGAACAGGGAATAAAAAATTTCAATCTATCAAAAACTACTCTGTGTAGAATGCATGTTTTTTGATATAAATATTAAATCTGTTATTCCCTAATTATAAATAAATGCGCAGCTGTTATATAATGTGAATATAACAATAATATACAGATCTTATAAATGTTACATAATACATAATATAACGATTATCTACCTTCGACATAACATCTGTTATACAAATGTATTACATTGAGATTATGTTTCCGTTACTTTATTGTAACATGTGCATATCAAAATAATGCAACAGTTATATATATAACAATTATTTTGTAGCTATATAACAAAATATATTATAATATCACTACAATATAACATTCATATTATATTACGTGTTATTTTTAGATTATATTGTAGCTATTACTGGGATAAAGGTAGTGTCAATTTCACGTAGTGTCAAAACGCTAGCGACTCTCCTCACTTTTACAAGCAGTGTTGCAAGATTCGTGGGACAAACTCACGCACTAGCGCTAATAATAAACTAATATATGTTTAATAAATAGCATGTAATATATCAATATAACAGACCATTCGACTTCCATATTAAAAAAGATTATAACTTCCCCTTTACACACTTCTTCGATAAATAAAAATTATACAACTTGTACAACTAGAGAATGACAAAAAAAATTTATGCTCTCACATCCTAATATCATCTTTACACGAGTGGACAAAGATAATACTACAGTGGCTCTAGATAAAGACACATACGTTAGGAAATTAAATCTAATGAGCGAAGATAAAGAAATATACGAAGTAGCTAACAAGTATCCTATAAAAAACTCACAATAGAACTTAGAATCTTGCTTACTAAATGAAAAAAATGCAATTATATAATCGGAATATAAATCGTTATATTGTAGTGACGAATAAGTACCGAGAGCTTATGGTTTTCCGAAGATTCACAAATAGAATTGCCTGTTTAGAATAATAATATCACCAATAGAGAGCCCTCTTTATGCATTAGCCTCATATTTGCACAACATTCTCTATGAAGCTATTTCCAAAGCAGCTATATAAAAAACAGCTTTCAATTAGTTAAAAATTTAGAAAAAATGAAAATTGATGACGACCATAAATTAATTTCATGGATGTTATCTCACTCTTTATGAACACCCCAATAGAAATAGCTCTAGACTGCATAAATGAAAATTGGAATTTTATTTCTAAACTGTAACATACTGTAACATACCGAAAAGCGAAATTTTAGCGGTAGTAAAATTTATTTTAGATTCCACTTTTTATATTTGACGATACATTCTATAAACAGACCTTCGGAACCCTTATGGGCTCTCCACTCTCGCCAGTTATTGCGAATTTAGTATTGGAAAGATTAAAAAAAATAGCTTTAGCATCTTTCAACAGAGATTTATCTTTTTATTATCGGATGACTTATGTATGGCTGTTCCATCTTCGGAAATTAATAAGATTTTAAATTGTTTTAATTCTTTCCGCGCCTGCAACGCGTTTAATAGAAATTTATACAACTAAAAAAGGCTCACTCTAACCGAAACATGTATTAGCATTTGCGTTTTTTAACTTATGTAATCACACGTAAGGATAATTTAATTTATGTAATCTTTTTAATTTTGTTATTACAATAATTTTTAAGAAAACCGATCATGATGTAGCGTTCGCATCTTAGAGCATATAGATGGACATGGAGAGAGCATTATGATTTGAATTGTGTCCACGATACAAAAAGGTTAGGAAAATAGTTAAGAAGTTAATTTTTTAGAAGAATAGTTAATTTCATTCAATTCTATGGTCGAAACACGTCTGCTAACTACTTTTCGCTATAACAGTGTTGCCAACGGGGACGCGTTTTCTTGTGAACTTGATACATTGTTGAAGTCACGTGCGCTATAGTTGAGTCTCTTCGAATTTCAAGCGGCAAAACGACGGCTTATAGGCAGCAGAGAGAAACCTGAGAGAGGACATGATGGTCCAAAATCTGTAACCGCAAAATGTGTTGCGCACTACTATTGCCTCTGACAAAGTGAATGTAACGTTCACTTTTTTTAGGGTTCATCGTCCATTTTTCAAGGCTGGAGTTGATAAATCGATATTTAATTCATATAATCGTGCTACATGTATGCGAATCTTAGAGCATATAGACATGGAGCATTGCCTATACCTCCTGTAGCCCAAATGTGTCCAAGATGCATGTGAGAGAGAAAGATTACATGGAACTTTCGTCCTCTATGCGTATGTGCCAATGTTGCAGACACTATAGTTAGTATAGTATGTATACATTACTAATTGTATAATTATTAATCGGCACTTTAAAGCATGCGTAGAGAGAACGAATGTTTTATGTATATATCTGTCTTTTTTATACGAATCTTTTTATATATCTATATGCTCTAAGGTTCGCATGCTACATGTACGATTACATGAATCAAATATCAATTTATCAACTTCAGCCTTGAAAAGTGGACGACGTACCCTAAGAAAAATGGACATTGCTATGTAGTTTACATCCACTTTGTCAGAGGGCAATAGTGTGCAACATCATTTTGCGATTACACATTTTGGACCATCATGTCCTCTCTCAGGTTTCTCTCTGTTGCTTACAAGCTGTTGTTTTGCCGCTTGAAGTTCGGAGAGGCCCAACTACAGCGAAAAATAGTTAGCAGACGTGTTTCGTCCATAGAATCGGACGAAATTAACCTTCTTAGCTACTTTCCTAACCTTTTTAACTATTATTGATAGCAATCTATTTCGCAATTTTACTAACAAAATACTATTTGAGCAGTTTAAACACACTTTGAAATTCATTCTTAATTATCAATTTTAAACAAGAATTAAATGTATAAAAAAAAATTTTATATCAACAATTATAAATTTAGCGATTTGTCGCTCCATGAAAAAGCAGCAGGACTTTAGTGGCTGACGTTTTATCGAGCGTCAGTATGAAAAGGCACCTTTATTCTCTGTTCCTTTTATTGTACGGAGCTCCTCTGAGCAGAATAGAAAGATATTTCTATCCTTTAGATGTTGCCCACAGTTCGACGTCCATATTTCCCTTCCATTTACTATAAGTTCTATGGTGCTATCAAGTTGAGTCTCCTTATCTCTTACTTCGTGGCGGTGATTTGACAGTGACAGACTTTCAGTGAATCTAGCTTGGAGTTGAATAGATATTCTGAGATGAACACTGTGAAAGACGAAGATGATTTTTGGAATAGCAGCGAGAGGCGGTCGTTCTGCTTTGAGAACGAAGTTATGATTGTAACGAATTGTAAATTGTGAATTCTCTGAGCGACAAGTATTTGAGAATCAAATTGCAGGTGGATCAATTGAAGAGCGACACCCAGAAACTGGGGACTGGAATTTTTAATACATCAAACCTTGAAAATAGCCTTCAATCTACTAATGATCTTCAAACAAAATCTCTTCTCTCAGTTATATCTGAAAAGACGCTTTCACGCAGTATGTCAAGAATATTTTTTAGAATTCTTCTAATGTTAAAAATGTTATTTGCGTTTTTGAGATGATTATCAACAAATATTCTTATTAGATGTTTATTAACATTAAAAAATTATTAAATTGCTTGTATGATTTAACAAGTAATATATATAAGATCACTTCTGATTCTGTACACAAGTATATTTCAAGTCTGGAAAAACAATTCAGCACATGGATTATAGAATCAGAAATGTATATAAGTTCATACTAATGAAAAATAATACAAATATAAAACATTTAAAATTTGCTTTGATCAAAAATGGAAATTCTTCATACTGATACTGAATTAGTTACTCATAGTAGTTAGTTATTCTCTCTTCAATCCTATTTCAAATAGTTGTGAATGACAAATTTTAAATATTTTTGTAAAATTTTTTTGAGCATCTTGTAGTTTTAGAAGCAGATAATAAATCGAAGAATGGCCATTCAAAAATAGAACATAAATACCTTGAAATTGATGTTGCGCAGCCAGACATCACCTTGAGAGAGATATTGCTCGGACAATCATATTCATTAGAACGATACAAGTCTCTAGCTAGCAAAACTGCTTTATTAGATGCTGCTATCTTAAATGGAGATGGAAATTCTATTTTAATAGTACGAATTTAAAATATATATACAGCTAAAATAATCATGCAATAAATTGTCAAGAAAAAAATTATAAATCTTGTTAATGCTTGGTTAACATTGCAGATAATTTTATTTCTTATAAAAACTTTAAAACGATCGTTAGTACAAAGACTATTAGTGGAAAGACCGGATGCGGTAAATGTATATATTTATTATCTGTTTATAAGGCTGCAAACAAGTGAAATAACTGATATTTTAACGTAAGTAATATTTCTATAATATATTAGATATTGCGAAAAGTTCGTGTCGCTTTTTTCCCCATAAATATCTTTTAAAAAAATGATACAAACTTTCCGTGGTACTAATACCAATTTATGATTTATTAATAATTTATTAGTACTTCTCTTAATACTTGATATTTTACAGAATGTTAGATCATTCCTCAACTGCTGCTGTAAGTGTTACTACACATGTCATACAATTTAAGTTGCAAATTTCATTTGTTGGTTGATTACAGATGAAGAATTTGCATATTATTATAAAAAACACAAAAGATCCAAATAGACTGTGGCAAAAACTTCACAATTGTTACAAGGCACTGTTTACTATGTTACCCAATTGCAAAGAAACTATGTTTCTGGAATCTTATATTAAATTGCTGGGTATGTTTGTATTATCTCTCTTTTGCTTTTTCATGAAAAAATTATATTATTTGTATCATAAATTGTTAGAATGGCAATTGGCGATCAAACAAAAAAAAAGAGAAAATGATGAGGAACTTCCGTTAAATTCTTCTATTCTGAAATCTCTATATTATGCATGTAAACACCATTGCAATACACCGAATGATTTTGTCACGATATCACCCATGATGCTTTTTCGAGATCATAATATTTCTCCTAGACTATATCAGAAGGTCACTTTGCAAGTTAAAGCCGCCTGTGGTGGATGGGATGACATTGATCATTTACTCTTAACAAAGGTAGCACGTTTTATTTATGTAAAAAATTTTTGTAAATTTATGTAAATCAATTTTTATGTATTCCATTTTTATGTACTCCATTAGAATTATAATATATCAATTATGTTTAGGGAATACTTGGTAATACAAAATTACAAACGCATTTGTATACAGAAGATGTTTTGAAAGTTTTATACAAATATAATGCGCCACATGCTGTTCTCGAAAAATATTTAAAATTTATCGACAATCTAGAGAAACGATTGGAATTGGCAAAAAAACTATCTTGTCATACAATAGTAATCGATGTATGTAGATAAATACTTTTCTAATTTCTAAGAAAGAAGAAATAATGATATAGGCTAGTACTACATTCATATATATATATGTTTCTAGATATTTGTTCAACAAGGGGATCGTATGGTACTGATGGATTACAAAGCAAAATTACAACCTCAATCTGAAGACTATTTTTATGCTGAGAGTGCTTTGCATTTACCAAATATTAAGTGGAAAAATTAAACGTATTGCATTTATAATTATAAAAAATTAGATATACTTGAATTGTACAATTAAAATATCATTTCTAGTGTGTGGGTTATTTCCCTGATAAAAATAGTTGATAGAGAACAATACAAAAATCCTATTGTTTTGAATCTGGTTCGTGAATTCATTAATTTAAATCAAATCTTGTAAGAATCTTGTACAAATTCTTATAGAATTCGATAAGTACAATGAGATTCATATCCGAGCAATCGTGATGCTCATGAGGTTGATTAGAAAATGATATAAACATTAGAAAACGATACCTATTTCGTTTTCTATCAGTTTTTCTTATTAGAATGATACTCACTATTTGCAAGCATTATTTAGTCTTGTTTAACTGTATAACTTTTGATAAACCACACAAGGATGAAATGATTTCATAAGTGTTGCAAGCGCCAAATGAAACGTACCCTTCATGTCCATGAGATGCTACGTCGTGATCACGTTTAATGGCATAAAGTTAAATTCCACAAAATTTTATGTATTACTCATATAAAAGATTATCTTTTTAAAAAAGATAAAAACAACAAACTAAGAATATATATACTTTTCGAATAGAACCTAAGAAATATATTACGTATCTTTTTATTACTCCAACCAAGAAGTAGTAGTTCTAGTTCAAAAATATTCTTACTAAAAGTCTTTTATTTCAACCCAAGTAATGGCAACTTTAATTCTTTGTTAAAAATTATTACTCCTCGAAAAAAATTATTGTCTCAAATTAAATATACTAATAATACAATCTTCAATAATTAAGTTAAATTCTATCAAATTAAAAAGTAAAATCCAAATGGTCTATCTTTGTTATTTACTTAACTTTAATGATATGTATCATTTGTATAAAAGATTTGATATCAACTTGACTCCAAATTAGATGTAACATTCAGATTTTCGGGTAATTATTTAGAATACCTCCCGCCCCCCACCTAAAATCTTAATAAAAATATACTCATTCGACGCGTCCTCACTCAAAACAAAAGAATCTGACAGAGAAACACGGCGGTCAGCTTCGTGAATCGAGTTATTGAGCGTTAGGAATTCCGCAATAAAAGGAATAGGGAACAGAGAACAGAGAATAAGAATAATTTCAACTTACCACAAATTGTGTTTCATACGATTTCTGATAGGTTGAATTTCTTATTCTCTGTTCCCTGTTCCTTTTATTGTGCGGAACTCTTAAAGAGTTCGAGACTTTAAAGGTTAACATATCTGTCATCCCGATTCGTTACACCATGTACATTTTGCTTTAATTACACATAATTCACTACTTCAAAAATACAAATTCACTGCTTTAAAAACATAAATTCACTGTTTTAGAAACATAAATTCATTGTATTAGAAGTGCTTTTTAAGCAGCGAATTTTTGTTTTTAAAACAATGAATTTTGTTTTTAAAGATGCTACTCGTATTTCGTTTGTGTTATAGGCTATGATCAAAGTCTCGCTACAAATGCTTTGAAGCATTTGATGACCAATTAGAAGAAAGAATTTTACAATCAGTTAAAAAACGTTTCAGAGCGTTTGCAGCATCTCTCTCGCATTGACCGTATCCTTTGTCATTACAATAAATGTATAGTACAGAACAGAGATTCTCGGATTTTTCTATCTCATTGCCAATCAACAGGCTTGAAAAATTTGTCTTTTTGTTTCTTTTTCTTCTAAATTTGATTGGCTCTGGTTTTCGAAAATGAGATAAATATGGCGAATTAAGTCCACGCCACAGTATATACAGTAGCGCAACTCTCTGTCGATATTTTGATATTAGTATTGGCCAAAATGGAGTGCGCATGCGTGAAATAAGTAAGTTACTTAACGTTGCTACGGTTATCACCTAAACTTCTTCCTCTTTTCATCCTTTTTTCAAAATTCTCTCTCAAAATTCCTCATAAAATTCACTAGATTTATTCGTATTGCAATTTAACGAATTCATTGAAGTGAATAAGTGCTATTATTCAAAATTGAGTATTCCCCTCCCATTCAACTGTAAGAATACTCAAAGGTGATTGATCAATTTTTACATATTACAGCATATGATTATGACCAATATAAACTCTCTTTAATTCTTATTATAGATACTCTGATGGAAATGGATGAACGTCTTTCTCTTACTAAAATCTGATTGGTTGATAGATATTGCTGGATCAATCAGGCTAGTAAACAGAGAAAGAACATTCATCCATTTATCTGCCTCTCATTCTGATGAAAAAGATGGACAAAAGGTTTCTTTTTAGCTGAGCTTTTGCACCATTTCATCTTTTTTCTTCTTCTTTCCTTTTGCAGAGAAAAGGAAGAAAAATGAATTGGTGCAAAAGTTCAGCCAAAAAGAACAGGCCTATGATGTATGTAGGATTCCTAGAAGTAGAGTTTGAACCACGGAATAAAAAGGAGATCAAACTCAAGCGGCTGATCCTAAAAAAAAATGGGCTCAAAACGGAAAAGTGCTGGGAAGAACAAATTCCAGAACAATTCCGCTCCTATTGTAAAGAAATTCTCTATGCTCTTTTATTCATACTGCGCGCTATGCAACGCCACTATTCAGATATCTCTAGAAAGCACGTATGTCACGCTGCGTGAATAAAACTCATTCTCCTTTTGTTTTCTAACAAGAATGAACGTGTTAGCATGAGATACTATTAAAGATCCTCGGCTCTAAGCAAATTTTCGTGACTATCAATGGGATCCGGTGGACTTGAGGATAATTGAAGAAGATAATTTTTTACCGACAATTAATAAAAAATTTATTAACATAAATATTTCAATAATGTTATTAAATTCGTGATTTTTTTATTATGTAAAAGCTGTATAAATACCCTAACAGCATAAAGTCGATTCTAAGTCGATTCTGAGTCGACTATAGCTTCTAGACGTCTGAAAAATGGACGTCCATAAGTCGACTTTAGACAATTTGGAGACGTCTCTAAGTCATACAAAGTGCCACTTTAAAGACGACTGTAAGTCAACTTTAAATCAACCATTCTAAGCTGTGGTCATGCCCACAATGCTCATGAACAGCATTCATCCTTATTTAACAATAATTAAACAACAAGATTCCATATTTAAACTTTGTGAGCTTAAATCACACTAGACACGTCCTAAAATCGAAATTGGAAGGATGTCTGTACAAAGTCGACTCTAAAAGCTTAGCAAACTTACAATCGACATATCGATGTTTGTTAGAGTAAGTATGCATACTTTTAATGATATATCTTACAGGCGTCACTAAATCCGGACAAATCGAACAATTTCTTTTAAACAAAATGTTTTTAATAAAAGATTAAATATTAAAATCCTTTATTAAATAAAAAATCCTTTTACATGGCACTTGGAAGATCCCTGTAAAGCACAATTATTCGATCCCCCTTTAGCTTGAATGACGGCCTCTATTCTCAGTTTGAAACAATCGCACGCACGCTGTAATGTAGCGCTGTAATGTAGCGCTGCCATGAATGCTGCTTAATAATAGTCCTTAATGAGCCAAAAAACGTCACATTGGGAGACATGTGACAATCTCTCTTTCAACTGCACTTCATATGTAGTAGTCCAAGGAAATCTGAGCTATTAGGAGGCCAGAATGGGAGCCGAGGTGAGCAACTTGGCTTGTCCTGGCGGTCTCAGAGAGCATTTCTCGTATCTTTAATATGTACGATTTGTATCGAAGGTCTTCCTCGGCAATTCGATGCATTGTTGGCTCGCTTACACCAACAATCGATGCTAATTTTCGCAACGATTGCCCTGGGTCATCCGAAATCAGCACTTGAGCCCTTTCAACGGATTGCGGAGGTCCTCACGGTGCATTCGAGTGACTCTTCCTCGCTGGCATACTAGACTAGCTTTCGTTAGACTGTTCTAAAGCCGTATATTTTGCCATAACATCATAAATGGTTGATTTCGAGTATTCAAAGAATCGAATTATTTTCGGCTGAGCGCCCAACGCGAAGACCTTCGATGATCGCGGCTCTTCGAATATACTCCGCACTTGATTTCAACATCGCGGCCATTTTGAGAATACTGTTGAGAATGACTGTTTATTAAAACCATCTTTCTCGGACGCCAAGAACAACCTCTGGCGGCACAATATTTAAATTGAAATTTGTTCAGATTTTGGTGACGCACCCTATATATTGCCGAAAAATTATAATTTCTCTGCAGTTATCATCTCTTTTCTTCATTGATAATCAAACTTAGATAATATCATTAAAATCACAGTTTTAAATAAAAATCGAAGATTATTAAGTTAAATATATGCACATGTCTGCAAAACTAATGAAGTATGAAATTAGTATTGTATTACTAATTTATTATATTACTCTTAATCACTTAAATTTTAATAGGCACCCAAATTTTCATAAGCGCCGAAGATCTTTATAGTATCTCGTCGGTGGTATTAGTAATTACTTTCCCATATCCACACTGTCGGAGAAAACTGTCAACTTAGAGGATTTAATAAATATTTTTTTCTCCCATTTTCTAGTAATTCTGTAAATTTATATATTTTCATGCGTAGAATATATTCTGAGAAGGAAAGTTATCATCCAAGTCCCGTTTTTATTCTTTTTAATTTCAAAGTTTTTGATGTCGGTAAGTTAAAAAACATAATTTAATAATAATTTATGACTATGCACAAATGTACGTATTTTTCATTAAATCTTGATGCAGTTACTACTTAATCAAATAAAATAAAATTTTATACAAATTGAAATTTCTGTATTAAAAATAAAACGTACATGTATATTCTCTTATTATGTGGTACATACTTCCAATTTTTCTTGCAACGGCTCTAAATCGCATCGTCTGGGTTTTCCGATGCTCATTTTTATCCTCGAGTTTGATCTCCTTTTTACGGATATTTGGAATTTCACGCAATTGATGCACATGCTCTCACAATAGTAACATCAATACGAAATCTTGCTCACTCAACGCGAACGGGAGAAAAATTAGAATTTAAATACATCGTACTCGGAATTTATAATGGTTACAATAGTAATGATGTATGCATATTTCCTAAAAAATTGAGAAATATATCTTTGGCGAAGGTTCAATGTAAATGTATATACATACGATACAATATATGTAATAAACTTTGGCTGTGTTCTAAAATTTACTAGCACTTTATTAAAAATTTGTAGTATCCATAAAGGTGCCTTTTCTGACATTTTGGCGTCAATGTTGACATTTTTGGCGTCAAAATAAGTCATGTGATAGAAATTGACGAATATTAAGGGCCAAGCATACAAAAAAACTTAAGTGGAGAAACGTAAGCAATAAGCGAATTAATCAATCACAGTAGAAACTATAAGGCCATATATAAGCAGTAGTCAATGTTGATTTTCTTACTGTCCATGATGGAATTATATAAGGTGAACCATTGCGCATAATGGCGGAGTTCGACTAATCAAAATTGTACTAATTTGCAGTGTATTTATTTGCAGAACGAATGCATGTGAATTTCTGCAAACGAACTCAAAAATTGATTGGTTGATAGATCTCCCCGCCACTTTCAACTCATTGCGCATCCGTAGGAATGGTACTTTTTATACCTATCTGAAGTTTTTATATCCCATGACTTTAAGTATTAATTTTGATAACGTGATCTGTTTTGACGCTGAAAATGAGCGTTTAATATCAGCTTGAAAAGACACCTTAACGTGAATATAAGGGTGCGATTACATGTAGCGCGATATAGATAAGTAACTATAGGAACCGCGCAAGCGCCGTACCGCTTGCTTCTTTTCCTTTCTACTAGGATGCCGTTCTATTACGCGTATCGCTGCGCGCGTATTCGCGTATCGAAGAATCCGACCAATTACTGACGATCTGCCGTTTTACATACGCGACAATTGTGTTCTTAATGTGCTATGAAGCAGTTCGTGCGTAAGCGGATTAGCGGATCGTCAATCACAGAATCGTTCTGTTAGATCTGCTTGCAAATTTTGAGAAAGGGAGGGAGAGAGAGAGAGAGTGGAAGGGGGAGAGAGAATGGAAGGGGGAGAGAGAGTGGAAGGGGGGAGTGGAAGGGGGAGAGAGAGTGGAAGGGGGACAGAGCGAGAGAGAGAGAGAGAGAGAGAGAGAGAGAGAGAGGATAGAATTGAAAAGTTGGCTAAGGGTAGGCGTGAAAGTACAGGTGAGTTGGAGAAGTTCCTAAAAAGGAAAACAGAGGGAGAAGGAGAAGAGGTGCAGGAGAAGGAGAAAATAGAGAAAATTTTTAGAAATAAGAATAAGACCACTGGTCAAATGGGAAAAGAGGGGAAGAGGGAGATGCTCAAAGCGACGAGAGAAGAAATGAGAGAAGGGGAATTAAGGAGAGTTAAGAAAGAAATAAGAGAGATAGCTGAGGAATAAAAGGAAATGATGAGAAAAGAATTGGAGGTGATAAGAGAGGAATTGAACAAGAGGCAAGAAAGATGGAAGAAGGAAAAGGAGAAGATGATAAAGACATTGGAAAGGGCATGGATAAAATGAAGATAGGGGTAGAACAGTGGAAAGAGGAGGGGAGACGAAGGGAAAAAAGAGAGACAGAGGTGAAATAGGAAATGAGGAAGGGAATGAAAGATGGATGGAAAGGATAAGAAGATTAGAGAGAAGAATGGAAGGAGAGAGAAAAAAAAATATTATAATAAAAGGATTAAATATAAGAAAAGGAGAAATAGAGGAAAAGATTAAAGAAATAATGGGGAGAATAGAAGTGGGGATGAAGAGAAGATAAGAAAGATATAGGCGGGTAAACAGGAGAGGGAGTGGATGATGGTGGTAACGTTGGGGAGTTTAGAAGAAAAGGGAAATATAATAAGCAATAAATGGAAGGGGAAGGGTGAATGAATTGAGGAAGATTTGATTTGGTATGAGAGGAAAATGAGATGGATGATAATGACAGATGATTATGAAGAAGGGGAGAAGAGCAAGAATGGGGCAGGAAAGGAAAACATGGAAATGGGATGAAGGAAGGAAAGAATTAAGAGAAAGTAGGAGAAGAAAATGAGAGCAGGGGGAAAAATTAAAGATGGAGAAAAGAGCAAAGAGGAAAAGAAAGGAAGGAAAGAGAGATAGGAATAGGGGAAATAGGAAGGGGGATGGACAAGGAAAAGGGAGATAAGGATAGGGATGAGAAAGGAGGGAAGGATAGAAAGGAGTGCAGGGAAGGGAAGAGAGAAAGCAAAGAAAGGGAAATAGGGAGCAAAGGACTGAGGAGAAAGAGAAAAGAGGGGGGGAAGAGAAAGGAGTGAAGACATGGTTGTTGGAATGTGGCATGAGAAATAAGGATAGGAACTTTTGGACAAGTTTAAAAAGTTGAGTTACTATGATGTTGATGGAAGCATGGGTGGAGGAGAAGGGATGGAATTATATAAGAGAAAGATATGAATGGAGGATGCAAGTCGCAAAAAAAAAAGAAATAAAAAAGAAAGGGCAATGGGGAGGAGGGATTATAAGTATTAAAAGGAATTTATATGAGGGGAAGAGAAAAAAAAGAAAAGAGGGGATGATGGTGGGAAGAATAAAAGTAACTAAAAATAGAGTAATTTAACAGGGAAAGAGAGTTGGAGAATCTAGCGGAATGATAGAGGGAAAAGAAGAGGGGTAAAATGATGATAGGGAAAGATTTTATTGCAAGAATGGGGGGGGAGAGAGAGAGAGAGAGAGAGAGAGAGAGAGGAAGAATAAAGAAAGAAAATGAAGGAGAGGAGAAAGAAGAAAAGAAGTCAATAGATAGAAAGAAAACCAAGGATAGAAGTAAGCAGAATTTATAAGAAAGAAGGGATGGTCAATTTTAAAGGGAAAGGGGATGAGAAAGGAAATTGGACAAATACAGGGGGAAGGGAGGACTCAGTGACTATATTGATGGATAAGGAGATGAGAGAGGAGAGATATATTTTCATATATTATATGAAAATAGAAGATGCAATAGATTCGGACTATTATCTACTGATAGATTTCACTGAAGGCAAGTAGGGATAGAAAAAGAGGAGAGAAAAGGGAAAGAAAAGGAGCATATAGGGGAAACTGGGATAAGAAAAGCAGGGAAGTATTTAGAAAAATATTAGGAAAAACGAAATGGAGGAAAGAGAATGTGCATGAAAGCCTGAAGGAAATGGAAGAGAGAATAAGAGAGATATTGGAAAATATAGAAATGGAGAGAGGAAAAGAAAGAGAAAAGGAAAAGAAAGAATATATAAAATGTAGAGAAAAAAAGAGATGAGATAGGTAAGAATAGAGGAAAGAAAAAAGAGAGTATAAGGTGTTATGTGAAGCAAAGAAAAAAAAGGGGAGAACAAGAGGTGGGAAAAAGAAGTGGAGAGAGCGAAGAATGAGGGACAATAATGAATAAGGAAAGAAATAAAAAGGGATAAATAAGGGGATAGAGATGAGAAAATGGGAGGATTATTTCAGAGTTGTTGGGGGGGAGAAGAGTGGAAGAGAGAGTAGTAAAGAGAAAAAGAGAAAGAAGGAAGTGAGATAGAAAAGAAACTGAATAGGGAGGAAGTAAGAAAGGTGATTAAGAAATTGAAAGATAGAAAGGCAATGGAAGTGGACGAAATTCCGAATGAGGAAGGGAGAGGATATGGAGGAAAGGGTCTGGAGGATATGTAATGAAGTATTGAAAAGTGGGGAATGAGCAGAGAAAGTGAAGTGATAGTGCCGATGAGAAAAGGACAAGGAGAAAAGGTAAGAAACTATAAGGGAGTGTCGATAATGTTGACTCTATATAAGATGTATACGGCGGAAATATTGAGGGAGAGGAGGTTATGGAAGGGAAGGGGTTAATTCCATTGAATCAAGCGGGCTTCAGAAAAGGGATGGGAAGATTATATAATATAACTGTGTTGAATTTTTTATTAAATAGGTAGATGAAGAAAAAAAGAGGAAAAATAATAGCATTATTTGTAGATTTGAAAACGGCGTTTGATTCGGTGGGAATAAGAGAATATTGGTGAAGACTGTGAGGCAGAGGGGAGGGGCTGATAGAAAGGGTGGAAGAAATGTTATAGGAAACAAAGAGTAGAGTGAAAGTGAGGAGAAAATTAGGAGTAAAATTTTTGGATGGCGAAGAGATAAGGCAGAGATGTTTCTTGTTTAATATATTGATGGCAGACCAGAGGAAGAAGTGGGAAAAGTTGAGTGGGGAAATGAAGCTAAGAGACAAGAATATGGTTTGGCTTATGCAAATGATATGATTTTACTGGCGGAGGATTACTGGTGGAAAGGGGACATGAGGAGTATGATAGAAAAGTTAGAGGGGTATATTGAAAGGAAAGGATTGGAGCTATAATAAATAGGAAAAGAACTAAAATAATGAGATTCAGGAAGAGAGAGGGTAAAAGCAATAAGGTGGACTAGAGATGGAAGAATAATGGTGATAGAAGAGGTAAAGATGTTCAAATATCTGGGATATATGTTGCAAAGGAAAGGAGGCAGGAGGAAGGATGTAAAGAAAAGATTAGCGAAGAGGGCGGCAATGATGGGACAAAGAGATTCAGCAAGAGAAGGATATGAAAAAGGAGGATATGGTTATTTGACGCATTAATATAGATTATGATGAGTTATGGGGTAGAAATTTGGAATTGGAAAAAGAGGAAGGAGAGGGGAAGAAGTTGCAGGATAAATATTTAAGATGAGTGTTAGGAATGGAGGAAAAGACGTCAAGTTACAAGTTAAATGAAAAGGGAAAAACTAAGAGGAAGGACGGGAAAAAGGGCTTGGACATTCGAGATTGAAAGAAGAAGGGGGTGGTTTTTTGGCGTACGTTTGAAGAAGATAAGGGATAATATAAGAAAATTAGAAGGTTGGGAAAAAGAAAGGGGACAATAAAAAAATTTCGAGAACAAGGAGAATTGGAAAGCTGGAGATGGAGGGAAGATTTAGGTTCGAAGAGCCGGAAAAAAGGGATAGGGAAATGCACAAGGAGGAAAGATGAGAAAAGATAAGGAAAACGAAGTATAGTAGACAAGGGGTAGATAGGGAGAATAAAGATAGGTAGTATGAATGGATAAAGGGGAGGGGAGTTTCGGCAAATTTAAGGAAAGAATGGAGAGAGAGGAGATGTAGAGGGATAGCTTTAGATTAGGAGAATGTGATGAAGAAAGGGAGATATTGGGAAGGAAAGGAGGAAAGTAGGAAGTATGTGGGAGTGGAATCATGGGAGCATGTATGGGAAGAGTGTAGGAGTTGGGTGTAGGGAGTATGAAGGGAGCTGAGGTTGTTGGTAGAATTTTGAGGGAAGAGGGGAAGGGAGAGGGGGAGGGAGAATGGATGAGAAAAGTGAAGGAAGAAAGAAAGAAAATGAAGGAGAGAGGGAATTAAGGAATGAGGAGAGGGATAGTGAGGGATGGGGAGGAGTAAGAGAGAGAAGGGATGAGAGAAGCTCTGCGGGGAGGATTAATGAATTGTAGATTTTGAGAATGGAACAATGATGTTGGGATATTATAACGGAAGCGGGGGTCCAGGCGTAGGGCGAGAGAGAGAGAGAGAGAGAGAGAGAGAGAGAGAGAGAGAGAGATTAAAGTAGGTAAGTAGGTAGATAAGTTAGTATAAGATAGGTTAAGTTAGAAGAAGAGTGCATGTATATAATTGTATATATTTGTAACCTCAAAGAGATGCAATAAAGATCTAACTAACTAGGTATACATATATATATATATATATATATATATATATATATATTTCTATATATATATATACATATAATTTTTATGTATGTATATTTTTCTCATATTTAAACATTATGAATCGTATCTTAGGCCATCAAACGAGCGTGTAGCACGAGCTCGCGATTCCGACCGGCACAATCGAACTTAGGAGATGAGAAGGAACGAGCCAATAACGTAATTACTTTCGATGGTTCTCCGGAAACTATTCGCACTTC
>Ga0157363_1001497_pt1 | contig 19555 bp, 18 predicted proteins | sample AttsexASBM1_FD_111477 | JGI IMG/M metagenome (GOLD analysis project Ga0157363, IMG submission 111477) | Fungus gardens microbial communities from leaf cutter ant in Ribeirão Preto, State of São Paulo, Brazil - Atta sexdens ASBM1 | ecosystem: Host-associated > Fungi > Mycelium > Unclassified ... | reverse complement strand
TTCAGCGGCGTTACCGCCCATCACCACAATAAGGTTGGCGTTCTTGATGTCGACCCAGTGGTTGGTCATCGCACCGCGACCAAATGTTGGAGCAAGACTTGCTACCGTTGGTCCGTGTCAGACGCGCGCCTGGTTGTCGACCGCGAGCATACCGAGTGCGCGCGTGAATTTCTGGGTTAAATAACCGGTTTCGTTGCTCGAGGCAGAAGCACACAGCATGCCGGTGGAGAGCCAGCGGTTGACGGTGACGCCGTCGCCGTTCTTCTCAATAAAGTTGGCATCGCGATCTTCTTTAATGTGTTTTGCGATGCGGTCAAACGCTTCTTCCCAGCTGATTTGCTGCCACTTGTCGGAGCCTGGCGCGCGATATTCCGGGAATTTCAGGCGGCTTTCGGAGTGGATAAAGTCCACCAGGCCAGCCCCTTTCGGGCACAACGCACCACGGTTAACCGGATGGTCCGGGTCGCCTTCGATGTGGAAGATAGACGCTTTGGCATTTTTTGCACCGTCGCCGAGGCTATACATCAACAGCCCACAGCCGACGGAGCAGTACGTACAGGTGTTACGGGTTTCGCGGGTGCGCAGCAGCTTATACTGCCGTGTTTCCGCCAGCGCTACGCCGGGCGCAAAGCCCAGTGCCGCTGCCGTTGTGCCTGCCATACCGCCAGCGCAGATCTTAAAGAACTGCCTTCTGCTGACCTGCATGGGTCACTCCTTGGTTCATTTCGACATTGCTTTGTAGTTTTACTTTGCGGTTGAGAATTGACCGCAAAGGAGAAAAATTTGCGTTAATCCCTCATTTCTCCGAGGGATATCATCAGAATACCACAATGTCGGTACGCCTGTTCCAATGGCGTTAAAACAAAGTGAACGTATTATCACGGCATTGATTATAAAATGTGATATCAATCACATTATTAACCCTGCATGTTAAAGGGGTGTAGCGGGGGGCGGGTTGCACCTCTCCCAAATGAGTAGGTAAACTCGATGCTGAAAAGTTGATCCATACTATGCGTAAGGCCTGCACTTTATGATGCAATAGCAGGCTCACCTCCGTGGTTGTTCAGGAATACCGTCGTGTCTAAACAAAACCGTGCTACCCACTCGTCACCACTGCCTGCGGGCGTTGTGGAACTGTTGGTACACAGACCGCCCCACATTACCCACGCTACGCCCGATTTTCTGGCGGAAGAAGTGCCTGTTGCTCTGGTATACAACGGCATCTCGCACGTGGTGATGATGGCCTCGCCGAAAGATCTCGATCTGTTCGCCATAGGTTTTTCCCTGTCCGAAGGCATCATCGACCATCCGCAGGAGATCTACGGCATGGACGTGGTGCAGGCCTGCAACGGTCTTGAAGTGCAGATCGAACTCTCCAGCCGCCGCTTTATGGGATTAAAAGAGCGTCGTCGCGCGCTGGCCGGCCGCACCGGCTGCGGCGTATGCGGCGTCGAGCAGCTCAACGATATCGGCAAACCCGTCGCGCCGCTGCCGTTTACCCAGACCTTCAACCTTGCGAACCTCGATAAAGCGCTGGAGCACCTCAACGATGTCCAGCCCATTGGTCAGCTGAGCGGCTGTACGCACGCGGCGGCGTGGGTTCTGCCGTCGGGCGACATTATCGGTGGTCACGAAGACGTGGGCCGCCACGTGGCGCTGGATAAGCTGTTGGGTCGCCGCGCGCGCGAAAGCGACGTCTGGCAGCAGGGCGCTGCGCTCGTTTCCAGCCGCGCCAGCTACGAGATGGTGCAGAAAGCGGCCATGTGTGGCGTGGAGATCCTTTTTGCGGTGTCGGCGGCCACAACGCTGGCGGTAGAAGTGGCAGAGCGCTGCAACCTGACGCTGGTGGGGTTCTGCAAGCCGGGCAGGGCGACGATTTACACCCATTCACAGCGGTTAATTGTTGATCAGTAATTTTGAAAGAGAATAGCAAATCCTTCCGCTTTTAGTTGTGGAAGATGAGGTCTAGTATTTATCTCATCAAGGCACGGTGCCTTACCTAAACAACTTAACGAAAGGGTTTATCTCATGAAAAGCATCAAAACTTTTGTCGCTGTAATCGCTCTGGCTGCTTCTTTCGGTTCTTTCGCTGCGCAGACCGTGACCGCTACCGCCTCCACCATTGACGGTGCAGAAGCCAAAATTGCAGCACAGGCTCAGGACGCTGGCGCATCCTCCTACAAAATCACCCAGGCGTTCTCCGGTAACCGCGTACATATGACCGCAGAACTGAATAAATAAGCCGTGTAGCCACTGTCCCTCGCTCTCCGGAGCAGGGACAGGTTCCTTGCCTTACTCCCCCCTCTCGCTTCCCCCACCCACCTCTGCTGCATAATTCTTTTTTATTAGTTAAATCATCCAGGAAATTCCTGATTACCGAAACAATAAGTGTAATAGTTCTCCTTCTTTAGTTACTTTTGTTTGAAAAATTAGCATTCCTATACACATGTTAAATATATGGTCAGACCAGATTATTGGAAATATTCCCCTGGTAAATGGCTGCGGCTATTTTTAGCCGCTGATTCCGGTTTCATATCCAGTGGAATAATGTTTTTTCTTATTATTTAAGGAATTCCTCAGGCATAAATCTTAAAAGAATTTCAAGCCATTGATCGGAATTATTTGTAGTGATATTTTTCAAAAACAATATGTGTGTAGTTATTCTCCATAAGCCAGGCTATTTATAGTTTGGTGCTTTTAGTATTTCACCTAAATAAGGAAATTAAATGAACGCGATGTTTAAAAAAGGAATGCTGGCGTCCGTACTGGCCGTAGCGGCCTCATCTGCAATGGCGGCCTCCAGCATTGATATTCAGGTCACCGGTAAAATCGTACCTTCTTCATGTACGCCTACCTTCACCAGCGGTGGCGGTATTGCTGACTTCGGTACCATGAAAGTAGCATCACTGAACTCCACTTCCATGACGCCGCTGGCAGATGTAAAAGTTATCCCTATTACGATCACCTGTGAAGATTCTACCCGCATCGCTGTCACCTTTAACGATGCGCATTCTGATTCCGCGCCTACAGCAGACCTGCCGATTGCATTTGTTGACGATAACTTCTCTCTTAAGCCTGAAAGCACGTCTGGCCTGGGTATGTATAACGGCAAGAAAATTGGCGCTTATTCATTAGGCATCCAGCTGACAAAAGGTGCGGTCACCAACGATGCCGGTGATGATTTGTATCCAACGGTCTCGGTCGACAACGGTACGAGCTGGGGTACTAAATCAGGCGAGCGATATATGCAGATTGCTAATGATAAAAGCGAAATTTATTCCTTCAGCAGCACGCGGGGCGGCACGCCAGTCCCACAAACTAAAGTTAACTTTAACGTTGGTGTTGCGGCAGCAATTAACCCAACTAACGATCTGAACGTTACGGACGAAGCGACGCTGGACGGTCTGACCAACGTTGAGCTGGTCTATCTGTAATCGTTTTCCGTCACCAGGGAATGCCTAACACTCCACGTCAGTGGAGTGTTATTAATCAATATTAATGGACTAATATTATGCTGCTTTTAAAGAGAACGTTGATCTGCGCCTGCCTGTTGGCCTCATTCAATGCGCTGGCCGTTGGCATGGTGCCGGATACCTCGCTGCTTATCGTCAATGAAGACGAGCAGGGCGCCAGCATGGACGTCAAAAATACCGACGCTGACGCACAGCTACTCTACACCAAAATTATCGATTTACCGGATGACCCAAAGCCGGGCCTGATTGTCACGCAGCCTGTCGTGCGCGTGGAGGGAGGTAAAACCCAGCGCGTGCGCTTTGTCATGAAAAGCAGCGCGGAGCCGCTGAAGGTAGAGCACTTCAAGCGCGTTATTTTTACCGCGATCCCACAGCGCGAAAAAAACAAAGTTAAAGTGGTCTTTAGCCAGAACCTGCCCGTGATTATTCACCCTGCTGGGCTGGCAGTTAATATTGAGCCCTGGAAGGACCTCACCTGGCAGATTAAAAACGGTAACGTCGTGGTTGAAAATAAAACCCCGTATATCGTCCGTCTGGAGCAAAAGGTGAAGTTAATGGCCTCAGGCACTTTCGCGCATTTAGCCAAGACCTATATTCTGCCGGGTGAAACGCTGACCGCCACCGCCAGCAATAAAATATCGTCCTCAGAAAAGCAGATCGAAATATATCCCGCGACTCGCTATGGCTATAAAGCCCAGAGCTATATTGCCGACCTGAAAAAATAAAAATACATTTAACAGCACATGGAGTAGTTATGTTAAACGGTTCCTGTAAAAAGGGAATGCTTGCGTTTTGCCTTACCGCGCTTGCTTTCAGTATTCGGGCAGAAATAAATCCGACCGCGAATGAACCTATGGAATTGGCTCGGGCGATATTTGATACCGATGCCCTAAAAACCAATGGTCTTGATACCGCAATAGCCGATTACTATTCCATGGCTGCCCGTTTTACGCCCGGTTATCATAACGTGACCGTGAACATTAACGGCAAGAAGCGTACGCTAATGCCGGTGAAATTTGATGAGGAAGGTACGCCCTGTATCGATAAAGAGTTTCTGGAAAATGCAGGGTTGATTAAACAGATTAAACGCGGCACCTGCCCTAAAATCCATCAGTACTGGTCCGGGTCCACGATTGAGTCTTCACCGGATATCGAAGAGATCTCGGTCGTTGTTCCACCCGAAGCGCTCGATCCCGACTTTGGCCGACAGTTCGCCGAGGTGCGCGGGGGTCGCGCGGCGATGCTGAACTACTCCATGTTTGGCACCCATAACCAATATGACGATGAAAATGCCGATCGTTTCCAGTCTACGCTTGAAATGGGCTTTAACGCCGGAGACTGGATTGTGCGCAGCGCGCAGTTTATCAGCGACGGCAGCGATCAAGATTTTGACATTGATTCCTCCTACACCTATGCCCAGCGTACCTTTACCGATTACGGCGTGATGGTGCAGGGTGGCCAGATCAACGTGGCCAACAGCCGCTTCAGTATCCCGAGTATTTACGGGGTCCAGATGATGCCGGATACCGCGCTTTTGCCTCAGAACGGCACGGGCGTTGAGGTATCGGGGATTGCCCGCTACCCGCAGGCGCGCGTTGATATCCGCCAGGGCGGACAGCTTATTTACTCAACGCTCGTTCCCGCCGGGCCGTTTAACCTGGACGATGTGCCGCTTGCCAACCTCAACACCGACCTGAACGTGACGGTCACCGAGACCGACGGCAGCGAAAACCGCTTTACCGTGTCTGCGAGCACTTTTCGCAGCAACCACGTTGGGCGTGCGCCGGGCTTTACCATGGCGGTTGGGCGCGTTGAGGACATGGAAGATTCCCGCTATGAGAACCCGTGGGTGGTGTCGGCCAACAACGGCTGGTCCATCAACAAGCGCATGAACTTCCTCGCCGGTATGGTGATGGCGGATAACCACTATTACGGTTTCTCCGGCAACATCGATACCGTGCCCATGCAGAACCTGTATGCCTCGCTCGGTTTTCTGGCATCCATCGATAACCAGACGCAAACCGACGGCAACAAAACGACGCTGGATCTGGGCTATTCCCTGCCGTACGGCATCGGCATTTCGCTGGGCGGCAGCTACGGCACGCCGGACTACCGCGAAATGCAGGAACTCTACGGTGATGAGGATGATATCTCGCAAACCAAATACGACAGTAACGTCGGTATCAACTGGTCAAACGCGATGCTGGGCCGCTTCTCGCTCAGCTACTACCGCAATGAGAGCTGGAACAGCGAGTATGACAGCCGCCGGTTTATCACCTCGTGGTCGCAGACCTTTAAGTATTTCAACGTGAGCGTGAACTGGGAGTCGGACGTTAGCCGGAACGACAGCAGCGACAACGATCAGTTTTATGTGAACGTGTCGATCCCGCTGGGACGCACCGGCGTCACCACCAGCTCCTGGTATCGTGAAAGCGAGGGCAGAAGCTCCTACGGTACGCGCGCAATGGGTTCACTTAATGCCGAAAACCAGTACACGGTCGGCGTGACGCAGGATCATGACGAGAACACCACCAGTTGGGACAGCTCGCTGAACAGCAACCTGCACTACACCAACCTGGCGCTGGCGGCAGGCGGCGATAACGACAGCAACACCAACTATTCTGCGGCGCTGAGCGGCGGGATTGTGGCCCACGGCGACGGCGTGACCTTCTCGCCTTACCGCGTGGCGGATACGTATGCCATCGCCAGCCTGGATAAACCGGTGGCAGGCGTTGAGATTGATACCTCGCGCGGCGCGGTATGGACGGATAAATGGGGTCAGGCGGTCATTCCTGCGCTGTCGCCGTTCCGCGAAAGTACGATTGAGGTCAACACCCAAAGCCTGCCGGGGAATCTGGACGTGAGAAACGGCAGCACGGCGATCAAGGCGTCTCACGGCGCCGTGGCGAAGTGGGAGTTCGCAACGTTAAGCCAGCGCCGCGTGCTGCTGAGCATTAATCGCGCGGACGGCACGCCGCTGCCGGAAGGTGTCTCTATTGTGAACGGCGCGGGTGAATACGTGACGACCGCGCCTGAGGATGGGGTGATCTTCCTCAACGACATCTCCGCCAGCCAGCAGCTGTATGCGAAGCTGGACGACGGACGCTGCAAGCTGACGTATACCCTGCCTGAGGCGGAGCTGAATAAATTCAATGAAGAGGTGACAGGGAAATGTCTCTAAATAACGTTCGTAAATGCGCGCTGATGATCGCATTACTCTGCGGCGCGTCGACGCTACCGGCGGTTGCTCAGGCCGATGATGGCGACTGCGAAATGATGTCGGCAGTGAAGAAAGTCGACTATGGTCGCTACCGTAAAGAGGATATGCGACGGACCTCTGCTGAACACATTGGTAAGGTCTATAACGGCTATGCTTCGGTCACGCGCGAGTTTCAGGTGTCGGTGATGTGTCCGGACGCGCGTAAAATGCGCATCTCCATTAACGGTGCCGCGCGCCAGAACATGGCCTATCGCTTTACCGACTATGGCGCGATGAAAATTGAGTTCAAAGAGGGGCGGGTAGACGGCAGCTCGGTACAGCTGGCCGCCGTTGATATCGGCGCGGTTAACGTTCAGGGCGGGGCATCGCAGGTGACGCTGAAGCCTGAAAAAGCGCTGGCGGCGGTTAACGGTACGGAAGTGGCGGGGGAGCAGTTCACCGCCACCATGATGATCACGACCTATCTCTCTGAAAAAGCCTTCAGCGTGACGAACACGACGAATTTTGACGAAACGCTCACGCTTAGCGTCGATACGCTTCCCGCGCATTAATCCCTCTGATGCCCGGCAGACCTGTTCTGTCGGGCATTCTTCTTACTGCAGTCCAGCCACACGTAGCAGTGCCGTCACCACCGCTGCTGCGACGATCACCACAATTAACGGCACCTTGCGCCAGGCCAGAAACACCGCAAACGCCACGCCCAGCACGCGCGCCATCCCCGCGAAATGTTCGCCTTCATAGAACGTGGTCGCCAGCGCCACCGAAAACAGCAATACCGTTGCCGCGTCGGAAAGCAGCGCCTGAGAGCGCTCGGACAGCGCCAGCCGGTTGCCGAGTTTGGCCCCGCCGAGGCGCATTAAATACGTTCCGGCAGAAAGAATGGCGATGCCGAGAATAAAGACCGTCATATTTCCCATTATTTTTTCCTCGCGGCAAGGCCGAGTAAAGAGAGCAGCACCGGCAGGCCCACCGGCGCAAACGGCACGGCGGCCAGCGACAGCGCGGCGCCGCTGCAGGCGCGGATCAGCGTGGTGCGGTTTTTAAACGCGGGCACCACTAATGCCAGCAGGATAGCCGGGAATACCGCATCCAGCCCGATGGTTTCCGGATCTGGCAGCAGTTTGCCGACCATGGCGCCCAGCAGCGCGCCCAGCGGCCAGATAATCGCCACCCCCAAACCGCACAGCCAGTAGGCGGCCTTACGCTGCTCGGGCGTTTTCTGCGACAGGCCAAACACCACGCTTTCGTCGTTCATGATGTGGCAGCCCAAAAAGCTCAGGCCGCGCTTGCCGACCAGTTCGCGGACCGTCACGCCAAACGGCACGTGGCGGGCGTTGACCAGCAAACCGGCGGCCGCTGCCGCCAGCGGATTACCGCCGCTCGCCACAATGCCGATAAACATGAATTCCGACGCGCCCGCCAGTACGGTAAGGGAGAGCACAAACGGCACCCACAGCGGGAAGCCATAGGCCATTGCCAGCGAGCCGTAGGACATCCCGACCACGCCCACCGCGAGGCACACCAGGATGATTGCTTTTATCGTGTCGCCTTTCAGGCTGGAGAGGTGATGCTTCATACAATTTTAGCCATATCGAACGTATTTCCATTATAATGAACGCATCAAAATCGTTTTTCAAGATGAACGATTCGTTCGATTTATAGAACTAAGGGCCGTTTATGACGCAGCCAATTAGCGTGATCGCCAAGAGTCTGGTGCGAGAACGCCTGCGAACCGGGCTTTCACTGGCGGAAATCGCTCGCCGTGCCGGTATCGCCAAATCCACGCTTTCCCAGCTGGAGTCCGGCAACGGTAACCCGAGCCTGGAGACGCTGTGGTCGCTTTGCGTGGCGCTGGATATCCCTTTCGCCCGATTGCTGGAACCACAGCAGACGACAACACAGGTCATCCGCCGTGGAGAGGGAACGAAGGTCGTTGCCGGACAGGCCAACTACGAGGCGATTTTACTGGCGGCGTGTCCGCCGGGCGCGCGGCGCGACATCTATCTTCTGCTCACCCAGCCGGGCGCAGACCGCATTTCTCAGCCGCATCCGCCGGGGTCCGTTGAACATATTATTGTGACGCAGGGGCGCGCGTTAGTCGGCCTGATCGACGCGGCGGAAGAGTTGGGGCCGGGGGATTACATCTGTTATCCCGCCGATCTGCCGCATATCTTTAAGGCGCTGGAGCCGGACACGCACGCGCTCCTGGTGGCGGAACAGAACTAACCGAGATACGGAAAATCATGTCGCTTAAAGCCATTGCCAAAGAACTGGGGCTGTCAGTCACCACCGTCAGCCGCGCCCTCAACGGATATGACGACGTCTCCGCCGAGACGCGCGCCCGCGTGGAAGCAGAGGCGCAGCGCCGTGGCTACCGGCCTAACACCTTCGCCCGCCGCCTCAAGATGGGCAAAATCGACGCCGTCGGGCTGGTGTTCCCCGTGCATCCCGTTCCGCTCAATAACAGCGTTTTTATGGACATGGTCGGCGAAATTAGCCACGAACTGGCGCGACATGAGATCGACTTACTCCTGATTGCCGATGATGATCTGGCCGATAAGCACAGCTACATGCGCATGGTGCAGAGCCGCCGCGTGGACGCGCTGATCGTGGCGCACACGCTGGATCACGATCCGCGTCTTGAACAGCTTCAGGCCGCCGGTTTCCCTTTCCTGGCGCTCGGGCGCAGCCACCTCCCGCAGCCGTACGCGTGGTTTGACTTCGACAACTACGCCGGTACGCATCAGGCTACCCGCTGGCTGATCGAAAAAGGCCATCAGCGCATCGCGCTGCTGGGCGAAAGCAATAACCAGGCGTTTATTACCCAGCGCCGGCAGGGCTATCTGGACGCCCTTCGTGAGGCCGGGCTTTCCAGCGAATGGCTGCGCGCCATGCCGCCGTCGCGCCGCGTCGGGTACGCCACAACGATAGAGCTTCTCTCTCTGCCGCAGCCGCCCACGGCCATCATTACCGACTGCAACACCCACGGCGACGGCGCGGCGATGGCGCTGGCGCAGATGGGGCGCTTGTCTGGCGATAACGCCGTCTCGCTGGTGGTCTACGACGGCCTGCCGCAGGACAGCATCGTCGATATCGACGTGGCGTCGGTCATTCAATCCACCCGTCAGGGCGTGGGGAAACAGATTGCCGATATGGTGCGCCAGCTGATTAACGGCGACGATATCGAGCGGCTTCAGGTGCTCTGGCAGCCTGAATTCTCTCCGGGCCAGACGGCCTAAACCCACTAAAATTCCAAACCCGATCACAGATCCGAAACGTTTTGGTTTGTATCCGAAACGTTTCGGATCAACACTCAGGACATCCCGACGACAGGAGATGTCTGATGCAAGATTCCATATTTCGACTCGAAAGCCATACGGTAGACGTGGTGGTGAAAACCCGCCCGTTCGCCGAAATTCTCTACTGGGGGCCGCACCTTCAGCACTTTTCGCCGCACGATGTGCTGAGCATTGCGCGCCCTGTTGCGAACGGCAGGCTGGACGTCGACTCCCCGGTCACGTTGATGGCGGAGCTGGGGCACGGCCTGTTTGGCTCGCCGGGCATTGAGGGGCACCGCCAGGGGCTGGACGGTTCCCCTGTGTTCAAAACCACGCGGGTGCAGCAGGACTTAAACGCCCTGACGATAACCGCTGAGGATGAGCTTGCGGGGCTGCGCCTGACCAGCGAGCTGGTGCTGGATGCCAGCGGCGTGCTGGTAGTGCGCCACGGCTTAACCAATCTGAAAGCGCTGCCGTGGCAGGTGGACCGTTTCGCCGTCACGCTGCCGGTGGCCGAGCGCGCGCAGGAGGTGATGGCCTTCCACGGACGCTGGATCAGAGAATTTCAGCCGCACCGCGTGCTGCTCGAACACGACGGCTTCGTGATCGAAAACCGCCGGGGCAAAACCTCCCACGAGCACTTCCCGGCGCTGATTGCCGGTACGCCGTCGTTCAGCGAAATGCAGGGCGACGTCTGGGGCGTGCATCTGGGCTGGAGCGGCAACCACCGCCTGCGCGCGGAGGCCAAAACCGACGGTCGTCGCTACCTGCAGGCCGAAGCGCTCTACCTTCCCGGCGAAATGGCCGTGGAAGAGGGCGACACGCTCTGGACGCCGCGCCTGTACGCCAGCTACTCCGCGCGCGGCCTGAACGGTATGAGCCAGCAGTTTCACCGCTACCTGCGCGACAACGTTATCCGCTTCCCGGACGACAAACCGCGCCCGGTGCACCTCAATACCTGGGAAGGGATCTACTTCAACCACGACCCGGACTACATCATGCGCATGGCCGACGAGGCCGCGGCGCTTGGGGTGGAACGCTTTATTATCGACGACGGCTGGTTCAAAGGCCGCAACGACGACCACGCCGCGCTGGGCGACTGGTATCTGGATGAGAAAAAATACCCGAACGGCCTGAAGCCGGTAATCGACCACGTCAAACGGCTCGGCATGGAGTTCGGCATCTGGGTTGAGCCGGAGATGATCAACCCGGACTCCGATCTGTACCGCGCGCATCCTGACTGGGTGCTGGCGCTGCCGGGCTATCCCCAGGCGACCGGACGACACCAGCTGGTGCTCAACCTCAACATCCCTGAAGCCTTTGATTATCTTGTCGAGCGTATGTGCTGGCTGCTGGGCGAGCACGCGGTCGACTACGTGAAGTGGGACATGAACCGCGAGCTGGTGCAGCCGGGACACAAGGGTAAAGCCGCCGCCGACGCGCAGACCCGCCAGTTTTACCGCCTGCTGGACGTGCTGGGCGAGCGCTTCCCGCACGTTGAGTTTGAATCCTGCTCCTCCGGCGGCGGGCGTATTGATTACGAAGTGCTGACCCGCAGCCACCGCTTCTGGGCGTCCGACAACAACGACGCCCTGGAGCGCAATACCATCCAGCGCGGCATGAGCTACTTCTTCCCGCCGGAGGTGATGGGCGCGCATATCGGTCATCATAAATGTCACGCCACCTTCCGCCAGCACAGCATCCAGTTTCGCGGGCTGACGGCTCTGTTTGGCCATATGGGGCTGGAGCTGGATCCGCTTACCGTTGATGAAAATGAACGTGAAGGCTACCGGCACTACGCCGCGCTGCACAAGCGGTGGCGCGAGGTCATTCATCACGGCACGCAGTGGCGCGTGGATATGCCGGACGCTAACACCCTGGCGCAGGGTATCGTGAGCGAAGACAAGGCGCAGGGGCTGTTTATGGTCAGCCAGCTCGCGATGCCGGATTACACCCTGATGATGCCGCTGCGCATGCCGGGGCTGGAGGCCAGCGCGCGGTACCGCATCACGCTGCTCGATCACCCGAACATCCAGATTACGGGCGAGGGCGGGCACACCATGCGCAAGCTGCCGGCGTGGATGGAAGCGCCGCAAACGGCGAGCGGCGAATGGCTGATGCAGGCGGGCATTGCGCTGCCGATTCTGGACCCGGAAACCGCCATTCTGATTGGCGTCGAACGCGTGTAAGGTTGAAGGGCCGGGCAGCCGGCCCTCCGTTGAGGATAAAAATAATGAACACAACAACCTGTACCCACAAAGACAACCCTAACTTCTGGATCTTCGGGCTGTTCTTCTTTCTCTACTTCTTCATCATGGCCACCTGCTTTCCGTTCCTGCCGATCTGGCTGTCGGACATCATCGGCCTGAATAAAACCCATACCGGGATTGTCTTTTCCTGCATCTCGCTGTCGGCCATCGCCTTCCAGCCGGTGCTGGGGGTGATTTCGGACAAGCTGGGGCTGAAAAAACACCTGCTGTGGATCATCGCGGTGCTGCTGTTCCTGTTCGCGCCGTTCTTCCTGTACGTCTTCGCGCCGCTGCTGAAAACCAATATCTGGCTGGGGGCGCTGAGCGGCGGGCTGTATATCGGCTTTGTCTTCTCTGCGGGATCGGGGGCGATTGAGGCCTACATTGAGCGCGTGAGCCGCAACAGCTTCTTCGAATACGGCAAGGCGCGGATGTTCGGCTGTCTCGGCTGGGGGCTGTGCGCCTCAACGGGCGGCATCCTGTTCGGCATCGATCCGTCGTACGTGTTCTGGATGGGCTCGGCGGCGGCGCTGTTGCTGATGCTGCTGCTGGTGGTCGCAAAGCCGAAGCCCAACCAGACGGCGCAGGTGATGAATGCCCTGGGCGCGAATCAGCCGCAGATCACTGCCAAAACCGTATTCAACCTGTTCCGCCAGCGCAGAATGTGGATGTTCATTCTGTACGTGATTGGCGTGGCCTGCGTGTATGACGTTTTCGACCAGCAGTTTGCCACCTTCTTTAAAACCTTCTTCGCCACGCCGCAGGAAGGCACCCGCGCCTTTGGCTTTGCCACCACGGCGGGGGAAATTTGCAACGCCATCATCATGTTCTGCTCGCCGTGGATCATCAACCGCATCGGCGCGAAAAACACGCTGCTGATCGCTGGGGTGATTATGGCGACGCGCATTATCGGCTCGTCGTTCGCCACCACCGCCGTGGAGGTCATTGCCCTCAAGATGCTGCACGCGCTGGAGGTCCCGTTCCTGCTGGTAGGCGCATTCAAGTACATCACGGGCGTGTTTGATACGCGGCTGTCGGCCACCATCTACCTGATCGGCTTCCAGTTTGCCAAACAGTCGGCGGCCATTTTCCTCTCCGCCTTTGCCGGGAATATGTATGACCGGATCGGCTTCCAGGAGACGTACCTGATGCTGGGCTGCTTCGTGCTGGCGATTACGGTGGTGTCGGCGTTTACGCTGAGTGGCAGGCGGGAGATTGCTGCCGCCTCGGGGGCAGCAGCGTTAACACATCAGTCCAGGTAAAACACCTCTTTCAGCTCCGTGCTCACCGGGCTGTTATCCGGGTTCGACGGCATAACGTCACCCATATGCTTCCACCAGCGCTGGCAAACCTCGGTATTGGCTACCGCGTTCCAGCGCTCCTCCGATTCAATCTCCACGGTCGCAAACAGCAGGTTGCGGGCTTTGTCGAGATAGATAGCGTAGTGGTGCGCGCCGTGGGCTTTCAGCACCGCTTCCAGCTCGGGCCAGATGGGATTGTGGCGGCGCGCGTACTCCTCGTGCGCGTCCGGGTTGACCTGCATGACAAACGCTTTGCGGATCATAATGCCTCCAGATACAGCTCGCGAACCTCATCGCGGCTGGCGGAGCGCGGGTTGCACGGCGCGCACGGATCGGCGAGAGCTTTATCCAGCCAGCCTTCGATGTCCGCTTTGGTCACGCCGAGCTGGCTGAAGCCGGACGGAATGCCGACGCGAGCGCTCAGGTCGCGAATCGCCTGAATGGCCGACATGCTGGCGGCTTCGTCGCTCATGCCGCGGGTATCCACGCCCATCGCCTGCGCCACGCGGGCAAAACGGGCGACCGCGTTCGGGCGGTTAAAGTTTTCGATGATCGGCAGCAGAATGGCGTTGCACACGCCGTGCGGCAGGTTGTGCGTTGCCCCCGGCTGGTGCGCCAGGGCGTGTACCAGACCCAGACCGGCGCTGTTAAACGCCATGCCCGCCAGATACTGGCCAAACGCCATCTGCTCGCGCGCCTCCAGGCTATGACCGTCCTCGACCGCTTTCGGCAGCCAGAGGTTGATCAGGCGAATCGCTTCCAGCGCGTTGGCGTCGGTCAGCGGGTGCGCGCCGACGGACACGTAGGCTTCAATGGCGTGGGTTAGCGCATCCATACCGGTTGCGGCGGTCACGGAGGCGGGAATATCGAGCATTACGCTGGCATCGTCCACGGCGATATCCGGGATGATGTTCGGGTCGATAATCACCTCTTTCACCTGCCGCGCGGAGTCGATGATCACCGCGTTGCTGGTCATCTCCGCCGCCGTGCCCGCGGTGGTGTTGATCGCCACCAGCGGCACGCCCGCGTTTTTCACCTTGCCGACGCCGGAGTAATCGGTAGACGGACCGGGGTTGGCTGTGAGGATTTTGATTGCCTTGGCGGTATCAATCGGGCTGCCGCCGCCGAAGGCAATCAGGTAATCACACTCCGCATCCTGATATGCCGCATAGCCCTTTTGCACCAGCGCTTCCGTCGGGTTCGGGAACACCTCATCGAACAGGTGATACGACATCTGATGGGCGTCCAGCGCGGTAAACAGGTTGTCGAGCAGGCCCAGCTTCACCAGATGGCCGTCGGTAACAATCAGCGCTTTTCCCCACTGCTTGTTTGCCACCAGGTTCACCATATCGCCGATTGCGCCCGCGCCGTGCAGGCTGATTTTTGGCAGTGCCAACATAAAGCTCATGATAATTCTCCTTAATATGATTTTGAGGTAATCCGTTTCCCCCTCACCCTAACCCTCTCCCCGGAGGGGAGAGGGGACTGCTCGGTGCGGGTTTCACCCTCTCCCCTCCGGGGAGAGGGCAGGGGTGAGGGGCAATTTAACACCGTCTTCGCTGCATCACCCGGCGGGTAATAATCGGCAGCGAAATCACCACGATCAGCATCGCGCCGATAATCACCGACATCACAATGCCGGGCACGTTGAGCAGGCTCAGGCCAAAGGTCACCAGCCCCATCAGGAAGGCGGCGATAATCACGCCCACCATGCTGCCGGACCCGCCGAGAATATTGACGCCGCCGAGCACCGCCATCGTCACCACCGCCAGCTCCCAGCCCATCGCAATCGTCGGGCGCGTGCTGCCCAGGCGCGAGGTGAGCAGCACCGACGCTAGGCCGGACATCAGCCCCACCAGCGCGAACAGCATCAGGTTGTGGCGCTTAACGTTAATGCCGGAGTACCACGCGCCGGTCGGGTTATTGCCGATGGCGTAGGTGCGGCGGCCAAAGTTGGTGCGGTGCAGCACAAAGGCAAACAGCAATGCCAGCACGATAAACAGCGCGAACTCGAACGACAGCGCGCCCCAGACGTAGCCCTGTCCGAACCAGGCGAAGCTCTCCGGGTAGCTGTTCAGCGCCTGGTCGCCGAGCAGGATGTAGGTGATCCCGCGGTACAGGCTCATGGTGCCGATGGTGATGACGATGGACGACAGGTTAAAGCGCGTCACCAGGATGCCGTTGAGCAGTCCGCACAGCAGCCCCACGCCCAGCCCGACGCAGACCAGCAGCGGCGTATCCACGCCCGCCGCTGCGCAAAAGCCCATCACCGTGGAGCTGAGCGCGATGGTGGAGGCCACCGACAGGTCAATTTCCCGGGCGATGATCAGCATCGCCATCGGCAGCACGATGATCGCCTTTTCGGTGAAGTTGAACGTCGCGTCGGAGAGGTTCCAGATGTTGAGGAAGTAGGGCGAGGCCAGCGCGTTCACCACGAACACCGCCAGCGTCACCGCCAGCAGGAAGCCTTCCCAGCACAGCAGGCGCTGGAAGATGCCCGGCGCAGCAGGCACGTTTTTGATCTCTTCAGAGGCCATCATTTTGCTCATGATTTCACCGCCAGTTTCTGACGTGCCAGCGCCGCGTCGCGCAGAATCAGCCGCCCTTTACGCCTGTTGCCGCGTTCGTTCAGCAGCACCGCAATGACGATCACCGTGCCGGAAATTGCCATTTGCCAGAACGGGGAGACGCCGATCACCGGCAGGGCATTGTTGATGACGCCGAGGAACAGCGCGCCGAACAGGCAGCCGAGCAAGCGCCCGGTGCCGCCCATGGTGCTGATACCGCCAATCACGCAGGCAGCGACAACCTGTAGCTCAAAGCCGTTCGCCACGTCGACGTAGGCCACGGCGAAGCGCGAAATCCACAGGTAGCCGCAGAACCCGGCCAGCAGCCCGGAGAGGCAGAAGCTGACAAACTGCATTTTCCCGGCGTTGATCCCGGTGTAGTACGCCGCCGTGGCGTTGCCGCCCGCCGTGTACAGCGCCCGTCCGGTGCGGCTGAAGCGCAGGAAATAGCCCACCAGCAGCAGCGCGGCGACGGCGCACCAGCTCAGCACCGGCAGGCCCAGCACCGAGGCGCGCGGCAGGCCGAGGAAGTCCGCGCCCATCTGGTTGGCGTTCACCCAGCCGCCGCCGGAGAGCAAAAAGATAATCCCGCGGTAGATGCTCATGGTGCCGAGCGTCACCACAATCGCCGGAATGCCGAGCTTCCACACCAGCAGGCCGTTAATTGCGCCCATCAGCAGCCCGAGCGCGCTCGCGAGGATCAGCAGCGCCCAGACGGGCACGTCCGGGTAGTGGAAGTTAATCAGGGCGACAATCATCCCGGTCAGCGCCAGGTTGGCCGCCATCGACAGGTCGATGCCTTTAGTAAGCAGCACCATCATCTGCCCGAGCGCGAGAATGATGAGAATCGACGTGTCGTTAAACATCTCCACCAGGTTGCCCGGCGCGATAAACGACGGCACGCGGCTGCCGATAGCGACCACCATGAGTAACACTACCGCGCCCAGCAGGGCTTCGCGGTGTTTTAACAGTGAGGTAAGCATTATGCCGCCTCCTGTTTTGCACCGCTGGCGGCGCTGACGATGGTTTCCGCCGTCGCGTCACCCGCCCGGTATTCGGCCACCATCAGCCCTTCGTGCATTACGATGATGCGGTCCGCCATGCCCATCACTTCCGGCAGCTCGGACGACACCATAATCACCGCCAGCCCCTGAGCGACCAGCTCGGACATAAATTGATGAACGGCGGCCTTTGAGCCGATATCGATACCTTTTGTCGGCTCATCGAGGATGATCGCGTCAGGATGCGTCGCCAGCCATTTGCCGATAACCACCTTTTGCTGGTTGCCGCCGGAGAGGGTCTGCACCGCCTGCTTCCAGCTAAAGGCTTTCACCTGCAGGCGGCTGGCGTATTCATCCGCCAGCCGCCATTCGCGGTCGTCGTGCAGCACGCCGTTCGGGTTGAGCTTGCCGAGCTGCGGCAGGCTGATATTTTGGGCAATGGACAGTTCGATAATCGCACCCTGCTTCTGCCGCTCTTCCGGCACGCAGACGATACCGGCTTTGATCGCATCCGCAGGCTGGCGGAAGCGCCGGGGCTGACCGTTGAGGATGATCTCTCCTGAAGATGGCCGCGTGACGCCGGAAAGCGCCTGCATCAGCTCGGTACGCCCGGCGCCGACCAGCCCGTAGAAGCCGAGGATTTCCCCTTTACGCAGGGAGAAAGAGATGTTGGCAAACTCGGTCGGGTGGCAGAGATTTTTTACCTCCAGCACCGTCTCGCCTTTTTCGCATTCCACCTTCGGGAAGGTCTGGGTAATGGCGCGCCCGACCATCATCGACACCATCCGCTCTTCGGTTATCGCACTCATCGCGCCTTCTCCGACGAACGCGCCGTCGCGCAAAATGGTGTAGTGATCGGCAAGCTCGAAAATCTCGTCAAACTTGTGGGAGATAAACAGGATGGCTTTGCCCTCCTGCTTCAGGCGCTCAACGATTTGATAAAACTCGAGGATTTCATGCTGCGACAGGGCCGCTGTAGGTTCATCAAGAATAACCACCTGCGCCTCAAACGACAGCGCGCGGGCAATGGCGACCATGTGGCGCTGGGCGATGCTCAGCGTTTTCAGCGTCGCGCGCGGGTCGATTTGCACCTCAAGGCGGGTGAGGAGCGCCTGCGCCCGGCGGTGCATTTCCGTCCAGTCGAGTTTTTTCAGAAAGCCTTTGTAGAGGTACTGGCCGACAAAGATATTTTCGGTGACCGAGAGTTCATCAAACAGGACGGTTTCCTGATGAATGGCGGTAATGCCGATCTTATGCGCCGATTCCGGCGTAGGGAGGTGAACGGGGATCGCCTTGTAGAGGATTTCGCCCTCGTCGGGCTGGTAAATGCCGGTCATCACTTTGACCAGCGTCGACTTGCCCGCGCCGTTTTCGCCGATAAGCGCCGTCACCTTGCCGGGCCAGAGCGCAAGCTGCACGTTCTCAAGGGCACGCACGCCGGGGAATACCTTGGTGATGCCGGAAAGCTGTAGCAATGGGGTCATGATAGTTCTCCGTTTGGTTCACCCTCACCCCTCACCCTAACCCTCTCCCCAAAGGGGAGAGGGAATTGATCGAGCCCCTCGCACCTCTGGGGAGAGGGGTTGGGGTGAGGGGTAAGGGTTCGGTATTTATCAGAAAATCTTCGAGAACTTATCAATATTGCTGGCATCGTAGACGAACGGCTCGGCCATCGCGCCGTTGCCGTCGGCATCCAGCTTCACGTTGCCCAGCTTGCCCATGCTGGCCTCGCCCTTCGTGGCGGTGCCTTTCACCAGGTCATCCGCCAGGTAGGTTGCCGCATAGCCCAGGTCAATCGGGTTCCAGATGGCAAAGCTTTTGCTCGCGCCGGACTTCACCGCGCCCGCCATCTCGGACGGGAGGCCCAGACCCGTCACGTACACTTTGCCGATCTTGCCCTGGTCTTTCACCGCCTGCGCGGCGGCAACAATGCCGACGGACGACGGTGAAACGATCACTTTCAGATCAGGATAGGTTTTCAGCAGGCCGACCGCCTCGCGGTAGCTTTTATCAGAGAGATCGTCCCCGTAGGCCACGGTCACCAGATTGACGGACGGGTACTTCGGCAACACCTTTTTCATCTCCGCAATCCAGGTATTCTGGTTGGTGGAGGTTGGGGTCGCGCTCAGCACGGCCACGTCGCCTTTCTCGACGTTCAGCGCCTTCAGCGCGTCGGCGGCGAGCTTCACGTTGGTTTCGCCAATCAGGGCGTTATTGGACGGATTGAGGTGGATCTGACGTCCGGCTTTCGCCACCCCGGAATCCCACGACACCACCTTAATGCCGCGCTGCATCGCTTTTTTCAGCACCGGCACAACGGCGTCCGGATCGTTCGCGGAAATGGCGATCGCATCCACGCCCTGGGCGATCAGCCCGTTCAGCACCTCGATCTGCGCTTCCGCCGTGGTGGTGGTCGGGCCGGTATAAATCACTTTTACATCGCCTAACTCTTTGGCCGCCTCCTGC
>Ga0157363_1001496_pt1 | contig 19558 bp, 8 predicted proteins | sample AttsexASBM1_FD_111477 | JGI IMG/M metagenome (GOLD analysis project Ga0157363, IMG submission 111477) | Fungus gardens microbial communities from leaf cutter ant in Ribeirão Preto, State of São Paulo, Brazil - Atta sexdens ASBM1 | ecosystem: Host-associated > Fungi > Mycelium > Unclassified ... | reverse complement strand
GGAAAAAATAATTAATAAATCTAAAAATACAGCTAGATACAGATCCGAAAATAAGTTTCTTGGATTATCAATCAAATAATCATGTAGGAATCTCAAGCATGCTAAACAATGCAATAAAAAGTTTAGATGTTCTAACGATCAATTTAAGCATCTTACACAATATTTTGATGATCGAACAAAATTATTTTCTGATCTATGCTTATCTAAATTTTTAGATATTTCAGCAAAATCATATTTTTCGTGTGGAAACAAAACTTATAAATATTTAATTGTAAGAGAAATATTGTGAATACGAAACATTATGTTAAAATATTTTTTCAAATACTATATATAAAACATTAAAATGATTTCAAATTTATTGTTGTAATTATAATAAACTCTAATTATCCTACTGACTCTTATCAGATCTTTTTAGTTTATCATTATTAAATAATACGTGTTTGTTATAAATGCGCAACCACAATTTTCCAATCCGCCAATTTGATGCCTCTCGTCATTTTGAATGCAAGTATAAGAATAAATTCATATATATAAGTAGAATTCCAAGTAAGAATTAATGTAAGAGTATTAAGATTTTGAATCGTATTCGGAGCTTATTATAAGCCAACGGATGTAGTTATAAAGGCGAACATAAAAGTTATATCTCGATAAAGAGAAAAATGATAAAATATAGATGTGTCTCAAGCAATAAAAATCGACCTTGCAAACTCATATACCAGTAAATATATATTCATTCCATATAAGCTGCGCAATTCACTGCATTCATATGTACATAACATTTCCTGTAACATTACACATTAAACACGATTGACGAAAACGATTGATGGTAAAACATCATAAACAAGTTTGACATCGAATATTTTAATTTCTTTAAAAAATAAAACATCTTCGCATATATATATATATATACATATGCGAGTTATTTCAATACTCTATTTAGTTACAAATTACCAATGAAATTAAAATCATAATTTTAATATTGACAGAAATAATATTATTTTTCCTTGTTAAGATAAATATTAAATTTTGGAACGGCATAAATATTCCGAAAGTTATTGTTCAAAATTTGAGCTTCGAATAATTCGAAGAAAATTCGAGCCATAATAGTGACGATGCCATAGTAGTAAAGCCAGCTATAAAGTCAGACCACAACTTCAGGGAGTAGTGTCGCCCTTTCAATACCAGATGAGTCGCATCTGTTATTCGAGTTACTTAAGTCAAAATCTTTCCAAGAGAAAAGGTATGCACATACACACGACATACGAAGAAAGAAGAAAGAAAATACAAAAAAAAAAGGAAAAGGGAAGAACCCTTGAAAAATATTTGAAATCTTCAGTAACGTGCCCGTGGAAGTTTGGGCGGCTCCACTTTTCAGTTTTTCCGTCTCTTTCTCTGATTCCCACAATTCTAACCGTTCAAGAACTTTTCAGGAATCTATATATGTGTGTCCCTTTGAGACGTGAACGCGAAGCGCAAGGTCCGTGGTATAAGAGCGGATTGGCTTCGTCGAAAGGATTTCATGGAATTCGAATTGGGGACGAAATGCCGCGATGAGATTCCAGATACGGCTTCGGCTAATATCGACTCACCATCAGTACTGAACAGCAAGTGGAGAGAACAGTGCGCCGAGCCAGGGTTTTCGGAAGGGCCGCGTGACAGGAATATTAATGTCCCGTGCACGTTGCGATGTTGCACAAACTGCGGAAACTATCGTAAGACGGAGTGCTTTGGTCACACAACTCCCACCGACTTGACCGAACGCGACGTGGATGCTTTTCGGGAATCGTTGACGAAAATTGATGAAGTTCGAAGAAGAATGAGGTCACAAAGGGAATTGATTATCTTTGAACATACTGTTTGGCTCATGATACGCAAAGTCAGCGGAAAAATTTCTAATTTTTCAATCCCTCACGGGTCTTACTTCTGACATCGTTTTTCATAAAGAATATCACAAGAAACAAAAATCGAGATTCGTTCAGCAGTTATTTTACTTCTTTCATAAAGTTTGCCGCCAAAGCAATGGGCCGAGTTCGACAATCTGAAGAAAACTTTAAATTAAATCGATAGGATCGGTAAATTTCTCTTGACAACAAGAAAATACTACGCTTTATTTTTCCCTTAAAAAATGATTTACTCAGCAATTTAACTCCTGTTAATTAGACTCCCTATCTTTAATTTCATATATAATTCTTAATTTGTACCCGTATTTACGACTCCATTATTTTCATTCAATTTTTTTTTATATTTCTACGCAGAACAAATAAACTTTATTTCATCGATCGTTACTCCCACTGACAGTAATCAAAAGAAAGCCTTTCTATTCTATGGAATATGAACTTCATGGTTTGATCAATCCTATAACTAAAGGACAAAATCCACCCTCACACGCACACACGTGGTTCCATCAGCGTGATTGTTACGGGAGGCTTCTATCCGAACCGAGATGAATCTTTGTGCGATATTGGCATTGCGGCTTCCTTCTTCGCGCAGCTGAAAAAAAACAGACGCGCCAAGAAGCAGCCCTTAACGCGAAGGAAACGAGACGTCAAGTCGAGCAAAGGCAGACAAAAGCCTGAACTCGAATGAAGGGAGAATAGATCGACGTGAAAATAAAAGAAATAGGAGCATAATAAAAAAAAGGGTAGCTTTATGAAAGACGCGCGCAAAAAATTGAAAGAAAATCGTTAACATGATGCAAGTGTACGTCTCGTTATTAATATAACAAAATTTAGTGTATTGTCTTTTACACACACACACACACACACACACACACACACACACACACACACACACACACACACACACATGCGCGCGCACACACACGCACACACCCACACAAATTGCGTCCATCTCGATTACATCGTTATCGTGATGTTGACCACAACAGGATTCGCTGCAACATTTTTTTTTGTTAAAAGATATTATTTTCCAATATTGATTCCGAAATTCCAACTGTGCGTATTTTTACTGTACTATACACTGAGAGGAAAAATGTACTAAATTTTAATAAATATTTGTTGAAATAATGCCAGCTGAATATTTACTGAATGTGAACATGTATTTATTTGATACAAGAACTATTAATTTGATTTAACGATTATTTTTTTATTTGGTAAATATTTATTATCCATAAATAAATGTTACATTGATACTTAAATAATTATTTATTAAAATTCAGGACATTTTTCTCTCAATATCTTCGCTATTTCAATGCAAATATATATCTCATACATAAACTACGTCAACAAAATCTATTTTTGTATAATCCCTGCTATATTTATGTAATTCTTTTATAAAATAAAAAAGAGAGTTTATACAATATTTTATTATTAAATTCGTTTCTGACACTGAAAAAAAATTACTTTTATTATTTCCATATTACGGATATTATTATAATTGTTATATACATTATAATATATATCGATATCGATCAATAGAGATTGCAAATTTCCAGAGATCGGTCAATGTTAGATTCAATAAATTCTACGATTGCGGTTGTACGTGATGTTTGTGCGTTCGTTATTCGGAAGTTCTCGGAGTGAGATCGACGGGAGAGAAAAAAAAAGCGTGGCAGAAACGAAATCACGCGAAGCAAACATTCGTTACCGGCGCGTAATATAATTAGACGCGCGGGAAATCGCGAACGAACTCGTACCAGGAGGGGCAACGATGGAAGACTCGGAAATGCGGTACGTGTAAGAGCCAGACCACAAACACGAATTTTCCACCGAATTCTCTCCAATTTCCCTGCGATAGCCCAACGTTCCTGGTTTCGGGAGCTGGCTTATGGAACAACGTACCTATCACGAACTTCAGGAAGGAGCGGCGGTGTGCTCTCCCTATTGTTTGACTTGTTGGGGCAGTAATAACACAAGTTAAACCCCGGTATAACAAACCTGCATATGGAATTCTCCGATGCTTCAGCGCCAGTCGCATGCGCTGACAGTGCCTGTCTCCGTTGTGAATGCATTTCGTTGACGGTTAAATTCATTGCTATATGCAGTTGGGGTAATGAGGGATGCAGTGTACCAAATTGTCTCGGCAATGGAAAATCAGTACAAATATTCATATATATCATAATAAATATGTATAAACACTCGCAGTAACATCGTTACCTATCGAGTTATAAAGCCGAATAAACAAATCCTCGCAAAATCTTTTTTAAAAAAATGTTTGTATAAAATTATCACATTATAGTTCACATAAAGTTTTCACGACTTAGATATAACAATTTTCACAGTGATCGATAAAATCTAGAAATTTATATAAGAAAAGAATAAAAAAAATAGAAATGAAAAGATTAAATAATAAGATAGAAAAAATAAATAAATAAGAAATGAAAAATAAGTAATAATGCAAATACACATACATTTCCAACTTCTATATATTAATTATAAAAAGACGTGTATATAGTAAAAAATTGTTAAGCAAGCTATTCTACCTTGTAGGGACTAAAGTACTTCGCTCAGAAATTGGAACGAGCTTTCAGAGAGAGTAAGCTCCAATACGCAATCGCTCTTGAAACGTGGAAGTAGCTAAAGCCGCGTCTGCAGCAAGCGGGCGAGGAAACCGGTAATACGGATGGGGACGAATGTAGCTTGTTAGGAGATGAATGAAAGTTGTCAAGACGGTCCAATTAATGTCAACTCTTCTGACTTAGCCTATCCGGTAGCCTGCAAGCACCGGTAAACTATTTCCCCTCCCAAGTATTGGCGTATTACGGTCTTTTGCGGAATTTAATTTGGAACTTTAATAACTTGGAATCACATTGCTATTTTAGAATCTATCCGAATTTTAGTCACGTGAAAAGATGAAAGACGATATTCGGATAAAGCGATCGAGTTAAATCTAATTTCCTGATTATAAAATAAAAAAGAAAAATTGCAACTCCATAAATGAATACACAGACAGTAACTTATATATCTCCGATGGCCATGCCGCTCACCAAAGGATTTTCGAAAGAAATGCGACTCCTTTATCGGAGAATCTACTTATACCTTAGATAGGAGGAACTCCTCTCGGCGGGCAAAGGATAATGCAAAAGTAACTTTGTCACGGACGCGTGGCAACTTTCCCATAGTCCGACAACTTTGGACGGGCCGGGACTAGAATAATATTATTTTTTCTCCATCGCGGGATTACATTAAAGCACCATCGCCTCATGCCTCACGTTTTTGCGACCGGTAACTGACTGTTGTCAGCTGTAGAAGATCACACGGTACTGCATTTTGCGAACTGGTCGAGGGATTCGGCATATTTGTGGCATTATGCGAGGTGGATATGCCAAGAGAGAAAATTAATAAGCCGGAATATTAGTTTTTGAATATATCCAAAAAATGACATTTTAAAGATAAACTGTTTTGTTTGGTATCATCCAGGAAATCAATTTATCTAATCCAGAATGGAGTAATTATTACAATTTTAAATTAAAAAGCATTCCTACACACATGAGAAATAATGTACCTATAACCTATTATTGCGATTAAATTAACATTAAATAAGAAGTTCTTTCCCATTATGAATAATTTTCATATAAGCGAATGATATTAAAGCAGCAAGTATATGAAAGTCTATTTTTAGTAATAGCGATATATCTTCAGCTCGGCTTCGTGCAGTTGAAATGCAGAAATGCTCGTTGCAGTTTGAAAATTATGCCGACAGCACGACGCGTTTTAAAGGGGATCTAAAATCCGAGAAAGAGAGTCGGAGGTAGGTAGGATTTCGCAGGAATGATATTGGCAGCAAACAAGATCCTCTGCGAGAAATCGTTTCCGCGAATAAGAAGGTCTTTTACGACCTTGCTGAGTCAGGCAGGGCGCATAAACGAGGTGGGCGGTACCTGGCAGCCAAATAAAGTACCTTCCTCCCTTAAATCCTGTATACCAACTGAAGACGACGAACGAGGAAGGAAGACACTCGTTGTGGGATCCTTGCGTGTGCGTGCAAGTCTCTGTATGTATTAACGTGTAAAACACCTATACAATCGACCGACATGTACAGAGTGGGCCAAAACACGACCACTATTCAACAGCGCCGACATTTCCGGGAGTAGTTTCCGGTGGCGTTCAAATAACATCTCTGAAGGAACATCGATCTTTGCATGAGCCAACAATTCGCCAATGAGGTAGATAGATCGGAATACCATGCCGGTGTTTACTTTGCTGTTGTTATGCATCGCCTCAAATATGATGAGTTAATGACGATCGTGATCTTGATGCGTTGAAGAGAACATCAATCATCTTTTTACTACTTCCTCTTTGCAATTTTTACCGTTTTTACTTCAAATTTCCTCTAATGGGAAGCTACACTCCAGTTGCACATTTGAAATTTTTTAAAATTCTTTATTAAATAATTTATGCTACACCGAGAAAAAAATATAGTAATTTTAATAAATATTTAGTTCAATACTGCCAACTAAACATTTACTTACAGTAAGTAAGTATTTATTCAATAAAAAAAAAGATTGTTAAATCAAATTTTTTGTATCAAATAAATATATCTTTATATTTAATAAATATTTAGTTGGCAGTATTCCACTAAATTTATTAAATTAATTTATTAAAATTGACTATATTTTTTTTCAGTGTAGACAAATTAGGTATTGTAAAATTATGTATCTAAAATACATGAAACTTCGAGATCCGATCTAAACATCTTTTATTAAACTAAAGGTTGATAATTAATAAAGAATAAAATAATTTAAAATTAATCAGGATTAAAAAATTCAAACAAAAGTCAATAATAAATTAAGAAAATAATTTGTCACTTATTCAAGTACTAATATAGTATCGAATAAATAAATAAAAATCATATTTTGATTATTGACATATAAAGAGAAATAAAGACTTAAATAATTAATGTAGTGCGAATTTCACGCAAATGAAATGATGAAATGAAAATTGCTGTCGAGTATTTGAAAATAGCGATCAGCGATCACCGATTGAGTAATCAATAGTCCTGGAATTTCAATGGAGTTCTCTCGTCGAATTACTGAAGCATGTGAAAATCGATCACAGTTGCATGTAATGATCGCAGGCAGGCATGCGGACGCTTACATTTTAGTCGGAATGTAATTCAAGCAAAATCTTCTTCGGTTAGTTTCATTAACATCGCAGACTGTCCTGTATCCTGTGGGACAACGGTAATAGAAGCACCAGTGCACACATGCTCGTATAACTTCGCATTATACATTCTTTCCCATTATGCAAATTCTTAGTTATTATGCAAATGCGCCGACGCTTCTTTGGTTCGCGTGCGAGAAAAAAATATTTAAACGGGAGGTCACGTAACAACGTCGCGTTCCCGCTGTATATTTGTAATACGTTTTAATAGCATTTCGAAAATAAATTCATACACTCAGTTCAGGCATTCAGAAAATTCAGTTAGAGTAGAGTCTATGTATTCTTGTAACAATATGAATATTAGTAATAAAAAGAAAGGGTGTCTCTTGTGAAGGAACTTATGATTTCCCTCATACCCATCAAAGAAAATTAAAATTTTCCTTTCGCGTTTAATGAAAAAAACCTGTATCAACACAGCTGTATAACATTGCCGATAAGTTCGTGTACATAGCTAGTCGGTAAAGAGGACTTTTAACGCTAAGTTTTAAAAGTCTTATGTTATGTTAATTCGACATATTACTTCCACAAAGAATCTTTCCTATTTCCTTAATGTTTATACACATAGATATAAACGACACCAAAGGCAAAAAGATATTATTGAGTTCAGAAACAAAATTTATAATGTCGCTGCAAAAATTCTTTTTATTTATTTTTTTTATATTAAATTTTTTTATATAAACAATATTAAATGAAAATCAACAAAAAGAATGTTCAACATAATTAAGCAAAAAGAAAATCATATTCGGTCAAAATTCTAGATGCCTAATAATATTTTTGTGTGAGAGAATTTTTCAGTTTATTTTATATTAAAATTTTATAATATTTACGTATTTAAAACTTTTTATATTACATTAAAAAGCGTTCATTTATTTATTTCCGAATCTCTTTACTCGCGATTTTCGCTTTTTCCTTAACGTATCGAGATAATTACCTTTATTCATAACTATAAAGTAGATTTGGGTGATTTCAACTTATAACGGTGTTCAAAGTGATAGAAGAACATATTGATGCACCGCGATGACCACAACTAAATTCGCATTTATGGTCAGTCGGATAAATGCGGTGGCACCGCTTTTGTGGAACGACGAAATGATATAGACGACGTGTACGCATATGCATATACATATACATATGTATACAGTGACACAGTATAGCATTTATATAATACTGTGCGGCACGGCTGTCGCTCTCACCTATGCGCCCTTGCACCGCAAACTATTGGACAATTGAGCAATGTGAGAGAAACAATAAGCCGGCGTGTATCATTGGTGAGGCACAAACCGCTAACCAACGAGCGGAAAAATGCAAAGCGTTAATTAATGGAAGGAACGAAAGTGCACTCTAAAAGCCAGCGGTTACAATGTATTGCAGGGAATTGCGATTGCAGATTTTAATCACGTTGAGGAATACTCGGCATAGCTCCTGCAATTTTTGTCTAACAAATCCTTTGTTATGAGAACAATATACATGCGTAGGTAGAAAAAAAAATTGCCATATGATTACACGTAATAATCATAATAAAATATTCCCGTATTGTTTATCACAAACAAAAAACACATACTTCCAATTTCTCAATTAATATTACAATTTGATATACCTGTTCATAATAAATTTGAACTTTCTGATTGGAAAATGCTTGGAAAATGTGGAAAAACTTTTACGTAAAAAATATAATACAAATATTAAATATCTCAATAAAGTTATTGTGATAATGTAGACATTAATTAGTATATATGTCGTATATTAATATATTTACATAAAATGCAAAAAAAAAGATGACATGCAACTTCTTTTTTGCATAAAAAAAGAAGCGTTAATTTTTTTGTAGAAGAAACGTTAGTTTTTTATATAGAAACGACGACATAAAATAAACACATTGGAGAATGTATATATACAAATATATACTCCTTATCTTCCATATACGCATTAAGTTATGTGTGCGAAGTAATGAGCGTGAAATTTAAGGGGCACGACATTGCCCTACCCTAAGGCATCACTCTCTGAGCCGGATTCTCGTATCTCAGAAATCTCTGCCTCTACTTAGCATTTATCTCCGGAATTGGGTTAAGAACCGGGGCCCTCCTGCGCTCGTTTTTCTCTCCTCAGGAACTCTTAGAGCCTGCGGCCGGTGGCCCATCATCGAGGGTGAATTTAAACGAAACCCAATCCCCGCGTGAGTTACGGATCACGATGTCATAATTTGCCAGCAGGAAAATATGAATCTGTCTTCAAAATATTAAGTATTGTGAGATATTTACTACGATTATTGTTAAATAATTTGGCATAATTTATACACGTGTTACATTTTCATAAATATAATTATAATAAACTTGAGTTATATTATAATTATATTTTTTATATCAGGAAATTAAGATTATCATTCGTTTGAATACTATATAAATATATATTTACAAACGACTAGATCGTGAAAAATGTAATGCAACAGGTCGTGTAACATTATTTAAACTATTTATTACTATTTTGAATTAACAAGTTTAAAAATTATTTCTTTGATATTTTTGAAGAAGAGCTCTCTATTGTTTATTAGGCTTAGGATTTTAATTAATTACGTAAATTATTAAAAGAAATTATTACCGCTACTTGAGAAAAGATGTTTGATTATATATTTTATATTTGAAGTATGTTGCTAAATATTTCGGTTAAATGCTCATTTTGAAAGCTGTATGTAACGTGCGTAACAAAAACGTGATAAAAACAAGATATTGGGTTGTCCGGAAAGTTCGTGCCAACTAACCTATATAATTTAATAAATGTATACTAAAATTTAAATCTTCTGCGTTTCAATTTTCCTTCAAAATCGGCATGAAATTTCCCGAAAACCTAATACAATTACAAAAATACAAAATTAGAATATATATATATATATATATATATATATATAATGCTAATTGTACAATATTCCGGAATTTTTTCCGAGAAAATTGGAGAATGTCGTTACATTTATATCATATTTCTAACATTGTAGAAATGGGAAAAAAACAAACGATAATGTAGTCTCGAGAACTCGTTTAGTCTACGCTTATAGTAAACGCCTCATTCCGTTAACCAACTATGTGAAAACTGCACTAGAACGCTAAAGAGATAGATAAATAGAGAGAAAATGAGAGAAGGGGGGGAGGGAGAGAGAGAGAGAAAGAGAGAGAGAGAGAGAGAGAAAGAAAAGATAAGACAGAGGGAAAAATAGGAGGGGAAGCGGACTCTTTGTACCCACGGGGCCAAAGTTTAATCTTGTAAACGTATAAAAAGTTTAACCAGCAACGTCGGTGGATATAATGTTACGCGGTGGGAAGTTAGCTCTGATAAAGAGGATGTAAATTGAAGAGTAGCCGTGGAATATAGCGAGAACTGAAGATGAATTCTAGGGTCGAGCGAGATCGAAATACGCGATGAGAATTAACGAATTTTGCATTACGTGAATGATGAGGATACACTCTAAAAAATATCAGTATGGATTTAATACCTATGTCTACATAATTCTCATGTTAGTGTTAATATTAACATTAACGTGATGTGGATTTTAAACCTCTAATGTAGATTTAAAATCAATGGTGTTAAATCCACATCACATTAGTATTAATAATGTTAATATTAACACTAACACAATGAAAATTATAGACATCGCTATTTTTTAAAGTTTATTTCTATAATTACCGGAGGGGGGGGGGGACAGAGAAAATAATATACCTTTAACATCAGCTTCTCATCACTTTTGCTATTTATCTCGACTAACAAGTGGTTTGATTATTTATTTTCGCGCAAAAATTATATACAATAATCAAAATATATTTTTATATCTAACAATATAACGTAACGAGTTTAGCAAACTTGCCTGATGAGAAGCAATTTTACAGATATAATGGATACGATGTGAAAAGAAAAGTGAATCGCATCAATAACTCAGAGACGTCAAACTTCATGTTACATCATCATCAAAACAAGGATATTACACGATGAATATCGGAGAGTTGGTGCTTTGAAGATAATATTTTTTTCCACACAACATCACAGACGTATATTTTCATAAATTTATGCTCACGGTAATCGATTTCGACATTGGTTACAGCTGCTCCAACCGAAGAAGCCAGTTGAGAGAAACATCGCGTCTAGTACGGGCTGTAGTTTATGTCCGTGCATTAACATAGAAAATACGAATCACTCCGAACTACTGACCTTCCTACTCTCCTTTGCCCGCCGGGCCATTTATCCATTAATGGTTATGCTACCATCTTCGTGGGCATTAGCGCAACGAGAATGTTATCCCTTTGCTCACGATGCTGTAACTATCGATTTCCATCATTTTCCATCGCGTTCTAGTATCAATAACGTCGAAGAACGTAAATCCTCGATAGAAAATATCTTTTGTGATATAAATCGATATATCTTTTATTTTTTTATATTTTTATATAAACTAAATGTCGATCACGATAAAGAATCTGTGAAGTTAGTACGTTCTATTAATATGAAAAAAATAATGAGTAGCGCTTTTCATAGTTCCTTATAAAAATAAAAAAAAAACATTCCGCACTTTTTATGATAAAAAAAAAACTAAAATTAGCCACATCATACTTTCATTTTTTAATTCTTTAATATAAAATATCACTATTTTTTTCAAATGTGTTATTTTCACAGATCTTACGGTCTAAGCCTAGTATTATAATATCAGAAATATTGACAATAAAATGTATCCTTAAATAATTAATCGTAATAAGAAGCGAAAAAAAAAAGATATGAAGATAATAAAAATATGAGATTTTTTTTTTCTCTAGTTCTTAGAACAACATAATGCAGAATTACTGAAGGTCAGTAGTAATTAAAACGTTCTCGTCAGTTATAACGCCATAAGTTAGTAATACCTACATTAATTATACTTATAATAGTTAAATTTAAAGTCACTTTTATCCATGAGCACTTTTCTTTTCAAATTGTAGCGACTATGTCTAATGCGTATTTAATTTTAATGTCGTGAGTCTTTTTAGCTTCTTGTTAATGATTCAGTTATTAAGAGTAATTTCCATCAAACCGGTAGTAAGACCTTTAAATGCTGGGTTTTACAAAATTAAAAACCTGTATTACGCGGAGAACCATCTAGTCTCCAATTTTTTTAATTGTGATCAAAATCTTTTCTTTAATCGTATTATAACATATATAATAACATTAAATAACGATTCTTTTAAAATTAATAATTAACATTAATAATTGAAAGTTTTCGAGCATCGTAGCATTATTTGTAATTTAACTCTTTTTATATACTTTCAACATGATTACACTATTTTTTTAAAAAATCAAAATATAATTTTGTATTAGATTATTCGCTACAATACAAGTAATCAATAGTAATTAATTTTAACAAGCAATTAATAATTTTATTTATCCCTGTTTAATCATGTGAATTGTGGTCTGATCCTGTCATCACACGCACGCACGAATGAACTGATAACGTTCTTTGCTTCGTAACGAAATCAAACACTTGTATCTGCAAGTTATGTACCGACGAAGAAATGTTTTGATGAAAATATCGCAAGTCAGTCTTTTTGATACGCTGTCATTCCGCTCGGCGGAAACAAATCGCACGTCGCATTATCGGCGTGTCTCGCAGCCGACATTTTTCCACGCAGACGTCTCTCACGCGCGTTCTCTCTTCCCGAAATGTCCCTCCTAAATCTCCGAGGAATAGTGCGGGTTTGTGAAAGCTTGTCGATGCCAGGGACATAGACGGATCACACCCGTAGGATTGCCACCGCTGGTTCGACGCCTCTCTGACCAAACGCAAAGAGAAAGAAAGGAATCGCGCCCAATACAAAAGCCATTACGCGAGGCTTCCATCTGCCAATCACGAAAATTGCATGCCATTACACGCTCGACAGATTCTTGATTCTAATACGTCGTCGCAGGAAAGTATACTCCAACAGACGAAGTTGATACAAAGTATATAATAATAGGTGAAAGCATATTAATTTGTTCCGAGAAAAAAATGTATTGAAATTGAACATCTAACAAGCAATAAATCAATTCCAAATAATTTGAAATATTATAATGCATTATAGTGCATTAAGTAAAAAATAAATCATATTAGTGAGATGCTTTATTAAAAATTATTTTTATATAATATTTAAAAAGAAAAAGAATTTTATACAAGCCAAATATTTTAAGTAAAATTATATTAAAATAACATGTTAAATATATTAATTTGCAAAACTGGACAAATTTATATGTTTGTATAAACATCGTCGTTATTGGGTCGTACGTTAATTTTATTAAATGTACTGGCAACAAAAGACGCCAAAATGCCAAATTGCATCGTTGTTATGTATATTTTGTATCCACAAATGAAAATGGCACAAACATGTCATAATTTCACAGCTACTTTAGCCGGAAATTATGATATATTAACAAGAAACGAGAATTGTCAATAATGCAACGGTAAAATGCTTTCTACTGGTCTCCTTCTTTCTTTTCTAAAGCGCGATTAATTTGAGCGCCACTCTCAAAAAGCGAGCAGTCATGAGTTTATTTAGCTGAATACTTTAAACACAATGGCTTTTATTTAATTTAAAAGGCTTTCAGAACTTCTACATTTTCTCGTATGACTTTTCTTAATTGATCGTCGATACACGAACGAATGGAATCTTATACATGAGCAAATCGATATACGACTTTTGCACCTTGTATTTCTATCAACTCGACGAAAAGTTTCCGACCGGCAATGGTGAAGTTTGACCTACATCCGCGTTGGACCGATACTTCCGAACCGTCATCGACACACACACTCACACACACATATATATATATATATATATACACACATACACGCGCGCGCGCGCACTCTCATGAATCTCGAAGAATTGTGTTTCAAAATCAGAGAAAAGAAAATAAACTATAACGTGATCAAGATTTCGTTATAAGGCGACCTCGCCTTATAACATCTCAAAGTGTCTGATCAATAAAAAGAGAAAGAGAGAAAGAACAGGTAGTCGAAAACACTAAAATGAGTCGGAAAATGGAAAAGCGTGCGAACGACGACGAATCGGAGAGCAGAAAAGCTAAGCCAGGAGAGGAAAAGCGCTCGTCGGGAATCGATAAGAAATCACGGGGGCGCGCGCGCGCGCTCTCGCCGGAATATTTCTGCATTTGCATGCAATTTTCGAGCTGTTCCGCGCGAACGGAGGAGAGGAATGGATTTACGATTCGATTAAACGCGTATGCCCCACGATATTCCGGCTGGTTCCGCAAAACGATTCGACGATTGCCTCGCGAATGGCTCTCGAAAAACCATCGGGTATGGTGTTTGCGCGCGGCGCATAACGACAGCACCGGCAAAAAAATTAATTTAGCACGATATCACCTTCGATTATAACCAATACGATTACGTCAGAGTAGATACATAACAGAGTAGATACATATATAATTCCAAATTGTTAAATAATTTAATATTTTCCAAACATTCGAGTCATAATTCTTGATATAAATTACTATATTATTACTACTATTTAAAATTTCGTATGTCAAATTTTAAATAAAAAGCGTGTTATTTGAAAATACTGAATAAATGAAAAATATTAAAATAAACAAAATTACCGTCAAATAACAACTATTACTGACAAACGCTTGTTTAATTAAATTTCTAATTAATAATGTTCAATCTTTTCGTAGTTTAAATATAAAAACAAATAAAAGAATAATTCAATATTAATATTAAACCAACATTAAACATTCAACAATAATTTCGTCAACAGTAATTTCGCATTAATATATTGGAACAAATCGGTAATAAATTTATTTAAGTTAGTTCTCGTTGCAAATTATTCTTTCGTACGTCAACAAAAATTTTCGGTGAATCGTATGAGAGTGGCTGAACGATAATATCGAAAATTTCTCTGACCATTAACACCATTTACAGCCGCGCGGATATTCACGCCTCTCGATTCCATCGAATTTTCCGCACTGTTGCCTACTACAAATATTAAATGATCATTAAAAACGTTATGTAGAATATAGAAGCGGTAATATCATTTCTCATCATGGAAAAGTACTCACAAATTTTTATTAATTTAATTTTTATATTTATTCCTGAGAGAGAGAGAGAGAGAGAGAGAGAGAGATCGCTTTTCGTTGAATTTGTTATGTAAAATGTCATTATGGAACTCTACATGGAATAATATGTTAAAAGTTATCTCTTATGAAAACTCAGGTACACATCAAGACAGATAAAAGCGACTTTATAAAGACGAACACGGAATAAGATGACGAAAGATAAGTCTCAAGTAACTCTAAACGCGCTACACGAACTCGAAACACATGTACTGCGCTACGTTAGCATGGGATAATTTTAAGCAACTGCACTTAACATTCTCTTCGCTCCTCTTTAGTAGGTACGAAACTGGGTCACGGTGTGTAACACGATGTTTTTCAAGTAAACAACGGTGCAACGGTGAACAAGCGAGCGATAAATTTCTCCCGTTTGCAAAATGCTAAAATAAAAAGGATAAAGAGAGAATATTATCCAAATAGAAAAACACTACTTTGAAAATGGACTTTAAAATAACGACAAAAAAGAGAGTATTAAAAAAAAAAATAAGAGTGTAAAGGAAAGAAAAAGAACTAAAGTAGTCTCTAAACTTTCATCAAGCTATTTAAAACGTTCCTGCAAGCTACAATCGATCGAAAGTTTACGAAAAAAGTATTAAGACACGAAACAAAGGTGCAGTTAAAAGAAAGAGAAGTAGAGGAAGAAAATGAGAAAAGATGGAAACTACGTAAAGCTAGTGATACTGAACAAGTACGACGATTTAGTGTGTGTGTGTGTGTGTGTGGGGGGGGGGCGTGAGAGAGAGAGAGAGAGAGAGAGAGAAAGAGAGAGAGAGAGAATATATCTCCGCGTATCACACGATAAACGTTGGGACGCACACCTTAACAAAGCGTGGCCAGGAAGAAAAATGAGAAGGATTGCAGGCGCGAAAGAGAATAAAAGAGGAAGAGGGTTAGTAGAGAGCAGTTCAACCTCCTGCTCTAGGATCGATTCGCGAAACTTTCTGGCTTCGTAACAATCGCTCGCGCACATTTCTTCAGCGAAGGTGGTATTACTAGTTCCTCGGAATACGGAAAATGCTTCAGACACGAGAACGAAAACTCGCAATGAGCGTACGAGATGAAACGAGCAGGAATTGAAGGAGTCCTCGCCCAACTTGACCGTACCGAAAAATTGGATGGCGCTTACGAGTTCCGAACGTGTGTGGATTACAAAGATATCTCTCGCGTTTCTTCTCTGTACACGCATATATTCGCGCGATCGAAATGAGTTCTCACATCAAAATATACACGTACGTGTAATTTACTCTCTAAATCTGAATCAGGATAATCACTCCCCATATCAGTCCCAAGTATGCCACTGATAATCAATAAATTAAATGTGAGATTAACCTAGCTGCTAATCTTTATTATGTGATCTAACTAACCTTTTGTACTTAAATTTAATGAATATGATATTGGAAGATTGAAATTAACATGCCAATATCAGTATTTTAATTATATAGTGCTCAAATATTCTTCCTTTTTTAGTTGAATCATTCATTGATTATTAGTGCCAAGTATGTCATTGGATAGCTAGTGACTATTCACTGATTCAGATTTAGAGAGTAATAAGCCGAGAAATTTCACCGAAATTACGGACATTACATTTGTCATCGACATTCTCATATATTTATAAATCTCATATATTTATACATTAATTATTTAATTGTTTAAAGCACAGTTTTTATACTTTTATGAAGAAATTGATGTAACTAGTAGCTTATAAAAATCATTATAAAAGAATATAAAAGTAATGTTTTTTTTTCGCTCATTATCTTCTTTTATATAAAGTGATATAAATACTTCGGAAAAAAGTATTATAGAAAAAAGCAACGTTTTATTTTATCATTGATAAACAGCACTTTTAATCTGTCTGTACTTTTATGATAAAAATATGAAAATTAATACAAATGCGATACAAGATTTCTTTTTTTATCATACTACTGGGATTGTGAGATAAAGAAAAACGATAGATTTTAAAGCAATCTAGATATTCCTCCGATGTACGCTCCTTTACTTGAGTGCTAACGGAAGCGAGACAGGGTAGCACTCTTGCGCGAATTGCAGACAGAGCGAGTGTCAAATGATCGGAAACCCTAATCAGGAGTCGCGCAATCAATTATCGTGCTGCGCGACGGCAAAGCGTTTAAGCGATCTCAGATTACTGCCCTCACTCTCCACGTCCCGAACGCCCGCAGAGAAATTGTGTTCGATTCAGCGATTCCTGCCTGTCGACCGAAAGCACTCAGCCCCTCCGCTTGCTCTCCCGCTGTCTTGCACCAAGAGTTTACGCGATTGGTGCCTAGTCAAGTGTGATTTACAAGTGTAACTCGGCCTTTCCTTGATGGCCGGCGTACTGTATCTAATTCTATACTCGAAACGACTTTCCTCTTATCGCATATAATAATATTTCCTGATTCGACGCGATAAATTGTGTTATTTTTAATTCTGCGTACACATTTACTCTGTACAATTTTAATTAATAAATTTTCCGAGAGAGAGAGAGAGAGAGAAAGGAAGAAAAAGATAAGATAAGCTTTTCATAGAAAAGCATCAAATAAAAAAAATAAAAGAAAGAATATTTTTCAATTAAAGCGAATTTTGATGCTTGATAATGTTCATATACAAATACATTTTTTTCTATAAAGTACAATTGTTAGACTTGAAATGCAGCCATAAGCTGAAGCTTATTAATAACGTCACACAAGTTGATTGTCAATTTAATAAAGAAAAAATTTAATAATAAATTTAGTAATAAGCATCAAAATAAAAAAATGTGATATTTTTTTTCCAAAAATACATTTTCCCTTCTATTTCTTTTTCCCAGCCGCAAAAGTAGATCTTTACCCTCATTCCTCGCTGACCTTTTCCTTTTTCTTGATTACAAGTTCACCTGCACCGTTCGTTTCCGTACCGTGTAATTCGGCTCCGTGACCGTCTTGTTCTTATTTTTCTTGTCCGACCTCTCTCTCATCCTCTCTCGTGTGACAACTTCAGCACCGCGTCTCTTAACCCCTGTCGCCGTGTGCACCCTTTTTCGACTTATATACCTCGACCAGAGCGACATGAGCTCACCTACGTGGTCGCAGGAAAGCGGGATTATAAAACTTTCGCCGGAACGTAGCTAAAGTCGTCGGGGTGAATTTTAAAGTTCCACCATATCGTGTCCACCTTCAATACGACGGCTCGCCGGGGGAGTACAACTTCGTAAATTCTTTTGTTACATTTTACATTCGAATTCGTAAAGAATATGACACGAAGGAATATCCCTTCTTCTTCTCTTCTAAAATAGTAAAAAATTCTTTCAAGTTGCTGTAAGCTTTTTACGAAATTTAAATATTTATACATGAGATACTGCACGCAGGAAACACAATGTCCAATTATATTAGCATATACAGAGTTTCCTAAAATTGACGAAAAATACTACAGCAAAAAAATTTTGGAAAAATTAAGGAAAAAAGTTATTTATAGTTTTTTTTTAGCAATTTTTATTTTAAACAACAATTTCTGATATAAAGATTTAAATATGGACAATTACAGACTACATATACTTAGATAGTCGTCTGTGAATATTAATGGACGCGTTGAAATGCGTTCTCATCAGTGCTCGCTACTTCCGCATGCACGACTCGTGACTGTCTAAAAATAGTCTATAATAATTCTCCATATTTAAATTCTTGTCTCTAAAATTACTGCTAAAAATACAAATTTTTAAATAACTTAATTTTTCGAAAATTATCTTGCTATAATATTTTGAGTCACAAATTTTGAGACACTCTGTCAATCAATTCTGTTTCATGATTTACACTGAAAAAAAATTCTGGTTAAAAATGGACGAATCAGAATTTTCTGGTTAAATTTATTAGAATTCTAATTGAGATAATCGGAATTCTGGTTGATACAATATTTCTGGTAAAATCTACTAGAATTCTTATTTTTATCAGAATAATTGTATCAATCAGAATTCTAGTTATCTCAATTAGAATTTTAGTAGACTTAACCAGAAAATTCTGATTCGTTTCTTTTCCACTAGAATTACTATTTAATCCAATCAGACCATTTTTATCTTATCAGTCTTCTACAAATCTATGTATAGCAAAGCACATCATACATGAAGTGCCAACGTATGTATTCTCGTGTAAAAGACCCTCACAGTTGAATCCACCGGATACAGCAAATCGCGCTAACGTCAGCTTCTACGTAGAACGTAAGCACCTTAAATATTTATGAACACACACTTTTCACCATTTCCGTGTATAATAAACTTATTCATGCATTATTCACGTGTGTGAAAAGCCGCGAGTGACGCGGAAACAAATCTGTCCAAATCGAATCGTCGAGTATTTACG
>Ga0157363_1001495_pt1 | contig 19567 bp, 9 predicted proteins | sample AttsexASBM1_FD_111477 | JGI IMG/M metagenome (GOLD analysis project Ga0157363, IMG submission 111477) | Fungus gardens microbial communities from leaf cutter ant in Ribeirão Preto, State of São Paulo, Brazil - Atta sexdens ASBM1 | ecosystem: Host-associated > Fungi > Mycelium > Unclassified ... | reverse complement strand
TCAAGATATACTTGGAAACGTTGAAATGGGAAGTCCTACCCCACCCGCCGTATTCTCCAGATGTTGCTCCTTCTGACTATCACTTGTTTCGATCAATGGTACACGGCCTAGCTGACCAGCACTTCCGGTCTTATGAAGAAGTAAAAAATTGGATCGATTCGTGGATAGCCTCAAAAGATGACCAGTTTTTTCGACGCGGGATTCGTATGCTACCCGAAAGATAGGAGAAAGTAGTGGCCAGCGATGGACTTTGAATCATAAATGTATAACCAGTTTTTTACAATAAAGCCTCGAATTTCGGAAAAAAAACGACGGAAGCAAAGTTGTACACCTAATACATTTAATATATTTGTAATTAAAAAGTACATTTGCATAAAATTTAATATATTTTACATAAAATTTTTATAAAATTTAATATTTATACATAACAATTCAATACAGAGACTGATAATATATCAATGTACACACACATGAAATGTACTATACGTGTGCACGAAATTTATAATCTGTATGCAAAATTCAATGCATGTTATTTAACGTAAATATACATTAAATATAATGTACATGCATGTTACATTTAATGCAAACATACAAAAAATATATATACTGCAATAAATAGTGATAAAAATATTATACTCATACACTGTTAAAAATGTCATGAAATTTAATGTATTTTTAGTGTTAATTTTAAGTTACATAAATTCAATTCAATTTTATAACACTAAATTAAATTTAATGTAACTGAAAATATATTTGTATATATGTACATGAAATTTAGTATATACTTTTCATAAAATTTTACTAAGTTTAGTACATTTTTTATTAAATTTTATGTAGATTTGCATGAAATTTAATATAAGTAAATGTTAAAATTGAGTTCTTTATAATTCATTTTCATTGATAACATTAAATATTTTTAATGTACTTGCTTGAAGAATTTACTTTTATTACATATAACAGAAACAAATTTCTTTTTTTTTAACAGCTATTTTTTATAGTTATTAATTTTATGTACATGTAATGAAAGCAAATTTCAAGCAGTTACATTAAAAATATTTAAGGCCGCAGCATAAACTTTTACATAATATGTATACATGATAACGCATAACGTATAATGCATAAGCGAATCAACTAATCAGAATCTTTCCTTTTCTCCCATTCCATGGAAAAGAAGAATTTCAATTGATTGATTCCTATGCGCTATGTATTATACGTTATCCAAGAGTCTATGCTGCCATTAATGAAATTTTACAAGTTAAATTTAATGTTCACGTACTTTAAACTTCATGCACTTCATTATACGAATATTGTAATGTAGTAAACAAAAATTCAGTATATGTTATTTAATGTAAACGTGCATCTCTACAGTAAAATGCATGAAATTTTAACTTAACAATCTAAAACAAGTAAGCACAATAATATTAGTGTTGTTATATGCTATAAGCATACACATTGATATAAGATATTATCGTACAAATTCCATTCTTTGAATCATACATCGTATAAAGATCTATATCGTATTTGTAGCACTCAATCTTACGCATTTCATTCCATTTTAGTTATATAATCAGCGAAAAAAAAATAAAATGAAATTTATGGCGTGAGCATCCAAAGAGTGGATCTCATATCCGTTATATGCTTCTAAGCGTTGAGCGACATTTGGATTGCGAATGGGATTATGAGATGAGGGGAGTTGCGGGAAGCGGAGAAAAGTCGAAAATCGGTTGAGAAGTGTAAATCGTACCAAGTTCTAACATAGAGTTAATTCTTCGTTCATTTTGGCTCTCATAGCGCTTGTATAAATATCATTGATATGTACTAGCTGCATTTGGTTTAGGCGCTCACAAACTTCTGATCAGCTTTATTCTATCTTTATCACTATTTATTGCAGTACATATATTTTTTGTATGTTGCATTTAATATCAGCTTATATTTAATTTTATACACATATATAATTTATTTTCAATCTCTCTGTATTGAATGTAACGTGCATGCATTATATCTAATGCATATTTGCATTAAATTTCATGCACATTTGCATTAAATTTCGCATGCAGATTATTAAATTTCGTACACATAATATAGCTGACAAGAAGATGTTTTCTCTTGTCTGTTAATATAGTTTTGAGTAATATAGTATATGGAAGTTATTGCAATGGATTAATTCGAATTTCTGTTACATTGCTTATTGTTTTGTAAGTATCTGCTAGCACATGAGATGATGCATTCTGTTTCATGCATGATGCGCATGATGTTTCATTGATCCTTGTTTATTTGATAAATAACAAAAATAATGCGTTATGCACGAAAAGTATGTACAGTTAACATTATTTCATCAATTCAGCACATATACAGGGTGATCAACGAGAATGAGTTTAAAACTAAATGGTTATTACTGCTTCGCAGCAAGTAGAATGAACAAATGAATCACGATTTCGTGAAGAAAACTTGTTAATTTTATTATTACTATATATATGAAAAAAATGTATAATTATTTAGCAATTGAAACATTACAAAAAAAGAGACAAAAGTATTCTTGCGCACATGAGTCAATGATGTCACATCGGGCGTAAACTGTAACTCTTTCTCATATAAACAAGGAACCTTAATAATGAAACTGTCAGTACAAGTATAATGCAGGGTTTCTATAAAGAGTAAACCAGTAAAAGTGAACGTAAGCAGAATTTTTTCGCTCGCAAAGAAGGGGAGGGAGGCATGAATCACACCGTATGTAAACGTATATTTTGTTTTTTTTTTGTAATGTTTCAATTAGGAATGCACAGGATAAAATTACCGGATACCGGATATCCGGACAAAATATAACATCAGTCGGATATCCGAGAAGGCAATTTCGTCGAGTCGGATATCCGACCAGATTCCGGGAAAATGATTTTTAAAAAAAAAACCTACGTAAAAAAATTGGAATTTTACAACAATGTAGAACATATTACAATATTATGAATATGCATATATTTATTTCTAGAACATTTATATAATAAAAAATTAACAATTTAATAATATCAAATTTCAACCGGATATATTCCCGGATATTAATAATATCTGACTATCCGATTGAATAAGTAAAAAAGTGTAGAATAATACCGGATATCGAGATACTTTCTGGATATCCGATGCATCTTTAGTTTCAATTGTTCAATAATATGTTTTATATATAGGTCCCCAAAATAATTGCTAAATATTTTATGAGCGGGTAAAACGGACTAAACTGAGTCGTAAAATTCTTTACTTTTGCAATTTTCGTAATAGTTAACATGATATTAATTACTAAAAGTTCTAATAGTTACAAGATATTAATTACTAAAAATTAGAAAATTAGTCTTCAATAATTTTTTGCTCAAATACTATCAACTTTACAGAAAAACTACAAGAGACAAAAATTATTTGTTTTCTTCTCATAAAAATTCTAAGAATTTTTTCAGAATTTTTTCAGAATTTTTTAATACTGTATTTTTTTATATTGGTAAAAATAAGAAAATGCACTGCTAAAATTAAAAATTGATAAAAAATTTTTAGAGCTCTATGACAAGAAAATAAACAATTTTTTGTCTTTTGCAGTTTTTCTGTAAAGTTGATTAGTATTTGAGTATTTGAGTAAAAAATTATTGAAGATATTGAAGAATTTTCGACAATTTTTAGTAATTAATATTGTTAACTATTACTTGTTAACTAAAAATTGACAAATTCTCTCTAAAATTCATTTTATTCAGCCCATTTATTGCAAAGTAATAACCATTTAGTTTCAACTTGATCCCATTTATTCGATCAATGTGAAATTTTGGTAGATTTAATGGAAAAGCTACATATACATATAATTCAATTGACGAAATCAGCGATTATTCAATCAATAAGAAATTTTGATTTATTATAATACATTTACATAGAAACATTTATTTGATTTAAAAAACTATGTACATTTAATAAGAATATATATTATTTGTTCTCATTTGGTAATTCTTACAAGAAATCTAGTTTATCTGTTTTTTAAAAGACATACTAGTTGAATCAATCAAATTTACAATTAACAACAGTTTTTCTTCAGTGTGATTTTGTGGAAAATGAATTTTCTAAATAATAGTAGTAGTAATAATAAATAAATAAATAGTTTTTTTCATTACGAACTACAGAATGAAATTCCAAACCCTAAAGATATTAATATTACCATAAATATAATAATAAATGCAATACATATATTTTTTATTATAATATTTGTCATCTCGTTTCTCCTACTTTAAGCGTCGCGTATTACTTGGAATGAGGGAAACTGTATCTAGATAATAAATATAATAATAAAATATGTAATCTAATTAATGTTTTATAGTGTTGTGTATATCATTCGCATTTGATCTAATTTGAAAGTATTTTCATAAATAAATTATCGAAGCAACTGACAGCGATTTTATAACAATGTGAATATAGATTCTATTCATTTTTAATGTACCAATTTTTCTTTAAGTCTGGCGTTATTATAATGATTATTTTCGATTTCTATGAAGAAAAATACATAAGAAAACATAGAATTAATACAACCCTCAAGTGACAAAACTCTTGATTTCTATCTTTAGTAGCATCACAACATTTGCGCAATAATGTTTACGTCACACGGCCTGTTCGATTTTTCCTTTGTATCTTTATGAACTTGGCGTGACACCACGGCGTCGATCAGCATTGACTTATATTAAATATTATATTTCCCAGTTAACAAGATTACTTCATAATGACGTTCATTTTTATCATAAATCGTCAGTTATTTGTCATCGACGTCATTTAGATGCTATGAGGTGATTATGTCAAAGACAATGACGTCATTATTGTTATATCATAATGACGTCGATAATTGTAAAAGTAACATTTCAAACAAGTTAACGTTTTTTATCAACATTTTAATGTCAAAATTACCTAAAAATGACAACAAATAATGTGAAATTGTTTACTTCATTTTTAAACGTATTAATTGCGGTATTTTATAAATCTAATGATTTTACAATTAAGTAGCACAGCAGTAATACGGGGTCTACAAAAGAAGCGGTCGTAGGATCTTATGTCGTAGAAAATTTACAAATCATGATTGATTATTCTTCTCATATTGGACTGTGATTGGTTAATTAATTTTCTACTTAAGACCCTACGACAGTTACGATTTCTATTGTAGAGTGCGTAAAGTGCTAATAAAGTGCTTACATACATTTTTTTAGTGCTTTTTTAGTGCTTTGTAGACGCTGTGTGCTACTTGGGAATAAAGCTCTAGATACATTAAAGTAGCGTAAATGTTCTCCTTTGATCTAATAACTATAGCATATGAAAGTACAATTTTTTTTTACTCAAAAATTTTACTCGAAGTATAGGGTAAGGTTACCTATTATGGAATGGCTCCTAATATGAGATAGTAGGATTTCTATTAAACTAATAAGTGCATGTGTTTTATCATAGACTTTTTACTCTTAGTGTTTAGTAGAAAATTCATTTTTAGATCATGCGTGTAGTCGTTGCAAAAAAAAATTTGTGAAATTGGATGTTGTCAAATTTTAGTAAAATTAGCTTTTAAATATTATTTTATTATATAAAAACAAATATTGTGTAATACAGTCTGCATGCAGTGATAAAGCAAGATCGTATTAATAGGAAAACGTGATATAATGATATATTTAACTGTAAAGATTAGATTTAGTGATCGTGGAACCACAAGGTATAGAAGTCATAATTTATTCAGAGTATTCCTAACTAATATGAGAGCATAACAATTCAATATCCCAAAGCTTACTATCGAATAATATGTTAAAAATGATGATTCTATTATTGTTGAGATTTCTCACACATCACATACACTTACATATGCACATATCTAAAAATTATACAATTATTATGTATAACATATAAATTTTCTACTTTTATATAATATAATGAAAACGTGTATAAAAAGTCTATCTTTATTTTTTTCTTAATTTTCTGTTATAAGATATCACCTCATATAAGGAAATTCTTGTATTTCATATTAGAAATCTTTTTTTTTGTATGATCAAAATCGACACTTTTGATAAAAAATTTCACATACAACAAAATATAGCTATTGTTGACTGCTAACTTTTGACGATAAATTTAAATATATATTTCCCAAATTGACTGCTAAATTTGACATAAAGGTAGAAATTGAGATTTTAAATTAAATAAATTACAAACCTTTAAAAATATCTCATAATAGGCGACTTTACCCTATACACACACACATACACACACACACACACACACACAACACACACGCGCGCACGCATAATATATTGTATATTACAATATATCGAGTAAAATTTTCTTCGAAGAGGACTTTTTGATTATGAAGTAGAAATAGTTCTACACAACATTGTTTAATGCATAAACACGTCGAATGATCGAGTCTAGTTGCATCGAAATCGGAAATGCGGGAACTCATCTTAAGATTTACCAAGAAAAACAATTCTATACATTAAATCAGTTCTATACATATTTTCTATTAAGAAAGAATAATAAAAAAATGAATGAATACCAAGAAATTGTATAAAATCTTATGGAAACAGCGTTTGTACTATTTCATATCAAAATTTGAGTATAAATCACATCTACATATATATGGTAAACATTGATACATCATTTTGCCGTAATGCTAACGACGTATCATTTTAGTATTTAAAATTACGTCATAATTACGTCACATAACATCACTGTCATTAAAATCTCGTCTTTTTCACATTATTTCGATGTTGTCTTGTTAGCTGGATTATAAACATACACTCTAAAATCACATCAATCTGTAAAAAGATCAAACTTCACTATCATATAATATTTTTTTATTCTAGTCAATTATTCCACGAGGCTGTTTTTATTTAAAAAGATTGCATTTTACAAATTTTGTTATAATAATAATTAATTAACTACATTAAAAAATATCTGAGACATAATACTTTCCACGATTAGTTAAATCGCGATTAATAATGCCGAAAACTAAAAAAGCAAAAAGAAATAACAAAAATTAACCCACTAACTTTACTTTCTTAAAAATTATTGTAAGTAATATTCTCGATGCTTTATCACAACGATATTACACAGCAAATTTATCATTGTGTATTAATTTAATATTATATAAGCCATTTAGAGTGAAAAAATGCTCTATCATATATTAATTGAATAATTAGCTTTTTGACAATCAGTTTCGAATGACAACCAGTTCCGATTTCTCATAATAATAAAGTAATATAATACATATTACACAAACGTTTTTTTTCCATAATTCAAATCTATATAAGTCAATACTTGTGTCATTCTTGTTTTTTATTCAATACATTGAAAGCTAAATTTTAACAATGAGCAAAATTTTACAAAGCAAAAGATAAATTAACTTAAATTAAATTTTAATAAACGGATGATTCTTAATAAATTATATTATTATTACAATAATTTTACATAATTTTAATTTACAAAAATATTATATTGCACATATAAACTTTTATATACTACATGAAATACTTTATCGAATTTATTAGCTTCAACTCAAATCGACACATCGTAAGTGTCGGAAATAAAAAGCATCCATTAGATCTTGAAACCTAATATAAAGATATAATATTACTAGGATAGTTACGTTTATAGTTGTTTATCAGTAATAATACACAAATAATGCATAAAAAATAAATGTATAAAAAAATTCCGCGAGAAGTAAGCAAGCTAATCTAGATCATCTGCGCGTTTATTCTGTTACTAAGTATTTGTTAGTTGATGTGTACACACTTCATCCTTCAATATAAGCATCTTATAATAAATCTCTCAATCTCTTGAGGATTTGCAAAAACTGTTTCTAAAATTCTTATAAAAAATATTAACACACGTTTGTATTTCGTGAGTAATAATTAATTCAAATTACTTCCGGACGACCTGAAAACTATGGCAAAGACGCTACAGGATGCACTGGCACCATTATTAATCATTGGCTCATTCTGCGGTTTGAATTTGTTCGAATATCCTCTTGGACATCCTAAGCCGTATCTCTCTTTTCTGTATATCTTGGCCATATGGAGCTTTTTTACGTACTCCATTTACTATCCTGCTTACTCCTACGTTATTTCTGAGATATCTGATGCAGAATACTGGACGCATATCGTAATATTGTTCAGCGTGATTATATCGATAATTATGAACTTTTTTTATTTTAAGGTAAAAGTTTTTAAATGTACTAATAGCCTCTAATATTACTTGATTTTTTCGAATTGGCACTTGGTATTACTTGATCTTTTAAAATGTCTTAACTTTTCTTTAATTATTTCTTGGGAGCATTAAAGCTGTCTTGATCTCATTATTATAAGCAAATATTTATAAAGATTCTCCCCGCACAAATCTTATGGATAATGGATTTCTGTCAAACTGCTTCAAATTTTGATATTTTTAGCTCATATCAAGCTGATTAAATGTTCTCATGGGCACAAATCTCTAAATGCTTTAAATTTTGCTTCAGGATCTTCGGAAGATCATCACATATTATATGGAAAAGTAATCAAAGTAAATCTTTTTTATTAACACTAGTTATAAATATTTATTAATGGATTATTAGCATGAATACATATATGTCACAAAAGAATCAAACAGAATATCACAAAAAAAAGTATTATATAATTTTTAAATATTCCGAAAAATTAATTACAATATAAAACATTCTGAAAAATAGTTTTATTTTACTTTCTAATTCCAAGAAGTATGTTAGAATTTCCGAAGAGACAAGAAGACTTACAAAAATCGAACATTCTATTCTGCGAAAAGTAAGGGAATTCATGTAAATCATGCATTTCAAAAAAATGAAGCGTCCGTTACGTCCACGTTATCATTCTGCGTAATTCTAAGAATGTGAATAAAACTAAAATCTTAAACATACAATATATATACAAGTGTAAAAAAGATTTATTTCGATTCTTTGTACTTATTCATGAAAAATATAAAAACTTTCTGAAGATTCTAGTCAGAAAGTAAGACATTTGAAGATTTATGCCCGTAAAGAATTTTAATCATTTTGACACGAGCTACAAATTAAATATCAAAATTAGAGATTTGATTTTAAAGATTTGATTGAAACCCATTTTTCATAAGATTTTTTTGCAGAATTCATTATGAAAAGTTTTTAGACAGATCAATTTTAATGTTTATATTATTATTTACTGTAAACAAAGTATACTTATTAAAATTAATATTTGTATTTATATTACTTTTTCAAATTAGCTTTTTAACGAAAGATTTATAAATCTTACGTTTCAAATACTGTTTTTTCTTATTGTATAATTCTTTTATCTATCACATTTCCTATACACATTGCAATAACAAATTTATTCAAATATAAAATTTTTTCTTTTATGTCATTTATATCAATATAATTTTCAATCAATCAATATAATTTTTTAAAGGAATTCAAAATGTGCTTACATGAACTTTCCTTAGTAGACGACACATTGAAAGCAGTTGGTACATCAAAGGAATATCAACGATTGCGTAAATGGATAATTCGAATAATAATCGGATGGATTGTATGCACTTTTAATGAATTTGCTTCGATTACTTACATAAATTTTGTTCATGGATATAACACAAATCTCATTGAAACTTATTTCTTATTTGTGATGCGTTTTCCGAAATATGTACATATCTTAGGTACTCTAATTTGGGGAACTATCTTTGGGTTAGTATATATATATATAAACATTTATTTCGTAAGCTATTTTTTGTTGACAGATGCATCAAAATGTTTACAGTTCGAAATATTAAAAAATTTTTTACACTATTTAAGTACTATAATTTCATATAACATTTTACCAGTATTAACATTGCAATTATAAAGAATGATGATAAGATAACCTAAATGGGAAAATGATAAAAGTTTATTCTATTGTGCATATATAGCAAGTATAAAATATAATAAAATATAATATAAGAAACAAATAACAAAATTCTTTAGTCTGACTTTAATGGGGTAAAACAGATTAAAATTACTCTTAAAAAAGGCATCTCTTCATCAATTTTTTTTAAAGTAACTATACATTCTAGATAAAATATGAATTGATATATCAATTGAGTCAATCTTTGAAGACATTTTAAGATAATTTTTGTATGTCTAAATATAAATATATGGCGATGTTGCACAGCAGTAGATTCCTGTGTTCAAAAAACATGATCTATCGGCGTAAAGAACTTAAGTTGTAATTATCTGAAATGAAAATTTCTTGAAAATTTCAAATTTTTATGAGTGTTTCAATTAAGCATAACCATTTTTTTTAATAATTTTTTTTATAAAATGATAGCGATTTAAAAAAAGTTTTAATTGCTCTGTATTTTGAGTTTCTTAAACATTTCGCAAACTAACAATTAATAAAAAAAATCTCTATGCTTAACTGAAACTATTCATTTTTTGAAGTTACTGTTCAAAGCTGAAGCCGATCGATCGAAAATTGTTCGAATTATAGACAATGCTAGTTGAAAACAAATAATTTTGAGAAAAACGCGTTTGAAGTTTCAGTTGATTATTTAATAGAAATCTATTTACCTATCTATCTATCTATCTATCTATTTATCTATTTATTACCTGCACACAGTTCCTATCTTAAATTAGATGTGTACTTCTATTATAACACTATGCGCTTGTTCATTAAAATTTACATAACTCGAGAAATGCTTCCAATTTCTTTTTAAAAAATTAAAAACTTTTAGGCATATTTTTAAGACATCAATCTTTCGGAAAAAGTAAAAAAAAATTTTTCGATTTTTTTTTAAAATTACTCTGTTTTGCCCTCTTAATTATTTATTAATGCAATTGAAAATATAATGTACCTGGTATATATATATATATGGTACCAGGTATATATATACATATATATATAAATTTTTATGAAAAAAATTAATTGAATTTTTTTCATTCAATTCAGATACATAAGCTACAGATTTCATCATGTCAATGATCGTTTACATGTACTCTACTTTGATCTTTTCGAAAATGATGCGGACTGTAAAAGACAAAACAGATCCATTTTAGTGTATCAACGAATGACAGCAGCTGAGCATTATAAACAATATATATGGATTATAATGTAATTTTTAAAAAAATGATACACACGCATGTGCGCGTATGTTTACACATATGTAGAGGAAAGCCCCCCTATTATATAGATAGGCACCTAATAGCGGCATTTCTACTAATAGACGCTATCTATTGGTTCCACCATAAATTTATTGCTCTTGAATTGAAAATTATTTAGTAAAAAATTCATTACTAGATCATGCTTATAGTCATAAAAAAAGATTTTAGAATTTGGATATCTTCAAGTTTCATTGAGATGAGCCTTTAAACATTATTCATTATTTAATAAATAAATATTTGGCAATAAATTTTTCATGTAGTGATAGAATAAGATCATACTAATAGAAAAATACAGAATATATTGAATTGCTTAATTACAGAAGTTAGATTTGATGATCGTAAAACTGTAAAGCATGGAAATCATAATATGAGATATCCATATTTTTAATATACCCATGCTCTCATGTCATAGTGAAAATCGTTGCTAAAATATAAATGTTATTATATAATAATAAAAAAAACAACCGGAACAAGGTCGAGTGCCTATTTCTGATGCTTGATTTTAATTACCTGAAGGCGAGTTCTGGATATAATGTATCGCATACTCATTTTTCGCGCACTCTGGCTGTGTTTGTTTGTATTTAAGAAACATTAAATAAAATTTTTTACAGTTTTTTAAGTTACAATACTGAGATACTTTGTGTTTTACTATCGATTTCTCAGAGCATCTCATATTAGGAGCACAATTTTTGACTTTGCGATTTGCTCACTTTTATATTTCCTTAATTTTCAAAAAAAATAGAATTTAAATTAAATTTTATATAATTTGTCTTAAAGCTTATTAAATTCCCTTCAAAATGACCTATTATTTTTTTTTAATTCGGTCCATAAACTTGTAGCATTTACCCAAATGAACCTGATTTATCAAAATGAACTCGATATTACATAATAGGCCTTTCCTCTATGTATTTATGTATGATACACATAGAGCGCCTCATTTTAACTTTCACATTGTAATATCTCAAAAAATATAAAAGATTTAAAAAAAATGTTTTTGAAAGTGCAATGCGGTTCAAGAATGGCACATTTTGATCACATTATTTTTTTCTAGATAAGGACGTCAAAAAGGTATGATGGTTATTTTTGCTTTTTTAAATGGAATTTGTTACATTGTTGGATTTTTTACACAAAACAATTTCTCTAATCATTCTACATATAAATATATTACAGAAATATCAGAAAACCGATAATTTACGAGATATTGTATAGAGAAGACCGAAGATAATTGATAGGCACGAAACACGTAGATATATATTTATAGGCTGTGTTCCAAAATTCACTACCAGCGTTGAAAAGCTACGTTAGTTTACGTTATGCATACTATACATTTTCAGCACTGGTAGTGAATTTTGAAATATAGAGATAATATTACATAACAGCAAACGTATATTGCATAAAAAAATATAGTATTTCGGCAGAAACATTGTAATCATTCTGCAATAAAATATTTCAATCGGAATAATCGTATTTTCAGAAATAAAAATACTTTTAGTTTTTTGTAATCAATAGTAAAATAAATCAGTAACATATTAAATATTTTATTAAGACAAATCTGTTCATTATACTATAATTTCAATTATTCCTTTAGAATCATTCCTTCACTTCATAAGAAATAATATACAGTTTCGTTGACCTTTTTGAAATAAATATTTGGTTAAGCAATAATTAAAATATAATTGTGGTAACCTGGAACAAGTTGTGATGGGATATATTATTAAAGCCGTATTACTGTTCCGCCCTTATACAATAATTTTGACACAACCTCAGAGTAAAAACGACTAATTGTAATTTATGTATGATTTTATCATTAAAGTCTCGTATGCGAATAACATAATTATGTATATCTATAATAATTATGTATTTTACACATATTTTATAAAAAACTGAATCTAAAAATTATTAATAAAATTGCATTATATTTTTCTTTTATTCTGTTTAATTAAACGTATTACGTGTATAACGTAATATTACGTTATATTTTAATATGTGTGTAACGATTGATTCCAATAACTGTCACGACCTAACCAGAATGAGACTGTTACAAAATGTATTATCTTATATCTTTGAATATATCAAAGTTAATCATAATATTAAATTATAAAAATAATTTCTGTATTATTTGCGTGACTGTTGAAAAATTTCCTTGCGATTAATGTTTTATTTATTAGTTATGTGTAAAAAAAATCATTAAGAGAGAAAGAGAGAGAGAGAGAGAGAGAGAGAGAGAGAGAGAGAGAGAAAGGGTGTATATAAGCCATCCTCGGTCTACCCTATTTCATGTTGTTACATATTATATTAACCTGGAACGTTAAATATCTCATAAACCATTAATTTTTATAAGCATATTTTAAATAAAATAATGAAATAAATTAAAACAACATAGTTATTTAACAAAATTATCCATTCTGTTTAGGTTTTTTTTTTTAAAGCAATTGCGTTTTCGTTTTTTTCTTTATATCAATAAATTAATTGTTCATAAATATATTAAAGTACAATTCTCAAAAGATTTACAATGTATTGAAGAATAGTTTACAATGTATTTAATATTTCATGTCAATATATGTCAAAATAGTATACAAAATATTTCGTAAGCTATTGATTTTTTATATTCTTACTTTTATATGCACGATAATTAGAGGAATGTAATATTCAAAAAATTATTTAATTCTATTAAAAAATTACTTAATTCTATTATAAAAAGTGGAAAATGATCTTTCATGTCTTACAGGCACTTAGAAAAGTTTATCTAGAAAGAAATAATGTGATCAAAATTGGTTCCCCTCAAATCTCATTTCACTAAAATCTATTTACTGATCTTATTTTTACCTTGGTTGACGTCCAAGTTCAGATCACATCGATTTTTTTTTAATGGAACACGCTACTTCTGATTCCAAACTCTAATAACTGGAATCAAGACCTTTTCAGAAATCTATAATAAAGTTATTTTTAATAAAATACTTTTCGAGTTATGAGGCTTGAAAGTTACAGTACCGCCGACATTAACATTACGCAAAGTCCGATCGATAAAATCTCTTGAATATTGTTCAGAATTATGTCCTGAATAATATTCATTATGATCAAGATTGGAGATTATTCCTCTTATTATCATTTTTGCACTGAAAAGTGCAAAAGTTCAGTTTTATGTATAAATGAAAATAAAAGGAACAATCTCGAACTTTGATCATAATGAATATTATCTAGGATATAATCTCCAATGACCTTTATCTTACTAAATGTTATCCAGGATCCTGAAGCATTTAAGAGGTTTTAGCCGTCGATCGGACATCTTGAGTAGTGCTAATGTCAGCAGTACTGTAACTTTCAAGCATTATAACTCAAAAAGTACTTAATAAAAAATATTTTCTTAACATTTTGAGAAATTCTCGACATCAGCTGTTAGATTTAGCCATCAAAAATAGGAAATTCTAAAAAAAATCAATGTGACCTTGATCTGATCTTAGTGACGCCACTCAAGGTCAAATCAATGGTACTTTCTTATGTCCCTCTCTGAACTATACAACTTTTGTTTGAAATATTTTTCCGTATATGGATACATAGTTTTCGAAAAATCTTAATGTATTATTTAAACTGGAACACCCTGTAAATACATATGTATAATTAACTTCAACTGTGTGAAATATCACATTTTGAACCAATCGCAAATTACAATTATATTGTATTTTACATCGAATTCTAATAAAAAGATACATTTTATTTATTGTTGTGTTTCTCTTTTGTCTTTTAGGTTTGATTAATTATAACAATTATGACTTCTTTACAGGCACGTCCACCTACAACTATGTTTTATATCTCGGAAACTAAATAAAATATTAAAAATACCAATGTTACTTCAAATGTTATGGTTCTTTTTTGAAACTACAGCTATCTATATCAATATATATGATATACTAACAAATTTTCAGAAAATATGGATATTTGAAGATACTATCGACATTATAAGCGATTATTTCAAATCCATTCCGTATAGCATCTTATTTCTCATATTGAACTGCATATGTCAAAATGTTTACAATAAGGTGTAATAAAATTAAAACATTACTAATTATTTATAAGTAGAATTATAAGCACAAGCAACAATTTTGCACATTAAAATTACATATACCGTTTTCTTTCAAATGATCTTTGGATGCAAATTTTTAAATTTATTAAAATTTTCATATGTATTAACTTATTGTATTAAAACAATTTCAGATAAACGAGACAGTAGTTACCCTTTACAAATTGTCCAATTATAATCTCGATGAGGAGTTACGCGAACAGGTAAATAATTACAAGATTTTATGTATTGTTTAGAATTTTAACTGTACGTAATAACACTATGCATTTTAGCATCAAAAAATGAAAATATTTTAAAACTTTTTGCAATTAACAACACAAATTGCAATTAACAATGTTACACGTACAATTAGTCTAAAATATATTTACTATTAAATTCATAATGCTAACTTATATCCAATTTGAGTTATTTTCAATTATTTCTTAAATTATCATTGTTTTTTTTCAATATACCGTTAATTTAATTAAAATAATAAAGTTAATTAAAAAAAATAAATTAAATTTGTCTAAGATTTAATTTGAAACTAAATTAATTGGAACTTATTTACTTTGAAACTGAAAAATTAATTTTGACAAGTATTGAAGTTAAAAATGTTATTTAAGTTAAGAGATAAAGTCGCTCCTTTGATATTTAATAATGTAACATAATGTTTTATAATAATATCTTAATTTTTGATTAGTTAATAGAATTTATGCGTGTATCCGAATTTTCATGAAAAGTAGTGTATATCTAACGTTATCTTTCGTTAATTATTTAATTTGAATTAGATTTTACAATTTATATTACAAATAAAACTTAGGAAGGTAAAATTTGGCGTGGGCCAATTCCACTATGGGTATGATTTCATTTGCCAGGTATGTCTCATATTAAATAAAATGTAAGAATATAATAAACGTATACATATAATAAAACAAATACTTCTATATTCAATCTTGCAACTTAATGTAGTTGCAGTTAACATAAATCTGAATAGCAACATTATATTGGAATCACTTTTCAATTAACTGCATTTGTTTACTTTTCATTCTTATTTTACGTATAAAAATCTTTTTTTAACATTTATTGTTCTAATAAATTTAACACAAATATTTTTAGTATAATGAAAGTATATTTTTTCAGATGTACAATGCAGTTTTGGCTTTTCTGATGATTTTAATACAGGTACATAATCTATATATTGCAACAAGAAAAATCTCTCAAAAGTACGATAATAAGTTTCCTGAAGATTTCCTTGCACTAAACGTGATATTATATTGATATTGATATTATATTGATATTATTAGCAGAATTTCCTGACACAACAAGATTTGAGTAAATTGAAATGAAATGGATCAAAACTTGCATCTTTGACCACATTTTTTTACTGCAAAAAAAGAATTGGTTCCTAAATAAACACAACACCATCTGAAAGTATAATTTAAGAGCTTTCGAGTTTTGACATGAGAGAGAGAGAAAGAGAAAGATTTTTTTCATAAAGTTATAGCTATTTAAATTTTAAACCTTTTATAAAATTTCGAAGTAGAGTGTGTCGTTTTTAGCCCCTTTTATTCCAATTTACTCAAAATCCTGATGCTAGACAAATTTTGCCAACGGCATTGTGTTCAATGCAAAAAAATCTTTGGGCAATGTACTATCGCGCTTAGAAGAGAAAAAAAAGTGATTTTTTTGTCACACTGTGTAACAGATCTTTTTATTTTCTTTAATATATGAGAAAAATTGTTTGATTCTGTTTTGATGTACATAATTAAATGCATTTTGATTAAATTTTAAGTTGTTATGACACTTTCCAAGATTTTACAACTACCTAAAATGTTTGATATTCTACTATATTATAAAGGTTATATTATTATATCATGTATTATGAAGCTTTTTTAAACATTTTTCAGTTGGATTTATTACATGATACTTAAACATATGCAACATTATGCGTATTATATCAAAATTCTAATTAATGTTAACGTTAACGCACTCTAGTACTTCTATTATTGCGCTAGTCGTCGCAGGTCAGGCGAACTGCATACTATATTTTTTATAATTTTTATAATAAACTATTTTATAATTTTTATGCCGTGTGTGTTGTATCTTGAAGTAGAACAAAAGAAAATTTTATTCTTCTTTATTATTTGGTCAATGTAATAGAATAGTTTAGAATAGTGTATAGAAATTTTGAAAATTATTGCAATAGATTAATTCGAATTTCTCTATGTTATATTGATTTATAAGTACCTGATAATACATAGATGATTTCGTTTCACACATGATGCGTATAATATTTCATTTATCCTTATTTACATTCAGTAAACAACAATGCATTATGAAACGGAATGCACTCATAGTTAATACGAAAACATTATTTGATCAATACAAAATTTTGCAAATGTACTTAATGAGAAAAATTTATATAATCACCATGAAACACGAGTAGATTTAACAGAAAGATAATATATACATGTAATTCGATCAATTGGTAATTATTCGATCAGCAAAAAATTTTGGTATATTTAATAGGAATGAATTAATTGTTCTCACTCGGTAATTCTTACAAAAATTCTGATTCATCTATTCGAACGGACATATTAATTTCTAAAATTAACTTAAAGGATAAAACTATAAATGGTTATAAAATATAGACAATATCTTCCTCTTTATAGAAAACATAGAGTACCATCTTTACAAAAATAATGAAAGATAATAGCTTTGATCATGAGCATATTCAAGGAAAAGGAGAGGAGATGAGAGTTCAACCTCCCCCCTCCCAGAAATTTTTTATTAATTATTTCATTTTGAAGGAGTCTCATTAGCGCACAACCTGATAGCACACACATCCACTCACATCGGTCGGGAGAGGGGGGGAATGCCTAAAAATTTTTTATTATTTTACTAATGAGAATATTTTATTTTAAATTGGCTAATTTTTAGCGATGTACTTTATCGAAATTTCTCTTTTATTTTTAATTATATAAAACATGTGAGTTTTTTGCTGTACATAAAATATTTTTTACTCGTTGTAAGACTATATAAGTAATACTTCTGTTCGAGCTTATAATAACAATATTAAATAATATTAAAGAATTAAACATTTTGCTTGTAATAGTTATGTTGTTTTTCTTTAAAGAAAGAAGTCTTTGAAAATATATGCAAAAATTATATGATGTGCAAAACGTAACATTTTTCCTCTTCAAAATGAAATACGAGGAGACATTAAAAGCAGTAAAAATATTAAAATGGAATTCATTAATGTCAAAAATTGTTATTAATGTCACAACAATAAAATTAGTGCAGTGATATTCTTTTCAATATAAGTAGCAAAATTTCTCCCTTTTTTTTATTCTTATTCCGGTTGGTGTATGGTACATCCCTGGGTTGATAGAAATCCTCCCCCTCTCCCCCCTCTGAGGAAAGAATTCCACGATACGCTCATTTAATAAAAACAAATAATTTTATATCGCGGAATCTAAACTACATTGTAAAAAAATTTCGTAAATTTACGCATGTAATAGATATAAAAATTACATGATTAATCCTATAGATATAAAAAATTGTACAATTTTACAGAAATTATGTAATTCCACAAAAATTAAGTAAATTTGCTTTTATTGTGTAAATATATTTTTTATTTTATATGGAAAATTACGTAAATAGCAGGATATTTTTAATATTTTCTGTAATTACCCAAATATTTGTAATATTAGTAACTTTTCGCGTATTGCTGTTAAATATATAATAATATATAGTGTGTGTATAATTTAATATTTGAATGTATAATATACATATAATGAATGTATAATTTAATATTTGAATGTACAATAATACAATTGCGAAATGTATTGTCATATTATCGTTCCTATAACTACACATACACATTATAATTGTACTTCCACAGTCTGTTTAGTTACAAATCAAAAAATAATAATATTTTAAATAATTTTTATTTACATATTGCAAATTTACAAACGCGTTTACAACTATTATATTATTAGTGGACCTCAAAATTACTCGTTATAATAATTATAATTTTACACAAAAATTTTTGACAGTGTATATACTATAATTCTAAGCGGACAAAACTGCATAAAAATTATGCTTTAAATGTATTAAATTATTTAAAATATGCTTAATCGATGTTTCTAAACATTTCTTGTTATAAATGATTGTATAAAGCATCATGAAGCAAATAAACGTTTTTTAAAAAATATAATGTTTTATTTTTATTGTTAAATAAAAACATTATATTTTACCAATCTTGTGAAATTATAATACATACAATCACATTGTTACGAGGGCATAGTCAGAAGTGTTGCAAGCCATATTTTTATTAAAATCATACCTAATAT
>Ga0157363_1001494_pt1 | contig 19578 bp, 5 predicted proteins | sample AttsexASBM1_FD_111477 | JGI IMG/M metagenome (GOLD analysis project Ga0157363, IMG submission 111477) | Fungus gardens microbial communities from leaf cutter ant in Ribeirão Preto, State of São Paulo, Brazil - Atta sexdens ASBM1 | ecosystem: Host-associated > Fungi > Mycelium > Unclassified ... | reverse complement strand
CTCAATCCTGAGATATGAAAGGAAAGCATGAATCTTTGAAGATAATTTGTTAATGCTCCATCACCCACTTGGAATTTCAAGATTATGGAAAAAAGCAAGTCACTATTCCACAAAGCGGAGCACCGCAGATTGAGTCACTAGCCAGTTTTATTTCGGTACCTGTTATTGGCTTTTAACGCTCTCCCGCAAATGCGAAACAAAGGACCGCCATTGATTGAACTTGCTAGTCTCTCGGAAACATTTAACGCTCACTTGGACATCCCTAGCGATAGAAGTGCCGCGTTTTCTTGCAGTATCAGTGAACTCTGTCAAGATCTCTTATTATCTCCTACTATTATCCCCTGCCATTATTTTCAATGCTATTCTTATGATCGATAGTGTGAAGAATGTAAAACGTACAATTGCATCGCCTGCGAAAATTTCACGGAACGTTCGTTACAAAGGAATATTCTGTCAATCGTAAAGCAATATTTCTCTATATTTCTATAAGCTATTAAATTTTATTTACAGATAATGAGAATGATAATTATTATAATACGATTCATTAAATTAACATTAATATTGGCTTAAAACGATATCTACGAATTTGTCAATCTTACATTGTAATTTTTCCAGTCTAAACTTAATTTCGCCTCGCTTGTGAAACATTATATTTGGAAGTACAATGTATATCTCATCGATCAATGATCTCTTATGTTCCTGAATTAATATATCAATTCATAAACATACCCGGTTTTCGCATAATATTGAGTCGCAGCAGCTCATCTTCATTGACTACGTTTAGGACAGTCGATAAAAACGTCAAGTATCTTTATCACTTACGGCGGTGCGGCTTTTGGGGTTTCAAGAACTTTTAATTAAAATACTTCGGGCATACAACAAGCGCGCGTCGTGAAAGGAGTGGATGGCGGCGTGAATTCTAAAATAGCGGCGTCATGGAAGGAGCAGATTCGATGTTGATGTCCACGATTGGTTAACTCGGGTTGTTTCGAGATTTTAGGTCCAGCCCACGATATCTTAATAGATTGCTTTCTACTTGAATCGTCGTCATGGTTGTCTGTTTGCTTGTAGGAATCCTGTTTCGTTTTGAACCGTCTTATATCAGCGGTTATAAATTCACAACAAGAATCGCAATGTTCTTATTAATATTAATACGCCTCTCTAATCCCAATAGTTCTAATCGTAAAATGTGAAAAAAATTGCAAATGATATTATAATTAATATCCAAATTTATTTATTGGCTTCAATCTGCCTCTACAAAAATTTAATACCAATCGATTTAATACAGAAAATAATTAATTAATAAACTGTCTTTCAATATTAAATTGATAAGCATTAAATTGATAAGCATTTCTGCATTGATGCATAAATAACGATTATTAATTATTATTAGTATTATTAGTATTCCCGTTTTACATATTATATTATCACGCTGTAACAATTGTTCCATTAAATGACATCGTAATTACAAATTCGAAACTAAAAAAATTTAGCTTGGAGAATAGTAAACGATTAGACACTTCTGGTCGAGTGCATTCAATACCCCTTTTATGTTTATTATTTTATAGCGATGTAATCTGTAGGCAGTTAAACTTAAATAGGCGGCCACCGTGTTTAAATAACGGGGCTCGATGGGTTTGTGAAGTCGTAATTTATCGTTGATCATCGTTCGTCAAAAAGGCTATCGAGCACACAAAGTTCGAGTCTACACTAGGCAATAAATTTACAACCTCGAAAACCAAAGCATAAAACTTGTAGCATATCTGTAGCAGATATCCATAGGAATATATACGTAACCGTCGTTACTATTCTTTGATCTCTAAAACGTCGGATCAGACGGCAGAAACCCGTGCTAGAAATTTTCATTATGGAAATATAATGTATATCTGCTATAATGAACTGAGTCCCGAAGAGAATTTATTATCTACACAAATTATGTCCGATCCTAAAGAATAAAAAGATACTAAAAGCGCAGCTCGGGTTGTTTCAGCATTTCATAATGCGATTTTTTGCGATTTCTTACGCACTTTTTCGCTAATATAACGCTCAAAAACTAAGTAAACAACCGCGTTTGTTTACTTCAATTAGCTAATCATGTAGAGAAACAAAGATATAAGACTATAAACTTAAGTATTATTTCTACATAAATGTTATGTAGAAATGGCTAACAAAATCAATAAGGCTTTATTAAATTATATATAATTATATTATGGAACAGCTAATAATTTATAGTCATTAAGTAAATTATATTAAAAAATTTCATTTCATTCACATGTTATACAACATTTACACTCTGATTACATTTTTATATGAATCCATAGTTAATGAATATAATAAACGATTGTTTCTTTAAAAAAGGAAAATAGAAAAGATGCTATAAGCAAAAAGATGTTATATTTATCCTTTTCAATTAAACAAAGATCATGTTGAATTTATTATTAAATATGATAATGTCATTTAAATATAACATTTCTAATCTTACAAATATTTGATAATATTATACATTGTTCCAACAAAAGTAGAAACATAACATAAATAAAATGCCTTAATTTGTATTCTTATATATATATATTATATGTATATTATCTATAATTCATAAAACAATTATAAGAAACGAATCATTATTTTATATCATTATATTATATATGATGTTAAAATGTATAAATTTTATATAGCCTATTTTTTAATCAAATTTTTTCTGTAAGCTACAAGTATCAGTTCGCGGTGTTTCTGACGCTACCGTGTATAACTTACTGCTTTAATATAAATAGACATCAATAAAGTGATTGATCACCGAGTTCAACTATCACATGTTATAAGAAGAATCAATAAAATCATCAAGGTCGTTTCATTCATTAAAGTATTTATGATTGCAATTGTTATGGGATATCGGTCACAATTATCACCTATTTAACTTCGCGCCGGACGATTTGTCTTCGACATAGCGCAACGCTTTACAGCTCGGTCCAGTCATACCGATAGAAGAAAAGGGAAGACGGGGGAGAACATAAGAGCTCATAAATGCGAATTTAAGAGACGCAATAAAAACACATTGAAATCGAGAGTGAACGAGCGGAAACACGTGCTTCAACTACCGCGAGATTTTGTTCATCACATCATTGCTCATTTACGAATGCATTCGATGAAAAGTGTCTTTCGGTTCTTCTGATCTTCTTAACTATGTTTCACTTCTTTTTTGCATGATTAATTTAAGTGGTATTACGTAAAATAAATCTTTAGAGTTAATGTTTACTAATTATTTAAATAATTAAATTAATTAAATAATTAAAAAAAGAAAAAATATTCTCCCTCCCTCTCTCTCTCTCTCTGTCTCTCTTTTTTCTGTACCTACTAATTTTTGCAGTGCTGTATGTTCTGTGTATTATATATGCTCTGTAACCGTATATTTTTCCAAATTAACCCGCCGGATCATAAATTTTCGATAGAAATGATTCATTACCGTTTGAACCTTGCTTTACACAATCCATCTTGAGACAGCGCGCATTCATTTGATTTATTTTATACTAAAGCAACAAAAGCCCTGTCATTATAAGCGCAACACCTTTCGATCAATGTATTCTCGTTTTTCTTTTATGAAAATTATATAAAAAAAGAGTTAAAAAAATTACGTTAAAGATCTGTTTATTACTTCGAGACAATGTTTTTCCTTGAATTCGTCATGATACAATTTTTTTCTCCTGACTATAAATGCCAAAGTGATCCAAGACATAAGAAAGTTTCGATGAAAGGTCAAAACTCCCATAAACCGTTTACTGATGCCTGCAAAAACATTCTTGAATAGATAGATTTTTGTGATCTGAATCATTTCTAATATTTCCAAAATTAATTTTCTTCAATTTATCAATATCCTCGATATTTTTATTCCATATCTTATTATTTCTATACTTCGAAATTAATTTTGAGCTATAATTAACAATATTTTTATTATTAAAGATAAAAGCAATTAGCTATACATAAACAAAGATATCTTATTGCAGATTATATTTAATAATCTTAACAAAAAAATAATAATGTCAATCTATCTTCTTCATAAGCTTGAAAAAAAAATGATTTTAATTTTTTATATGTATAATTAATTTCAATTAAAATAAATTTTTTGCACAATATGTAAATATTAAACTTTGTACGTTTAGTTAAATTTTTGACATATTAAGGAAACGTATTAGATCATCTGTAACGTTTCCTAACGCTTACTTAATATAGAGAACTGGAACAATAAAGGAATATCTTGGGCAAATTTCGAAACGTAAGTTTGCACGAAAGATTGCAGTCTACCAAGAAAATGCATGTTCCAAGCAAATGGCAACGCTGCCTTCCTTGCGGAGACGCGGTATCGACCGCAGTTCCCAGAGGCCAAACCGTCTCAACCTCCAAGTTGTTCCTTCTGTAGTCCAAACAGCCTTCAGGATTCACGACTCCTTTACCCTTTCGCAGCTCGAGCGAGTAATACGATAAGGGAAACGTTGTGGGATATAAAATCCAGGCAAATGTATTTTAGATAGTTGCATCAGTGTTGAATAAAGCAATAAAAGAAGAACGAAGATGTACGAGACGAATATAATTTAATAGATATTTATTGAAATGTTGTTAAACAGTTCATAAATTTTGTGCAAAATTTAAACAAACTAGAAATCGACCGAATTGATGTTGCAAAAAACTCTGATGAGACTAATAAATAATTTTATATACATATAGAATGACTAAATATATATATATATATATATATATATATATATATATATATATATATATATGTCATTAAATATGAAGTGTATATATACATTTCTAGTTCGTATATATATATATACACACATAATTTAATGACACAGCATAATTTAGGTATATTAGTTATCATCAATGATTGGTTCGACACAATTAGAACAAATCGATAGTTAGAATAAATTTGTACAGAAATGATAATTAAAAATTAGTTTATCTCTTCTCTTACTTAGAATTATATGAATTTTATGGGATTCGTGACTCTTAGTACTAATAATGACATAACTGTCAATTCTCAAGAAAAAGGACTCTCCATAAGCTATGCTTTTGGAGTGAGATGTTGCGAAAAATACCTTTCTACAATTCTTCAATGCAACAGTCTTAAGAAGAATTATAATATAATACCTCATATGTACACACACTGAGGCACACGGATTATTAGCGAGTAACTGTTTGATATAATGGAAAAGAACACTGTGTTAAAGATCTACATGAAATAATTCTCAATGTAATTTTATGCACTCAACGGTAATTTTGTATACTGAAGATAACCTAATAAAGATCGAAACGTTATATTTAAATAAAAAATCACATTGTACTTAGACATAAACAAAGTTTTAATTGTTAAATTTGCACTAGAATTGCACAAGAATTAGTATTGGCTTCTATGCTCTTTTACATTATAATATAATATATATTTAAATTATAATTAAAGCTGTCTATATTATAATTATACTTTATTGAAAATTATATGTTTTAAGCGCGAAATGACATTACGTCTTGCACATTTTAGACGAAATATTAAATCGGATTTAAACAAAGCTTTAAAAGAGCATTTGGCCATGATTTAAAGGGTTTTGCATGCAGCCGACTGGAATGAAAAGGATGCTCGGATCTCGGTAGAGTGCATTCAGTTATGGAGGCTTGAATAGAGGAAAAAAAGAGGATAGAGAGAGAACGAGATGAAACAGGGGAGACAGGAGAAAGACGGAGGACAAGATGCAAGCGAAAGAAGTGAGGTACCTAATGGATGTGAATATATCGCCGTAATAAATTTCGCAAAAAGCCGACGGGGAGAGGAAGAGAGATGGTAAAGGTTCTCGCTCGCTTGGTCCAGTCTTGGCTGCAAAGCTTATTTCTCGTAGAATGAAGGAGGAAGGAGAGAAAAGCCAAAGGAAAGCCCTCATCTGACTATATCGGGGCATCACGTTTCCGGTACGTGCCCAGGCGGCCATCTTTTCTCTCTCATCCAATCGGGGACTGCCGAGCGATGGTGGGGCGAAAACTACCCTTAGGGTGAAGCGGCTCCACCCCGTCAAGTTCTACTCGAACGGATCAATATCGTGGCCATCCCTAACAGCCATCCATACTACAGCTAAAAGCCGGGGAAAGCTAAAAACTACAATGTCTTAGAATTCATGAACGATTATTCCAAATCGTTTTCTAACAATTAAAAGGAATTCCCCGTTTTAATATCCGACAATTATAAATTTTGTAAATATTTTGCATAACCTTTCAAAAAACGTTTAAATCTTTTATAAGATTTAAAAATTTTTTTTTACTTTTCTCTTATATAACATATTAAGCTCTTTACATTAAACTCTAACTTTTATTTATAAATACAAATAACTGTCTCGAATAAATTTTTTAATTAATTGAAGGAAAGAAGAATTAAATATAAAAAATATTCAAATACATTACGTGCGCGTAGCATAAGTACATTTTGAAAAATGGACATTAATGGAAACTTGGGGAATGTAAAAACAGCTCACAATATTCCATGGAATCAGTAAAAAATATTGCATTCTCATTTTTGTTATGAAACGAAATTCAGATACCGACTTATACCTACAACCTTCCCTGTCAGCCAAACATGGCCGCCGCTCGGCCTCCAAACGTCAAGCTCGAAAAGTCGATATAACGAGAAGACACGGAGTGGTGGAAGCATGAACGTGAGAAGCACGGAATCCCATCGGAGTAAGAAACCCTAGTGGGACAAGGTATACGTATGAATAGATAGACCACTTTAATTTTAAATGTCCGCTGTAATGAAAACTTATCTGATCAAGAGCCGTCTTAATGCACCGTGTCATCGAACAAGTGTTCGAAGTTCAGTTACATGAACGTACTTTTTGGTCCCTAGATAAAGAGTAAGACATTTTGAGGAATATAATTGCATTATCAAAAATTGTATTACATTATCCGTAAAGAAATCCTAGATCGTAAAATTATCATAACAGAACTATATTTTCAGTTTTTTATAAAATCAAAAAATATTCTTTCCAGATAAAAATTGCTATTGCACATTAATAAACCTTGTACCTAATAAGTTCTTTCTTTTAAAGAAAATTCCACTAATGTTCATGCATTAAGGAAAAATGTGAGAATTTTTTCCGAAACGTAAACATATTTATAATTTTTGTACTAATTTTCTAATGTATTAAGTGAGTTGAGATTTGCCATGAGTGTATGTCGTTCTGGAAACAAGTATTGCTGTTAACGTCGACACATTAGTGACCTGATTATTATACTTTATACTTTATACTTGATATAGCATACATAAATGTGAACTGGAGGAGGGAAGTTTCTAAATTGCTACATCGACCTGAGACTATCGCTGGAAAATTTATGAAATGCCGTATATGTAGGCACTTGATTAGCTCAAGTTTAACTAACTACTTCATCTATCGTTAATAAAAAGAATTACAAAATTCTATATATTAAATAACAGATGTAAAATTCTTTGCACTATTTTCAATCGAATTAATATTAATTCTTTCAGTTCTTGTTTTTAAGAATGTTAACATGTTATCTTCGATACATTATTTTTTCTATACATCTAAGGTCCTGTTTTTCATTGTCTAGTTAAGGTTTTACTTATGATTAACCTGATATTTTATTCAATAGGTTGCATCTATGATAATGTCATGGATAAAGCTCATTGAATGAAATATTAAGTTAAGCTTAACCACAAGTTATCAGATAATGAAAAATCGTATTTAAATGATCAAACGAAGTAGATACTTCGTATATCTACTTGTAATTACGATCTCACAATAGTATAGTTAGGTATAAGTAAAACTCTCAAAAGTCTACAATCATCGAAAAAATAAATCTGAATGATAACATATGCAATTCTTCATATTGAGATAATTAAAGATTTATTTAAAAACAACATATAATTTCTTCTCACAATATTTAACAAATCTTTTTACACGGATTTAACGCAAGAGAGGAAGGATTGCGTGATAATTGCAGATTTAAGTTTTTAAAAATTTACTGTAGAAAAACGATTCCCGAGGTAAGGTAACAAGAACGTAAATTGCAAATGGAAGGATCGGCCGTGATAAAATGATACGCTGCGTCGATCGGTCAAGTGGAAGAGTGGCGTGCAGAAGAGTAAAAAGAAAGCCGAAAAAACGAGAAAAGACCACTAACTACAATACAACGAGTGGCCGCACATAGGAGCCGCTCTTTGATTATCCTGCTGCTTGGTATAATAACAAGTTCATGAAGATGTGCATGCGTGCACGCTATTCCCTCGTTTACGAAGAGATCTTCGAATGTGATTGCACACCGACAAGCGTGTCGAGGAATATAATATATTTCATTTACATACTTATAGGTCCAGATAGACATGGGTCGAAGGAAAACCCTTCCCATCATTCCTCTGCTACATTCATTGGCTCGCTCCCTCTGCTCGCTCGCTCTGTCCTCTTTTCTTCCTCTCTCAAATCGTTCTCTTTGTTTTCAGAATCGCTTTCGTTCTTTGTTGAGAGACCATCCTCATCTCGATCTCTCCCACGTCTCGCTTTCGATCTGCCTTATCTCCGCCTTAATTCTCTTCTTTCATTTTTCTTTTTTTTCACGTGCATCTTTTTTACAACTATCTTTCGATCTTCACGCAATCTTTCTTCTCACATCCACTTTCGTCCTAGAGTATTTTTTACATGTGATGGTGATATCTTCTTTCCAACTACAAGCGATCAGTAGTATAGGTGGATAGGATTCGAAGGTTAGTCTCAAGACGTCTTATTTGAAACAATGTTGTCTCTTGCGTCCCGCTCGTAAATCCTCATTTCGAATCTTGACTCTCATATAAAACCCACCGCGCTGGACACCTCACCCTTTCAGCGAAACATGTCACCCTCTTTGCCATTTTTTTCTTTTACGTATATCTTTCTGGACAGGTACCCAGGTTTCTTTGTTCACTTTGACTATGTCTGATATAATCTAGTCGACAGAGATTTCTCTCTTTCTCTCTCTCCCATTCTTCTTATTAGAATTTCAATACTAATTGTATTAGGTATACGACTATAATTTATTCTTTTTTATCGATTCTTCTCTATCGTACTCGAAAACCTTAAATTTAAGATCAGTATCATCATTTCAGTCAAGTTTAGACCTTTAAAGATTTTCTCCCATGATTAGAGCTGCGACGCAACGATCGATAAGAACTTCTGATCTGAATCGCGCGAGTGAATCGCTGACTCATACTTGGCAGTCTTATCGAATATTGCGTAACATTGCGTCATTCTTAATTGATCGCGTAGTGCTATAACGTCGTGATAGTAAGCACTTAGATCTCTCCTCTTCTTGTCAGTGACCGACAGGTGAAACACGATGGCGACGGTGGCGGGCGCGACAAAAACACACCGGGCGTTTAAGTTACATCACGATCTTTCCCGGACGATAAATCAGACAGCCCGAAGCTGCGCGACACGCGAGTCGTAATATTTAAGTTAATGGCTCGGTATAATAAAGTTAATGGCTTCATGATAGCCATTCGAGAGACAAGCAGAACCGACTGCTGCATGTTCGCAAGAGCCGACGAGAGCCGCGTCGTCCGCCGTAATGAATACACTTTAAGTGGTCCTCTTCTACGATGTGCAAGTGCGCCAGCAACAACGTCCAATGTCCAATGGTCCGTGTATACGCATATACTTGGTGCCAGAGTTTTGCATGTCGGTTTGCGTGTCCCGGACCACTTTCAACGCTGCTTCTTGCCATTCTAGCGCGCGCGCGCGCGAGAAAGAGAGAGAGAGAGAGAGAGAGAGAGAGAGGCTCGCGCTGAAGAGACTCGCCTTTATCACCTTATAAAATGAGCTCTCTCGCGCGCGGGCGTAAATAATGGTCGACGGTCTCTCTCGAGGAAGAGACATACAACATGCTAAACGTGATACGCGTGTGCCGCGGAACGAAATTGCACTCCAATCGCGGCCGACATGTCAGTTGACGATAAGATCCTTTTAGCATCCCGGAGATGAAAAACCGAAATACGATCGAAATTTTTGGAAACAAAATTTTATTGCTTTTTCTGATCCCTGATTTTAAGTAAGTGAATCGTCAAACATCAATAATAGCGTTATAAAAAGCTATACGTCATTTAAATATAATATTTCTGAATTATCTCGAACAGAGAGAGAGAGAGAGAGAGAGAGAGAGAGATTTTGATGTCTTTTTCATTATGTTTAATAGAACATACAGAGAAAATGTAATACAAAATATAATATGCATATAATATTTTTTTTATTTTTTTATAAATTATTGATATCATACGATTATAAATATATAAAATATATATATATATATATATATATATAAAATATATAAATAATATATAATATAAATAATAATACATCAAGCAGATAGAGAATTGTATTTTGTAATTATATTGAACTTCAATAATTGGAACAGAATTTTTATTATTTAGATTAGAAAATTCGTTGAGAAATAGTATTATATATCATAAAAAAATTTTTCAGATTTTGTTATTTTCAAAAAAAACAAATATTTCTATGTATTTATAAATATGTACCATAATATTGCTTAGGAATGTGTAAGCACATATATCTTAGAGCCATGTTATTAAATCCTCCCGTAATACAGTAATGCAATTCGATGCGTCATATATTTCTGCTCTTCAGATTAATTTAATGATTTTAGTACCAAGGGGAGGAAAGATACGACTGAAGGAAAGATAGCGGCTATAAATAAGCCACATCCGCTTATCGGGATAATTTCAAGATTGCTTCAAAAATATTATGATATTTTTACACATCATAATATTTGATGTAAAGATCATTTTTCTGTTCTTCGAATGCAAAATTTTGTAAAAATATTATCGTTGCTTATAAAATTTAACTGTTGACACTAAATATTTTTGAGACTAAATTTCATGTTATAATCTAAAAAAAAAAGTGAGAATGGTATACCAATTTAAATAGAAGGGACAATTTTTTCTGTTATAGTAATTATTTTCTCAAATATTTATAATTGAAAAATTAACTAATTGAAAAACTCGAATCAAGATATCAATTAGAGATATCGAAATGATATCTGTCTAAAGATTATTCCAATTTTGGATAAATGAATATTGTTCTGTTGTAAAGTGCGTTTGTTATGGAATATTTTGGAACTTGAAAGTGTAGATAATATGTTAGCGTCTAGAAAATGTATAGCACTTATTAGGAATTTTCTATAATTGTTCATATTCCTCAATTGTTTTCATCTCAATTGTTTGCTATCTATTTGCCTAATTGCTGTCAAAAATAATGACTCCATTTTTTATCTGTATGCATGTGTTTATCTCTTTATTACTATAATTTCTTTCAAAGAATAATTGCTCTTTCAAAGAATAATCCTATCCTCTTGCATTGTAAATTCTTGTAACCAACAAAGTAGCACTTTCTACTAATTGTATCGTATATCTCTTTCTATCTACATCTTCAAACTTATTTTCCGTGGATAATATTATTTAAAAAAAAACATTAATCTATATATATGTTTAACAATTTAATAACGAATCATTTTTCATATTGTATATAGTATTGGTTTTCTATTTTTTTATAGTCTAAATATATATAAAAAAATTGTTCATAACTCAACTTACAAATATAATATTATTTGATTGAGCTATATCCAATCTATATGAATTTATAAGAAATATCTCAATAACTAAAAACAAAAATTGCCACGTTATATTCTGTTATATCCATATTTTATATGAATAATTAAATACATACAACATTCAAATTTATTATATACATATTACTATATTACTAATATAAATTATTAGGATGTGAATAATTAAGAAATACAACACTGAAATCACGTTTATAGGATGTTCAATTAATTACTATTAAATTAATACGTATTTTAGTAAGATTCGTTAGATAGCATACATATTCTTATGTCATTAAAAAATGCTGTAATTCTTATTTCATGTGAGTTCTTTTTTTTTTAATTAGCTACTATCTCTTTTCATTACTTTGTATGCCTGAGTTATAAATTATTTCTTATTGTACACACTTACCTTTGATAAGCCGCAAGTGGGGTGGTGAACCAATGGCGATAATTCTTCTTCGCCACATGAGGAATCCTGTAATAAAAACTAAGTATTAATACTCGAATGTTTTCAAGGCATCATCGATAAATTCCACGCAGATGTTAATAAATATTATCATTAATAAAAGTTATATTTAATTAAAAAAATAAAAAATAAGAAATATTAGTCTATAATTATTTAAAAAATTAAATTTTTTTCTCTCGCAAAATAATTATTTATGATTATTATGATTATTATTTATGATTATTATTGTCATGTACATTATTATAAAAATATATCTTTTTTTTTTTATTTAAAATATTTATTTAAAATATTATGTAGTATTTGTACTTTAAATTCATATGTTTCATTTAATTTCATTACTTGCTGAAAAAATATGTTTACAAACATTTTTGTGTACATTTTTCTGTACACAAAATTTATTACATTTATTTTTATTACTAATAATTTTAACTCAATAAACTTTCTTTATCTTCCTTTTCATTCTCAATAATAATGTTTATTACTTTTAAATTCATGAAACTTCCATTACGGAAAATCAGTTAATTAATACAAAAATGTTTTTAGTATACATTTATTTGTAATTAATATTAAATGTATGTAAAACTTATGTCATTTTAAATTATATTATTATAAATTATATTATACTATTTAAATTATATAATCATTTTTAGATAGATATCATTTTATATTTGATATATTTATTCATTTTTCATAAAAGATATATTTAATGAATAAACCAATGTATACCTAAGCGCATTATTCGTTATTGCATCAAATTAATTAAGTACAAATTTATATTAATCTTTCACACAATTTAACGATAAAAGAATTACCTGAATCTCGATTATTGTCGACAAACTAAAGAAACGACAAAGCCGTCGGAATCTAATGGCGTCGGTAGACATAGCGAATCACGAAGATTCTCTTATCGTTTATATATAAATATATTCACAATATTTTATTAAAACACCGTGCAAGGAACGTCAGCACACCGTGCTGTCAAAACGAAAACTGAGAACTGTTTCTCAGGACGCATTGAAGAACATGATATAGATGAAAAGAATCAACGCAATGTCTGCAGCGAGTCCTTGAATCTCTATTCGCTTCGGTGAACGCGGGTTGTCAAAAAAAAATTGGAGTATTGGCGGAAGGACCTTCCCTATAGAGGAGGAAAAAATTCAGTGATTTACAGCGATTTCTCGATTGTCCGTTCGGCCTTCAGCGCAGAAACTTTGACAATTTCCCCTGTCAGACAAGTTCTTTGAAATTCATGACAAACTAAACATCTATGTGGTAGATGTTTGTTCTCTACAGATTATAACTACACTGTTGTAAAAACATAATAAAACGCGATTTAATAGAGATTATTAAATAGTTGAATAATTCTTTCATCAGTCGTACAATCAAGTAACTAAATTGTATTATTGCAATAACCAACATCATTATATTTTATGTAGATGTAAATAAATTAATATTAATTTAAATTTTAAATAAACAAACTTAAGTTTAATTCTCATTTCTCTCGGATAAGCAAAGCGCCGTCGGACAAAATGCCGACGGCAATATGAATCATATTTTGCATTTTATTCTATTATTTATAGCGTAGATATCATAATATGATTATAATATAAAAAAAAACTCGTGCACTTATTACAAGATATTCTAATAATGTTAAAATTTTTTAGTTTAATATACTGTTTAATATATTATTCAATATAAAAAAATATGTATCTTTTTATAAATACATAATATTACGAGTATTGTAATACGTAAGATCTAATGTTAATTTAATTATTATTAATAAAGGATAAATAATAACAAAAATAAGATATTTTAAACTGAGAACCGCCATTTCGACACTGTCCGACGGATGATGATTGGCATGCATTGTTCGCCAATAACATATAACTTAACATCTTTTTGTTTGTAATTGGAATATATTATAATACGCTTGCAATCAAATATTTTTACGCTAATTTATTACAAAAAAAACATACAATGTTACGTGTCGCTTATATGAATGTATTCCAACAGTCATATTACACAAACAAATGTACACTTATATTTATTAATTAGAATTTTGATAGACTGTAGTCTATCAAATTCTAATTCAGTATTTCATTAATATACAATTAAACATACTTATCTCAAAATTTATATAACTTATAGACTTATAGAATTACTGCAATTATTTTAACACATTTAATTTTAACACAATGCATTTTGTGATCAATTTTGTAAATTATTCATAATTTGAAATTAAATATTAATAGAATAAATCTAAATAACGATTATAATATGTATTTATATGAAAAAATCATTTTATAATATAAATGATAATAAATATAATATGTCTCATTAATAAAATAAAATTAGTAAAACATATTAGCGAAATAAAAAAATTAAGATGTCTAAATAGTAAATAAAAAAAGAATATAATGAAATATTATTTAACTTTAACAAAACGTATCTGTTTTCATATCTATGATTTTCATAACAAAGTGACTTTGATAACGTTTGTATGTCTAATTGATCAAGTAAAATTAGTCATTTCATCCAATTTTTCCCTCGACATCCATTCATCGCAAAAGGCAATCATCCTTTCACGTGTGACGTCATAAATCGAAAGGCCATAATATAATACTATCACAGTAGACGGTGCCTGAGATGTACTTTTATGTCAATCTTTCATTTCAGTCTACTTATTGGCGCCGATCTACGCGATTGCAGGATTAGTTTATATAATAACGGCAAGTAAAAGAAATTGGAAAGTGAACCAAATAAGAAGTGATGCTCTATAAAGAGTTATAAAATAGACGATATTTATTCAGATATTTATTTTAAAAAATTAAAAATATAATTTTTCTTTAAATTTACGTTTGCAGTTTTGTGACAGCTCTTTAGTATTATATGTATCGCATGATTTAAACTGTTACTTCAAGATGCTTTCAAATGTTGGTAGAAGAAAATTTCTATGGAGAAAATAGCGTTAGATGTACATCAAATGCATATCTGCGTTAATATATTTTGACATAAATAATAATAAATAAAGTCTAACTTTATTGCATGTTACGTATACGAAACTTGTAAATAAGCATACTGTCAGAGCTTGTCGTGTTTTCACCTACCATAAGCTTTAGGCATCGGTAATCGACTACCAATCCGTTGATTCGACACTAAAAATGCAGGTAGATGTGAAACGGGAAAGGAAAAGAACGGCGGTTGGATAGGAGGGAACGAAAAAGGGTGGACCTAGAGACTCATGGAGGGCAGGCCAAAGGTAGGACTGCTTGCTCGTTTACCGCCTGCTAAGACGAAAAGAAGACGAAGGTAAAAGTAATCGCTAGCATGCGAAGCACGCCTCGGGCCCTCGTAGCGCGTACATTCTCGATTTGTAATATACGACTTCCGTACGTTGATGGAATATTCGAAAAATCCAAGAATCTTACCGACGATAGGAGGAGTATGAAAACGAAGATATCGTGTATAATCATAATGTCAAATGTACCAACGAACGTTTCCGTGAAAACTCGCGAAATTGAGTTTCATTCCCGCACGAGTTTTCAGCGAGTTTCTCTAAAGTGGCTCCTACAATGAGATTTTAAGGCGTAAAACTTGAGCTATAAGTACTAAGCCGTAAGAAATTGATTAATCATATTCGGTTATTCTCTTTACATTCGATTGTGATTGGTCAACTTCTTACGGCTTAGAGCTTAAAACTTAAAATTTAAGTCTTAAAATCTTATTGTAGATGCTGGTTTATACACTGTTAAATCTATAATGTTAAATTTAATTTAGTGTAACTCTTCACTGCTCCTACTAAATTATTTTACACTACAACTAGATAATTTAAAAATTTGACACTATGTCATATCAATTTGACATTATACAGTTATTGACACTATACAGTGTCCAATATAATCATTGTTTTAGTATAAAAAATGATATAATGGAGTAAGAGCAGTGATGATTCACATTAGGCTAAATTTGACATTGCAGAACAATATAAAAAAGCTAAACGTATTTCTTTTCAATGATAATATTTTTCCTTAGAAATAACTATACATCACGTTTCGTTTTGTCAATTACTATCTTAAAATAAAATCTATACTGAATGCAGGCTGGCGCCGAAATAGCGATATGGATCAGATATCGACGGGAATGTTTTTTTTTCTCGTCCAACTTCATTTTAGAGAAAGAACAATTAACTACTATCAATTTAAGTATCCAGACGTTCATAAAATATATGGGGATCTAAATCTGATAAAAGAAGAGAACAGGAACATATTTTTAAGGGATAACATATCTCAACTAGATGCATTTTGTGCTGCGTGGCGTTGCGTCGGTGATTCCGCTGGCATAAGCGTGCACCGACGGAAATATTCTTCCGAATATACGACGCTGCCAGCTCGTACTCATGTCACCCCGGTTAACCTGTGTGTTGGTGTACAAGTGCTTCACCGAATGGAATGCAACGCATTTCTCAGTCGGCCCGACCAGCACGTAGCTCCAACGAAAGATGTCCACCGTTAAGCAGGATGCAGATAATCTGAGTGTTTATCGCCGCCATCTCTGAAGAAAAGGACGAGCTTTCAACGAACGCAAATGGCATCCCGGATTGTGATGGCCATTTTTAAAAATGGTCTTAGCTTGCATACTGTTCCCATCGCCACATTTCAGAATGTACATGGATGCAGCTGGTCATAATCTAAGGCGCTTCGTTATCCTTGCTCGGGAGATGTAAGAGAAGCCTCTTCGCTCGCCCTCGCAAAGCCGGAAACGTCATGGATTATAAACTTCTTCAGTCACCGCGGAACCGCCCCGGACGCTCCTATACGAAATTCTACTGCGTGACTTCGATCGCGTTTCCCCTTTTTGTCAAGGGGGTCCACGTGAATACGATTATACGATGTTTGGAGAAACGTCACCCTCCGGACGTCGGACCGAGCAACTGTGTCTCTGGTTGCATCTCATATTTTACAAGTGTTAAACACGCCTTCGAGTTTCTACAAAATGTCCTCTCAAGCTTGAAGAATTTTGTCAGACAATCTCTCCTTACGAAACAATTTATGCTTCCGCGATCCGAAGCTACGCATTTAATTTATGTTCGCCATCAAAATAAAGCCTACTGTATAATAGAATTGTGCTCACATATTGCAAAGATATTTTCATAAAATTTTCATTTATAAATTTAGAGCAATTTAAATATCAAACGAAACGAGAGGATTTTGTTGACGCCTTGCAATTTGTTTGCGTAAAACATTTATGTATAATTTTGTCAAAATTTTTATTTTTTTGTGTTCTAATCATATTTTGTCTAACAAATCCTAAGATCTTCGTTAAAATCCTAAAATCCTTCTGACTGATAAAATAACAGGAAGCAGACAGAAGAATGAAAATGATGAGTACTCGGCGGAACTGCACAAGGGCGATTCGGAAGAAGGTAAAGGCGAGGTGGCAGGGGAACTCAGCTCGTTTCCAACTATAGGATAGGGAAGAAAAATACGCGCTCGTAAAAGACGAAACGTAGTCCCCAAAGAAAATACGAATTAAAGCAGCTAGCCAGTGATCGAGGAAACTTTTATATAATCGCTTGGAAAGCTGAAGAATAGACGCAAACGCGACGGCTTTATTTATGTTTACGAATAATCATGAATAATATAAAGAAATATTTTGAGTAATGGTAATTGTTTGCATATTTTTAACACATTATTGTAAAAAGAATATTTATTCGTTATAATTATATATGTATATTAATTATTAGCAATATCACTGTTAAATCTATAGTGTCAAATTTAACCTAACGTGAGTCGTCACTGCTCCTACTAAATATATCGTATTTTTTACCAAAACAATAATAAAGTTAAATTTGACACTATACTGTGTCAATTTATACTATATAATGTCAAATATAATCATTTTAGTATAAAATGGTTATATTTGACATTATATAGTTAAGTTATATAGTTAAGTTACATTTAATATAAAAACGATATATTTAATAGAAGCAGTGATGACTCATCTTAGGTTAAATTTGACACTATAGATTTAACAGTAAAAATTTTGAAATAAAAGGTAAACAGAATAAAATAAATATTCATTTTGCTTATCATGGAGTTTAATACTATATGCAGTTCAATGTGCAAGAAGATCATTTCATTAATTCTGTATGTACCTACAAATTTTAAGGGAGCTTGACAACAATGTAAACAAAAAAACAGTCATGGCAATTTACCGAAAGTAAATTTCCCCTATGTTAGTATAAGGTCAAACCTCTCTCCGCTTACGCATATTCATCTCAACAGTGGGTATTAACCATAGATAACTGGAGCCCATCCTGCGCAACCCTCGCGACGAGATACAATAGCGGCGTGTGGTTTCAACCCTTTCTCGTCACCCCCGTCAGATTCACTGCTCTGTACAATAACGCTGAAACTCGGAGGAACGCCCGTAAAGTCCAACTTCCCCCTCCGTATTTAATTTACTGAATAATTGGAATCAAGCTGCCTCATTTGTGTGCCCGACGAACCTTTCTCTCTCTCTCTACCTCCATCGAAACGATGGCAAAACCCGCCCTGCAATTTCCAACCCCCATGTCGGGCGTCGGATCCTGCGGGAGCTTGATGAGGAGATTTGTGCGCGCTCATAAAACCCACCTCGATCCATCCTGGCCCTCACGTCATCCTCTGCTTCTCATTCTCTCGTCCTCTCATCCTCTCTCCTTCTCCTCTTACACTTCTGTTCTCAATCCCAGTGCGGAGGTGAATAAAGATGGCCAGATAATGGAACGCTCGCATAGAGACTACAGGGAACGTTAAAAGGGTTGGCTAGTTTCATCAAATAAGTCGGGAAAAAAATTAAAAGGTGCTTTTCGATAATTTTGGTATCACGTACTATCCCTTATGTATTAGCTAAAATAAATCTTTTACTCGGATATAACGGATACATGAATAATAATATTAGCGCTTACATTCTTTGTATATGTAGGTTTACTATCGCTTCTATAGCTAATCTTGAAGAATAATTAATACGATTAATAAAGACATTCTCGAAGAGAGTCTCTCTTCAAAGAATTTAAAGATAAAGTATCAAACATATGTATTTTAGGTTTTATTAAAGTTATTAAAAAAAATTTATGTCATAAGTATTAAAACGTACTTCAGCTTCTCGCGAAGATATTAGTGACTTCAATATTGATGTTAGCTGGTGAGAGAATATGAGAATATCTCAAGCGAGGGAACCTGCCTGCGCAAGCGCGCCTCTGGTGCCCAGAAATCGATGATAGCAGCTAGCTGCCTGGCACCAAAATGACATTATAGTTTAACGATAAAAGATTTTTTAAAAGTAGAGAAAAATCGTAATATTCAAAGCGAGGCGCACATTTTTTTACACTTACAAAATATTGAGAAAGTTTATGAATTACAAAAAAGTGATTTTACACTTCGTATAAAAAGATTTTTTTTAAATAATAGCGTAAAAATCGAACG
>Ga0157363_1001493_pt1 | contig 19579 bp, 5 predicted proteins | sample AttsexASBM1_FD_111477 | JGI IMG/M metagenome (GOLD analysis project Ga0157363, IMG submission 111477) | Fungus gardens microbial communities from leaf cutter ant in Ribeirão Preto, State of São Paulo, Brazil - Atta sexdens ASBM1 | ecosystem: Host-associated > Fungi > Mycelium > Unclassified ... | reverse complement strand
ATTTAAAAGGTTAATGTATTTTAGTGTGCAGCGATGTACTTAAATGTATCAAAAGATTTTACATGAGAATTATTAAACAATGTACATAGATTGAGATGATGGCGTTGGTAAAATTATGGAAATGTATATCTATTGCAGAATGTAAATCTCGTGTGGAGCGTGAACGTTGGGCGATAAGGAAGCGGATATAATGGTCGTTGGAGAGTTCTGGATGGGTTTGGGTTTGTGTTATTATAGCATGAGATGCCAAATCCAGTTGTTTCCGAGTTCTACAGCAACTGTCGAATACGATAATCACTCGAAATGTATATTTATCTCTCTGAAATGTATGTTAACTCAAGAATAGCATCGTGGAAAATGCAAATTGATTTTACAGTTCGTTTGTTAAAAAGATGATTGTTATGTCTTTTAAACATAATACGGTTTAAAATATTTCGTTTTTCTATCATTTGCCATATTTTCTTTTGCAAATTGCGAGGCATAGATGTTCAACATATATATATCTCTACGTATATATATATATATATAAAACCTTTTTATAGAAAACGCTTAACTTCTAAATGCTCAATATTAAAAAATAAATTAATGGTCTCAATCTACAAACAGAGGATCCTCATAAAGCATACATACAGATAATCAACAGTATTTGATTTTACAGTATTACCATTTATTCAGTATCATTTTTGTTCATCGTGTTCACTTAATTTATTATAATTGCTTTAATTTATTTTAATCTTTTTATTCTTTGAGTACGGACATATTTTCTTATTATACAATTTTATCATTTTGACATCATTTTCATTATTTTATTTATTGTATTAAATTATTATGTGTTTGGTTATTACATTGGCTTTAAGTCTTTTTATTGTACACATCCGTTATGTTTGACCGAAAACTGTCTATGATCGGTTTTTACTAGAATTAGTATTGGTTCTGCTAACTATTTGAAAGAAAAAGAATTATCTTAAGTTTCCATTTGTCAGCTTATTCAGATTCTCCACACGATCTTCCAATCATTATGTGAGCGGCTATAATTATTCTGGAAACAGCTTACCAAAAAACGTTCTACTTTGAGAAGATGAGTTTATCTGTAATTACATTTATTATATTTCTGAAGAGGACTCGAACAAATAGCCGAAACATATCAAGACATGATTTTAATTATTTACAATAGGTTTAACTATCAAATTCATGTAATTTTCTTTATAGGATAGGATATATAAAATAATTTTACGTAACAAGTATTGCAGTTGACTCTTTAATAAACTTATATCATTGTAATTGTTATTATTTAAAATCCTTTATTATTGTATTCATATTTTAAAACACTCTCTATTTTTAAAATTATTATTTTGATAGCTTACCACTATATTTGAAGATATATTTCTTGTATATTTGTGTATTCTTGTGTATTGTATATACTTAGGGGATTTTTCTTCTAAGAAGTACTAAAATACAGTAGTTTCTTTTTTACTTTCATTTTAAGTAATTTTATTCCAGCAACATTTTAGGAACATAAACTGGCTATTAAAACTGGCTGTTGCACTAAAGCATATGATTACTAATGAGTGGAGACTGTAATGTTCGGTTTAATTATTTTCTTTAAAACTTTAGAATAGTAATTAGCAACTGAAATTAAGCCAATCTTTAATCCGAAATTTCTTGTTTAAAAGTTTGAAAACTTTTATTTATTCGTCCACAATATTATATACTGCATTCTGCATTACATATTCTTTTGAATGTGATACAAATATTCAATTTATAATAATACAATAATAATAATAATAATAATAATAATAATAATAATAGTAATAATAATAATAATAATAAAATAGTATTTATGTCTTAGATTCTTACTATTAATACTGAATAAAAAATATTGCTAAATTTGTGCATGGAAAAAAAACACAGCTGAAAACTTCACTAATTCAGCAAATAAAAATAGGTTTGCTATCCAATTAATTTTTTTCCATGTGTTATTATTAAAACTTTTCAAGACTTTTTATTTATAAATTACGACAGCATGACATGCTCATTATACGCAATTTATTTTGATTATATTCACGCAAAATTTATAAATTCGAGGTTATGTTGAGAGAGTATATATATATGCTTCATTTCAAATTTTGTAAAATTTATTTAATACAATAATTATGACAGTGTAATACTCCATTATAATTGTAGCACATATTGAACAATATAGATCTTTATTTTTGTTTGTATTATAATTCCATAATTTATTCCTTTTATCATAGAAATTGCAATGTTATAAATTTTATTGTTATAAGTGCCATGTGCTTGTTCAATTTGTTGAATATTCACATGTAAATATCCATTGATTAATCATATACATTCTAATTGCAGAATATGTCCTACTTGAATAAAATTTTAATTTTTATTAGTTTTTATTAAAATTGCTTTATTGAACTTTATTAATACCATGTAGGATTAATAGATATGATTGGACAGCTTGAAGGAGTATGAAATAGATGTGTAAATCTACCGAGAATGACCGACATATAGCGCTGACTGACATATGTATGTAGGTTGTAAACCGATTATTTGATTTCCGTATCATAATTTAGTCGTTCGTGCAAGCGGCGGAGCTGTTAACTTGCAATGCTTCACGCATGAATTACTAAAGCCTATTGAAGCGAACTTAGTGTGCAAATGTCCACGGCAGGTCTGCACAGGAATTGGTAACTCAGTCTGCAAACAAATGTTGAACCATTATTATCCATTGATCGATCTCGTCAAGCAAGATATGGCTCTCTTTCGCCAAGTATCGCGGTTAAGGGTACGTAAGATTTTTGTAAGTTTATGCAACTCTTGTGTGATATCTTTATATAATACCTTTTTATATAATATTTTTATATTTCATTAAACTCTATCATATAAGATAAAATTTACGAAATTTAAATTATAGCACAATCTCTGAAAATGTAGAACCTCGTGTCTGTAAATTTTATGAATGTAATTAAAACAAATTATCTTTAATATATGTATAATTTTATATAATATTTTCATCCTCTCGATGCGCAACGTAGTCGTATTTTCTTCTGGATGTTTTATTCTTTTAAGTTATATTGATAATGATAAAAATATATATACATAAAATTTATTATAATATTGTACAAAGTCCCACAAATTGTAATATACAATATTTAAATCAATTCTGATTTTCTTATGAGAAATTATTTTACACGCTGTGTTATGTATTGAGATTTATGTATTGGGATTATGTTATGGATTGGCATGTTATGTCTCTTATAATTATGCTTCGCTCATTTGCATTTATCTGATATGTTTATACATTTATTCTATGAACACTTAATTACGTATTAAGCTTTAGACACAACAAATATGAAACATAATATCATAGTTTTTATCACGCATCTCTTAGAAACCATGCTCGACTGATCGTAATTTAACATATTATAGATATTATCCGATATCGTATATTTTGGAAATAATGTTTTGTTCTAGAGTTTTATAAATTAAATTAATATAATTTTAATTTAATATCGAAAAGAATATGCAATGTGTATCGAATTTTGTATTTTTGCAATATCATTATTATTAAATAACTTATGACTTGTATCAGATATGACAAATTATATTATTATCCAATAATTATTATATTTAATCAATTTTATATACAATTAATATAATTAGAGAAGAATTAATATAATAATAATAATAAATATTATCATAAATATTAATTTAATGAAAATCCAGAACAAAAGTCGAAATTAATTTTCTTTGAGATGTTGTGATACGAATAATGCAATTTTCGCATTTTATCTATTGACATTTGATGAAATAATTTTATGAAAAAGGGATGCTCTACTTATGACAGCATAACTAATATTGTAATCGCGTAAGAAATTTTTTATGTATATGATTCGAGAGATTTTTGGATAAACTTAGGTACTTCTGGATAAATAATTATTTATTATTTTAGTATATCTGTAAGTATTGATGAAATTCCATTTTTGTCCATGAATATGATTTTTTAAATAATTTTTTTATAAAACGTATATATTGTAATTACCCGTAATTGCCGAAAGTGGAACACTTGACTCAAGCAGAAAAAGCTTGTATGCTATGACGAGTCTTATCATCCCGTAACGCATCCTTACCAGTTCATTATACTTGTAGAGTATGCACTTGTGAAGTGTGTGCTTTGCATACAAAACATTCGTAATGCTCAAGGCCGTGATTCGCTGTGCCTTACGAGAATCACCTCACGGCCCCAGGTGTCGTGTTTCAGTAGATCTTTATGCATGATACACTTGTTTCCAACTAGAAGCGCCTTGGAATACCGTTCTTGCAACAAAGTTAACGTATTCATATATTTTTAGGTTAGTGTGAAAAATCGACCGTTGTCACAGCTGTTTCTTTTTCTCCTGTTCTTCTTTTTGCAATTTTATGATAAGTTGAATGAAAGTTACACGTCATAGTTAAAAAAATTGTTTATACGAAAATCCATAAATTAAATATACTTTTTCTTCATAAAATTAATTTTTTTTTCATAAAATGTATTACAATTAGATGTTCCATTCTTGGTTATAAATATAAAGTGTCCCCAATTGATTTAAGCGTACTGTATCTGACGAAAATTAATTAAAAAACAATTTTATTAAAAATAATATTTATTTTTATAATAATTTAATATTTTGTTAGTTCTCTTTTAACTTTTATTATTGCCTTTTCTAAGAAGGTGTAAAAAATTGAAGATGTTTTATTCTTATGGCCAAGGCTGTATAAATTGGAAATATTACAATTAGATACAAATTAAAAAGGAAAAAGTAATTTATAATAGAAATAAGTAAATAAAATATCAATTAAAGCCAGACACAGGATGAATGCGTAAATAAATTTATTCACGTGATACAATTATACATGTTTCGATTCAATGTTTCGGATCCTTTTCAATATACCTCAATGTATAAAAAAATTAAGTTTATTCATCATATAAATTAAAACGCAAAAATTAAGCAGGAGAAGAATATTCTGCGGCGAGATATGGTATTGTGTAAAATATATTTGTGTAAAATGTGTTACGCTCAAACGCATGTTCGTTGTAATTTCCAAATTAACTGAGAGAATTTAAATGCATCTTACAAATGCATCTGGGGCAAATTGGAAAAATTTTAAAAGTACATATCACAAACGAACACAAAAATCACATTAATTTGAATCCGAATTCTTCACGACTCAGCATTCGATTGTAATTATGCACACAGACTTGAATTCTCTCATGATTTTGATTTGGAATAAAAGAGATGAAGAAAAATTCTTACACAAAAGATGGATGTCAGAAATGATTTTTATATAAAGAAATAACTAAATAGTTTGAATATTAAAAATGACATGGAATCTTTTGATCCAATATATTCAAATTTATTTACAAATACTTGATGCATTCTTCTCTTTGTTATTTTTTGATTAGAGTATCTCCGATATATATGCCGTACCTATCAAAAACTTAATTTATTAATTGTAAATTATTAATTGTAATTATTTACTACGTTTATAGTAAACGAACTGTATCAGTAAAAACTTTGTATTGTGTACTATTATGAAAAAAATATTAGAAATCCGAAATATTTATTTTTTATATTAAAAAATAAACTTTTTGAAAGCATTTTTGCCGTATATTCCATAGGAGTGGGATATATGGCTACTCATAGGGGAAGGGGGAATATGTACGACTCATGAAAAATTTACAAATAAGACGGCACATAAATAAGACGTATAATGACACAATAACTTATAAAATATGTTTATAAAGTTTTATTAAGGAATAAGAATGATAAATATGAAATATTAATTACAATCTTCCTACATTTATGACATGTGTTATGACATGATACATATTTCATATAATGCGTTTATTGCATTTAGTGTACTAAATTCAATCTGCGCACTTTGTATGCTTTGGGCATAAATCCCGTTCGCTAAAAATGCCGTATATCCAAACAGGTGGAAAACATATACAAGACAATAAATTAAACAGAGAATATGAAAGCAAAGCACTTGTATTTTGCTACACAACATGCTTTATTATTCCACTACACGTATGTATCACGAAATAACCAATCTTTTTGTACGCCCTACAGTAATCATTTTACGTAAATTGTAATTTATGATGGCGTTACTTATTACAGTGATAAATCAATCCAACTCACAATAATTTCATTAATATTAACAGAAGCTGAAATAATAACACAATATTAAAATAACATAAAATGCATGTAACAGAGTAATTGCGGGAAAATTACCTCCACTCCTTCTATTTTTTCTGACGTCTGCGGCATAAATCCCAGTGCGGCGTATTTGCCGGAGTTACCTTATACAATATTTGGTTTTTGATTCGATCTCTTTTACATGAACTCGAGCGTGCAACTCGTTACGTTTACTAAACGACTGTCTAGTTGTCATGTACGTCAGAATTAATTACTCGTTATTTTTAAATATTTGTTTATTATTTTAATCTATTTAAACTCTCTCAGTTTTAATTTGGAGATTACAATAAACATGCGTTTGGACATAGCACATTTTACACAAGTATATTTTACACAACATATCTCAGTACACTAAGAATATTCTTCTCCTGTTTAATTTTTGCGTTTTAATTTATATGACGAATGCTTAACTTAATTTTTTTTGTTATATTAAAAAGGATTTAAAACGTTGAATCAAAACGTCTATAATTATTGCATTATTTGAATAAAATTATTTACGCGTTTATCTCTGACATTTATTAGCATTTTATTTAATTACAATGTGTGTGTGAGAGAGAGAGAGAGAGAGAGGAGAGACTAATTGATATAATATGAAAGTACGTCGAGATATTGATATTCATTTTCACAAAGATTTCGACTTACGGCACTCTCACAAAGAAATAATCCATAAGAAAAATTGAAATCTAATTTTTCCTTGGAATCTCAAGTTTTCTTCCTGTCAGAGTCTCTCTCTCTCTCTCTCTCTCTCTCTAACGCTGTTGCTCCAATTTCATTTGTTATACGATGTGTCCGTGTATATTCTTCCAGTATTTAAATGTCAATATTGAAGCAATCAGCAGCTGAAAAGAAATCAAGTCCATGTTTAATGCATGGCAAACATCTTAATGGATCAGAAAAGAAAGCGCTGAAGTGAGTATGGGAATTTTTAAAGGGATTGTGTTAGAAGGGAGAAAATAATGGTAGACGCATATGTTTTCGTCGGGAACGAAACAAAGGATAAATCCGAGTTAGCATTAGACGCTGCGAGCTGGTCCAGTTTGCGGTACACACTTTTATCACTGTTGCTTTTGCAAATTATCGTGTTGCACGCGCGCGCAAAACGTAGCACGTTTCACGTGGGCTCGCAATAACTCGCGCGACACATCGTCCTGTTAATTTTCTGGGCGACTTTACACTAGCGGAGGCAGAATCAGGAAGCATCAGGCTATGCATACACGAAGGAAGCAAATTTTCTGCTTTTAGAATTCTACTGGTCAGGATGAGTTATTCAGTAAGATCACACGGTAAAAGGGAATTCGCAAGCATATTCGCATATTTTACCGGCACTGCAAGTATAGCGGAATTAATGTTTGACTCTTTTCCAACGGATTGAAATCTGAAGTGCAGTTAAATAAAAACTCACTTAACTGCATTATAAATTTTCACAGATGTTCAATTCAATATATAAAAAAGATAACAGATAATATTAATTTGATTGTTGAAGAAAGAGTAAATTTGGAATTAAATGCAATTAATTAATGATATAAATAAGATATAAATTATTCTTAAAATTCTTTTTTATTAAAAAAAAATTATATAATTATAAATAATTCTTTTGTATGAAATAATAATTATATACAATAATAATTATTAGTATTAAAATATTATGATTTTTATTTTATTAATGTAATAATTTTATTTTATAATCATTTTACTGTGTATGATATATATGTATATGTATATTTTACTCATAATTCGTTGCGTCCTAATCATTTTTTGCAGGTTTAATTTAGAGTATAATAATAAACTTTATTTGATTAATGAAATGTAAATTTAGTTAAATATATGAGTTCAGTTTTAACTCTTATTTCTTACAGATTGAAAAGTTTCTGCAATTATGTTAATATTTTAATTAAATTAAAAAAAATTTTTCTAATGCGGGATTATATTTTCAATACCAAAGTTGATAGTTTTAATTAAAAAAGAATGTATTTGTTTCATTATACATTTTGAACATTAACTGTTCGAAAATTTGCATTAATTGGTGCTGATATAGAAGTAGAAAAACTACATTCTTTATATATTGTAGCCTTATAAGCCTTCAAGATTCAAGCAATTGCAAACGCGACTTCCGCCGCTTTGTTTTCATGAGCTTTTTGTTTTGCACGTACGCGAACGAACCAAATAAATTCTCGGAATTTAATCAATGAAGTGTATAGCGAGAGCAATTCACATACGAAAAATTTGAGAGGCGGCCTACTTTATTGATCGTTTTTGCTTTGTCTATTGTTAGAAATGCACAAAAAAATAGTTTGGAATCTGTATGTAAAGTCAAACGAATAACAACGAATAGGAATTTTAAGTCGTTAAAAAATTTTAATGAAATTTTAAATCGATGATACATGGAATTTTAAAATCTTATTGGATTAGATGACTCATATTAGAACAATGTTACAAATACATGTGTGTTATATTCAGTTTATCTTTTTTATAAGTTTTATAAGTTTATCTTTTTTATTAAAAGACATATTAACAAGCAAATGTACGATATTTATCTGCAATATTTTTGCCTAGTCGGATGATTCAACTAGGTTTTTAAGTTTTACCATTTTTTTTGTCCATATCTTATTCTTCGTTTCTTTTATCATCCACGTTTCCAGTATTCATGTTTAAATTTATTCGCGCTTATCGTATCTTCGCTATATCCGTCTGCTCTATCTAACTCACGACAGTATTACGATTTTTCGTATTTTCAAGGGGAATGAAGAAACGATGCGGATTAAATTATTTTTCGTCGCGAAAAAAGAAGTGATAACACGTACCCAAAAGTCGAGTAACTCGAGTTACGAGTGCAGACTCTAAAGTGTTCTATATAGTTTATAATTATAAACTTGTTTTCTGGGTAGCATATTGATCTATCCCGTGGCATTAGATTAATGTTGTAATCAACTTGGATCTAAAGCGCTAACTCACAACCCGTTAAAGTTTCTCCGTGAAATACTGTTATTCTGTAATTGCACATTTTATAATAATTAAAAGCCTTGTTGCGCAAGACTTATAGCTTTACAGAAAATACATTATAAGAATTTTATTAACGATAACTCTATAACTATTTTATTATTATTATTATTATTATTATTACGTATTACTGTTCATTATTATTGATAATATTGTATTTATATTATATTTATATAACTATTAATAATAATAATATAATTATTAATATAAATAACTACATATACTGTTTATATTAGAAAAATAATGTAATTAAATAATAATTTTACTACTTATTAAAACTTTACTACTTATTTTGAAATTTTATGACAATTTAGAATAAAAAATATATAAAATAGAACTCCTAATAATTGTAAGAATATAATATGGATTTAATGGGGCTTTGGAGTAAGCGCAGTAAGAGGTGCGCAATCTACACTTATATAATCATTAATAGTATAATGTGTATATTAAAAAGATGTTAGTTTGAACGTTTCGATTATCGGTTTAAGCCATCTTCAGCAAATACAAATTAATATTAACAAAAAATATCTTCTATCCAGTCGAAAAGTGAGAAAAGCATCGCGCTGACTCCAAACTAGCCTCCTTAAATCTATATTATATTTTGAAATTTTTATTTTATGAATCTAAAGATTTGCACTTGTTCAAAAATTAAAAAATTTATAAATTTATCATGTTGAATAAAAAATTTTTATAACAAAATTATGTTTCCATTAATTGACAAGTTAAAATAAAAAATAATTGTTGAACAGCAAATTAATTGACCAATCGAATCAGAAATTTTTGTTTTTATATTTTAGATTTACAGTTTTTTTTGTAATTTGGAAACATTTTTTATGATTATATTCATTAAATCATATTGCATTTTGTTTCAAACGCAACTTATATATATTTAAATATCTAGTAAGTTTTATGAAGTTAGTTTACATGATAGGCGTTTCTTATAAATTAGTATTGTGACATTTTATGCAACATTTTCGATTACTTGCGACACCGTGTCACGATATGACAGGATACGTCTCGTTGTAATTCCAAGTAATTTGCGACTTCACCTTTCGACGGACAGACATGCGGTTCTCGTACTCTGCGACACGGCGACATGCATTATATGCTTAATTAATTTTGACTGTTGTGCGAAGATGATAATAATTCGACCGTGTCGTCAGAGAGAGAGCGAGTTTGGCTGACGTTCGCACGTATTTGGTTAGATCATGCGGAATTATACAGGCGAAATGTACGTTGTAAATCACAGGTTAGCTTGGCGACGAGTCGAAATAACCGTAAAAGAACGTATACGAAAGAATGGCAAATGGACATTCCGTGTAGAAAAATCTTCGAAAAGACGAGTTTAATATTTTTCTTGAATATTTTTGATGATTTAAAACCTTGTAGCAGAATAATCAAGAGATGAACGATGAGAGAGATGAGAGAATGCTTCGTTTTATTACTGTGTTAATATACGTTTGATAAGTTTGGTAAATTTTTATGAGATGGTGCCACAATTCATTTGACGATGTGACACCTGGCAAATATTCTTTAAACCCTTTCAGGTTAAATATGTATTAACCAGAATTGATGCAGAAATTGTTCTCGTATAGTAATCATTTAAAATGAGTGAGAAATTTGGCAGTTGCTGTGTACAAAAATGAAAAAAAAAAAGAAAAGAAAAAACGATTTCCATGCAAAATTACAGAGTTAGGCTTTAATGATTTCGTATTCTATTCTAAATCCGGAGAATAGGGTGGCTAAGGAATTAATTTGAAATCCAATTTTATAATTTTGCAGAAACTGTATTTTTTTCCTTTTTGGACGCAGCAAACTGTTAAATTTCTCACTCGCTTTAAATGACTCAAACAACGCATCAATTCTGGTTGATATTTGATCTGGATGGATTTTAAGAGTAATACTTTCTAGGTGTCATGTCATCAAATAGATTGTGGCACCATCTCATAAAGATTTACTAGACTTATCAAATCATTCACATATAATATATTTTATTTATTAGATGATTAAAATCGTACAATTACTATGTATTACTAAATATTAAAGCTTGAAGTTTAAAATATATTTTTAGGCTTTAGATTCAAATAAATGTTATAGAATTCAATATTTGAAAAATCGTGTATTTAACAAGTAGAAGAATGTGAATTGAATTATTATTGTCTTATAATGGCTGTGCTCAGTAGACAAAGCAGCTCAATAATTCTTTAATATGATTGATTCTCGCCTTTAGTTTACTTAATCTAAATGTAAAAACCAATCGTAACATAGAGATTCTCTCTGAGCATTCATTGCTGAGCTATTTTGTCTGCTGAATGCAGTCAATTTGATGATAATGAGACATAAATTGTCGAACATTATTAATTTTTAAATCGCACATTAATACGAATTTGTACCATGAAAATTTTCAATTTGCTGACAGTTGCGCATGAACAGTTGCCACGGCTTATCCTACTACGTTAAATATTTTCATTAAAATTTGAGTGATACGACTGGATTTGTGAGAAAATTATACCTCAGAAAAGAGTGGTTTTAAAAAAATTCCTGTTTTAATCCTCAAGAGAGATTTATAATTAAAAATGTCAAATCCCAATTCGTATCTGTGTACCAGTAGTTAATAAATGCTCAAGGGAGGTGTATGGTTAAAAATATTTGATGGCTCATTTAACTTCTTTTTCATATGAACTTAAATAATCTAGAGTAGGAAATATTCCGGATACGGATTCTTTTTTTCAATTTCAAGAAATTGCTTCGACAATGTTTTCCTAATGGTCACAATTATATTTAAGTTAATAATCGCTTTACTTGCACAAACAAAGCATTTGTCACCTGCGATCATTACGTGGGACAAAAACCAATTATTACGTTTGATGTAGCGCGATGTAATTAGTACTCTGAAAATGTCTGTTGGTTCGTAACCCGCGATTCACCTGCGACGATTCATCGTATATATGTATATTTATATATATGTTGCTGAATAATTAATTGAATTTGCATTTTGATTCGATCAGTTTCTCGACGAGAAGCGCATTATGTGGCAAGGGCAATTTGGAGCCTGCGAGCGTATTGCAGTTCCGTCAAACGAAAAGCGTTATCGTCGATTATTTGGGACACGGGATTCGACCGACAACGACGCCGGGTAATTTGCAATACGGTGGGCATCACGTACCAAAATTACGAGATGGGAATTCGGTCGTCGTGCGTGTATGAAACGCGAAGAGTAAATGCGCTTTCATTTCATTTCGCGGATGTGTAATTGCATGGAGCAATGCCACGTGTTACAGCTTGATTAAAATTCCTGCTATTAACGCTTCGCGCTTTAAACTATTACAACTGACTAAACGGATTTGATTTTCTTGCGGTCTTCAAAAGTGAGTTAAATATCTATAAAAACATTGATTAAGATAGGTACTTATTTTTAAGGTTATTTTTAAGAAAGTGTATTTAAGTGTATTATTTTATATAAAAGAATATTTTTACATTTTATATTTTTATATTATATTTAAATAAATTCTTCGACACGAAGAAAATTCAAAATTAGAATTTGATTTTATCAAATTCAGGAAGATTAGAATGTCAATTTGCGCAAAAAGACAAAACTGTCTCTATAGAAGCGTTTTTCAATCATCTTATAACCAGGTATTTTGCAAACATTTGTTTACTCTTATCTCTCAGAACATTTAAAATGAATTTATTATTAAAAAGTTCTCATATATATAACTACCAGTCCAATTACATATACATCAGTGAACGCTAACAAAGCAATGTTCGTGCGAGGTATTAGCAAATATCGACTGAATACACGGATTTCCTTGTTGATACAGCCCAACTGATACCACGTTCGTATACTCGCTAGTATACTGCTTAAGGCGCGTATACAATGTAAACATGTAGTCTATATGTATGCCCGATACATAATGCGAGCGATGCAGATATGCGCTATGATGGGTTTGGTTGTTTACGTGCACGTTCAAGAAGATAAAAGCTGCGATATCTTTTCATGGAAAGCCTTCTTCTCAGAGTGCATTTCTAGAGCGATTTAAAGCAAGTGATAGCCAGTCACTATAGGAATGTTTGTCCATTAAACACATTTACAATGGTTCTACTTCTATGTGACTCTCGTGAAACTGTATCTTTTCCATTTGATCATCTATGTTTCTTTAGAACCGTTATGATAACTGTAATATTTAAGATTTAAATTTTTCAAACATTTACATTTTAAAATAGAGTTTTAGCGAATTAAAAAAAGTTTGTTAGAGGTAATTTTAATTAATCAAAAAGGTTTAGTCTTTCTCCTTAAATCAATTTAGGGTAAAATTTATCTAAACAATACATATTCTCTATTTTCAACTACAAATGTATTAGAGTTTAAAGAAAACGTCAGCAATAGTTCAAGTCTGAATTTTTTTAAATCAAAACGCCAGACAATATAATAAAAATAATAAGCAAATATATATTTTTATTAATAAAAGGTTATAGTATGAAGTAAAAGAAATAGTCAGGTATATTATTATACTTACAGTGGACACCAAAGGATTAATCGCGACGGATTGAGATATTAGTGAAGGAAGTGTTACGTCTATGAAAGAAATATTACTGTCCGTAATATATGTCTAACAGGATAAATTCGGTTATACATTCACCGATACGTCGCCGTCGTAAGATTTAGAGACTTCCTTTTCGTGGTTCGATTCTCGTGTTGTCCTGGGTTCTCACGGTATGCCAGTGAGGGGTTCTGCGGATAATACGCATTACGAAATTGGCATGCGCGTCCATTGGGTCGAGGCCAGTGGGTATATCACTTGTATGTTTGTTCGGTTTCCACAGATTCCTGGTGTGCTGGCAGTATAAATAATAGACGTAACTCCTTCACTGCGTGGCGTCGCTGCGTTTTGCTCCCATGTCTATGCAAACGAAACACAAAGAGCAGCCTCAGTGCTTTGCGAAAGACAAATAAGCGTGCTTAGAGTGTACACCGCGCTTTTGTGAAAAGAATTGGCGTCGAAATACATCGTGAACACTACGTCGATTTTATTCTCAAGACCTAATGAAAAAACGAATGTGCATATTATGCATTTGTGGTACTTTCTTTACGTTTTTAATTAAAGTTCTATTGGCATGATGTTTAAAAAGTGTTTGAATTCAGAAAAGCTTTATGAATTCAGAAAAACACTCTTTTTTAATGATAGGGGAGAGTGGGGTAAATCGGACCCATTTGCAGTTTTTGCTGCTTTTTATAAGGCGTAATTAAAGTCCGATAAAAGTCCGTAAAACCGAAAGTGCCGTTGGAAAGATTACTTAATCTCTTCATTTTTGCTTCAGTGTTGAATTATAATGGAAAATATAAAAGCACTTTTTCTGATTTGGAACTATTGATTCTAAATCGGACCATCCTCTAGTCCAAATTGGACACTCCTATTTTATGGACTTTTAAATAGAATTTTAAAATATTTTAATGTATTTTTGTTGATATTAAATAAAAATGAGCAATTTAACAAAGATAAAAATTTTATTCAGAAAAAAAAATTACTGACAATTATTTATATTATTAGAATTAAAATCAATAAAACTCGTTTAATCTGACAATGAGTCTGATATTTGATGACTCGTGATATTTTATCGTGATATTTTAATTTCTTGGACCAGATCTGATCGGCCGAACACTAGTACTACAATCAGTAGTACAATCTATAAGTTATTTACTGTCCGATTTAAACACGAGTCAAAGTTTGGAATAAATTTTACAGTAAACCGCAACAATAATTACAAAATGCTTGATATTATTGAATTCTATACTTTTTAATTATCTTAAATTACCTTTCAAATTTTTAACACCTTTTAAATAATGATTTACAAGGATTTTTTTTTAAATTTTCGCATTTTGCTGAAAATACATTTGCGTCTATTCTATGAATGTTATGACAGAGAACTGTCAAACTGCTGTCACATGTTCAATCTTATGAGGACTTTATATTATAAATATGCAAATCTACTTAACCGCATTCATTTAAATTAAAGAAATCTTATTTGGAACATGTTCCGATTTAGGCCATTCTCCCCTTTATATGTATAATTGCTAGGGAAAATTACATTGCAAAGTAAAATTAAAATAAACATTTTAATTTTACATTACGTATCTTATTGATACTTAACTAGTTTTTCTCTAGAATTTACATTCCACCAAATTACATTATTACAATCTAATAAATTTCCATAAATTGGATATACATTAGATAAAAATTAAATTGTTTTTCTCGCTGTCAAATTAAAATATTAGCACAGAGAAAAAATTTTATTCGATTTTATTTTCTCTGTTAACAACTTATCTTTTCTATAACTGCACATCCCGACACGTCATAAATATTTAATAGTCAACCATAAAGTAGTAAGTGTTATACTAGATTTTTTTCACGACGCGTCAAAGAATGGCAAGTAGGGAAAATGCAGGCGTACGCGAAATTCAGTTTTGTTTACGATGCACTTATTCGCTTATAGTTGTCTACTTATAGTTATTTACGTCATAGAAAACAACTTATGAAGAAAATAATTACACTATCAGTACAATATGAACTTGTACGATAAAAAAAATAATACGTATATTGTAAGAAAGCTTTGAATTCGCAACGATGTTTTATTTCCTTAATTATTCTAATAACACTATAGGTAGTCAAAATAAGTTTTTATCAAATGTGAATAAATATTAATAAATTTAAATCATTTATAAACATGCAAAATTGCAAATAAAAAATACAATGAAAATTTCAATCAAATATTATATTTAATATTTTATTATGTTTTAAATTATGATGATATTTAATGCTACATTGGCACTTTAATTTAATTAAAGTGTTTAATTTCTCAATAACATTTTAAATGCAATGATGAAATATCGTAGGAAATTATGGTTTATTTCAGTCTCTTTATTGTATTTTGAAATATAAGAATGACTGACTTTTTTGAAAAAGGGATCAATACGTTTTTTTAAAGCAGTTTTCCATATTTCTCCTCATGTCGATAACTGCAACGATGTACATCGTGACTATATCGTTTGTCTTGCACGTTATAAAACGTTCGACGGTTTTTATCGACCTCCTTCTTATTCCGAACGTATCGCTTACCATGGCAGGCAAGAAAAACTTTAAGCATAAAAAGGTACAGGGACGAGCAAGGGAGATGACGTTACTGCGTGCGAACTTTTGAGAAATAAATACGGGATTCACGACGGTTCGATGTACTACAAAGTAGTTTCTTTACTTTTTCTCAGTTGCAATATCTATGCTCGCGAAGTGATGCTATAAGAATATTTGTTTCAGATATAGAAACTTGCACGAATTGGCAAAATCGACCTAAGATTCATTTAACTTTCCGTCTACAATTTAAGTCTTTTTTGGCACACAAGCGAAATTTTACTTACAAATTTCTACGAAATAAAGGGGATGACGGAATCTATTATGTAGTTTTTCCTCCTAAGATATCTTGTTAAAATTAGAGATGTCGAAAAATAATTCTAAATTTTTTCACATTTTTTAAAAGCATAGAACAGTAAAGAAACAAGTTGCAGGCAGAGGAAATATAAATTGCAAACGGTGAGTTAATTATCAATTTTTATTTTGCAAAAAAGTATATTAGTCTTCCGATTAAGACAGTAATCCTTTCGCTGAAGAAAAATAATAAAATATCATCATTAATTTTGTATTAATATCACACGAATCTATAAAAATTCGTATCAAGACTTATGTATTGAAAGTATAAAAAATGATGCCACATTGCAGCATTGTATCCATGCTAAATAAAATTGAAATATTTTAAATTTTAATATCTAAAATTTTTTAAATTTCAATAATTTTGATAATCTAAAAATAACTTATCGAGTGGTTAATGAAATTATCGGAAGATAAAAATATTCACGTGAAAAAATTATACAATTTTTTTTCTGCTTGAGTAATGTTTCTTACAGTCTGCATTCTAGAACGGTGCATGTGCAACTCGCCCTAGTAAGGTAAGAACAATGCTAACTGTTTATACCTCTTTTTACGGCGCGTAAGAAGCAGCGCACCGCAACAAGGAGTACGTATTACACGTAACGAACTATTCAGTCTCTAGTGTATACACAATGAAGCAATACAGCAAAGTTTTTTTTATGCGCGTTTTTATTTTTGCGTCAGTTTCTCATTGCATTTACATGGGCGCGATTTAAGTTACCATTCCGAAGTTACCTTTACTTTGCTGCTTTTTGTTTGAGTTGCGCGTTTAATGTCTCTCTCTCTCTCTCTCTCTCTCTCTCTCTCTCTTTAATTAAAGACAAATGAATCTCTCAGCTGATTGTGAATATCGTTACATTTAAATTTTCCTTATTACAAATATTACATATATGAATATAATAAAATGCAATATTAAGGAGAATTTTATAGTTTTTGTAAAAATTATTTATGAATTAGTCATGTTTATTTTTAAAAACATTTTAAAAATATGCTGTAACGCGTCCTGCAATAAAATCCATGCACACTTCAAGGTAGATTATTGTTACTACACTCTCATTAATCATTGTATTTACTCCTTTCTCTACGAACAATTTTATTTTGAACGTAAATTATTTATATTCCGCGAATAATGGTCGTAAATGTATTAAATTTTAAGTATGTAGCAATTTCGTCTCGTTGTGGCAGTACGCGAGGAGAAGCCTGATGTATCTTTTGTTCCGCAATGTGTGTTTTTGCACATGTGTTTTTTTTTTACGACAGAACGTTATGACCAAGGTATAGTCGTTAAAGACAATTGTTCCATTTCATTATGTAGGATGAGTTATTCGATTAATTCTTACTGCAATTACTTCTCGTAATTATATGGCAACGGGATGATGGAACGATCGGCGTGCGAAATGTCACATCGTTTCACTGTTGCAAACTGTATTAACCGATCTATCAATTTGAGAGGCGGTACTACAATATGCGTTTCAACATGCTAGTAAGGTAAACCATTTATTACGTATTCCTTGCGCGTAGGAGACTGACTGCGTAATCTTACAATCACGTGTATCGGATTATGGCGAGACTTACGTGTCGCAGTGGGCTTTGAGAAGAGGGTCCAGCTTTATCTGGAATTTCAAAATAAATTTTTAAATGTTCTATTTAATCATATACGTTACTTCATTTATGGCATAAATGTGAGATCTCGAATTTTAAGTGCGATGTCATGAATACGTCGAAAAGTCACTAGAAAATATCGATCTGTACATTTATATGTGTATCTGTATATATTTGCGAATAATATTTTAATATTATTTTATATTTTAATAATATTCTGTATTTTAAGGAAATAATGCAATATTTTAAGAATACATACAGTATTTGATATATCAAATATCATTTTTAATAACATTTTTTTGTCTTTATCTTGCAAAAAAATACTGGTTTTTCACGTTAACTATTGTTATCATGGTTGGAAATGGATGAAATCGGCGAAATAGAAGTACGTGCCATTTGCACCGCGAGAATTCCGAATTGAACAAATCCACGTGGCAGAGTTGCAAGAGTTTCCGGTACCGTCTACCGGACTCTATATATTATATAATTTTATATATATATATATATATATATATATATAAAAGCCTGGTGAATGAATTATTCGCGTGAAGCTTTTAATGGAAAGTCATTACGCGCGAATATGTCGCGTTTCATGCGCGTATTTTATTTCACTGTATCCGCAATTATGCAGTAATAATAATTAATTGAAAACAATTGTTTTGGTTTCTCGCACGATTTTGCGTAGTGAAGCAGGAGCTGGTATGAGCGATTAAAATATCTAGTTTGAATTGCCAACGTTAATTGATATTTTAATTTATCGCGACAGGCGAGATATGAATAGCAAGGATTAATGAAATACATTATAACACAAATTCTTTTGAATTTAATGTATTGAATTTATGATACTGGAATTTATTATTTTATACGTGAATGATACGAATGGCATTGCAATTTGATTCATTTGGCTTTGAATTTTTTTAAATTAAAAATGTCTTGTATGTTGGTTTTATATTCGTTATAGGTAAAAAAGGAGGATATAAAATATCCGATTCCACAGGCATAAAATATTTCGGAATCTAATTTCGCTGAAAATTTACAACAAAATAATTTGAATAAACGTTAGATCTCTTCTTCTGAACGAGCAATTTCCACGATCCTTTGAACCGTGAATTAACTATGTATCCCATCAACTTAGCGCAAAACGATCGAATACGAGTGATTGAACATTACCTCTCGATTGAATAATGAAACTCGGTATATCTCATCAAGAAATTATTTTAAATATTAATATCATGAATGTTTTAAATAACT
>Ga0157363_1001490_pt1 | contig 19602 bp, 19 predicted proteins | sample AttsexASBM1_FD_111477 | JGI IMG/M metagenome (GOLD analysis project Ga0157363, IMG submission 111477) | Fungus gardens microbial communities from leaf cutter ant in Ribeirão Preto, State of São Paulo, Brazil - Atta sexdens ASBM1 | ecosystem: Host-associated > Fungi > Mycelium > Unclassified ... | reverse complement strand
TTCGCTGATAAATTGAAGACAAATTGAATAGACTCGGGAAGCGTTGAGGGTAATCGTGCAAATCCGATAATTCGCCGATTTGATTAATGAATTCGCGTCAGTCGATTAAAGACAAAACGCTCTGTCCAATCTGTTCCGGTCAATCTGGGGACCACAAATTAGCGTGCCTGTGAAACGACAATGATGCATTGTAAAAATGTTCTGTTGATTTTTCCGGAGATTTGCTTTAAACGACACGACGTATTCGATATCATCTATAATATTATTCTTTATATATTATATTTTAGGATTGGCACATTTTCGTTATTTTAATCTTAAGTCATTTTCTCTGTATAATTCAGTTATTTTAATCTTAAGTCATTTTCTCTGTATAATCAATTCTATAATAAAAAAAACCGATTCTCTCTCTTGTCCCTTTTGCAAGTATTCTATTATCATTGTATAAGCTGTTCAAAATCAAATTTAGTTAATTACGGACTCTTCGATTTTTATAATAATAAAATTCCATAAATAAAAATCGATTTCCTCCAATTTGGTTTCGAACAGCGTTGCCCATTAATCTCATTTACACACAGGCTGTGTTGTGTTACATGTACATATTTACGCCTCTTACACGCGACACCCATGGTTCTGCTTGATTGGCTTAAGCGTACTGAAAGAACTTTTCGAGGTTTGTCTCGGCTGATCGTACGACTGCTTTCTCGTTTTACAGAAAGGCCAGACGAAAGGAGAAGGATGCGGGAACCACGGAGGATCCGAAATTGTACCTGGAGGAGGCTGCTCTCGAAAGGCAGCTACCGGAGCTGGACCTGAGGATGCTCGTGGACCTACCGCCCGGCCTGGATTACAACGAATGGCTGGCATCGCACACCCTCGCATTGTTCGACCATATTAATCTCGTCTATGGCACAATATCTGAGTTTTGCACCATGACGGGTTGTCCCGACATGACCGGTCCTGGCTTAAGGTACGTATCTCCTTGCCCGAGGAGTTTCAAACTCCATAGAAGTTATTACGGATCAATAACAATCGATCGATTTGTGACAAATGATTTATCATTTTAGAACGTATCTATGGTTCGACGAAAAGGGAAAGAAAACGAGGGTTGCGGCGCCACAATACATAGACTATGTTATGACATTTACGCAACGCACCGTTAGCGACGAAACTATATTCCCTACAAAATATGGTAAGGTGTTCTCTTTAACGTTACATATTTAATTCGTAATGTCTGGAGTATATTTCAATATAATTAATTAATAAACGTTACACCTTCATTTTAATAATTATTGATTTCATTTGTAATTACGTTACATAATCGTCCAAGAGCAATGTTTGCGACGATGTTAATTTCCACTGTTTTTCAGCAAACGAGTTCCCGAGCTCGTTCGAGTCGATAGTGCGTAAGATCCTGCGGCTACTGTACCACGTAGTGGCACACATCTACCACTGCCACTTCAGGGAGGTGGCGCTTTTGGGGTTGCACGCTCACCTCAATTGTGTATTCGCCCACCTCACGCTCCTTAATCAACGCTTCAACCTTATAGACCCCAAGGAGACGGAGATCCTGGGGGACTTAGAAGCCGCCCTCTTGGGTAAGGTTTTATACGCTATCACCGCAACCATCGTTGCGACCATTGTTACCACCGATGCGGTATTGATCGATGCCGATTATGCAATGCCGGCAAGAGATCCGAGATTGGATTGCACGTTTTGATGAACAGTGGACTTTTTTTTCTTGACGATCAATAAGTCTCAGGGAACGTTACTATAACTCTTCTCGTTATTATAATTTTTCATTGAAACAAGCACGATTGAATTAAATCGAGGCTCAGATTAAACTAGAGAGTATTTATTTATAAAAGGAATAGAAGCTATATATGGAAGTGCTTTTGATATTTCTGCATTATTCGTTATCGACAATGGTAGAATTCGACGTCAATACACGAACTTGCAGAGAGTAGACTTGTTAGTTACAGATCAATTGCGCGATTAACGAACTCAATTATACGGCGCATTATATAAGTGTATGTTTAGTCGACTACGTTATATGATCCGAAGAGATATATGCTCGATTCTATGCTATTGATCCCTCCTTTGTTGTTTGCTTGCAGGTGACTCGACATCCGCGCCTTCGCAGACCTTAGCCATCCAGGAGACTCCGACCACTACGAACACTAGCAGTACCACCTAGATCGCTGCGATGCGTTATAGCGAACGAGCAGAGGTTGCAGTTCCTGAGACTAGGTGACGATAGATGACGATACGTTCGTTCATTCGATTTCTTTTTTGTCTCCTTTTTTTCTTTTTGTAGATTACATGCGAAAAATAACGTATATTGCGATATGATCGGCTGGTAAGAATGAAAAGAAGTACGAAAGAGTGAGAGAAAGAGAATGAAAGAGTGCGAGAGAGAATGAGAGAAAGCAGTGATTCTGTAAAAACAAGAAAAAAGATACCAGTAGTACCTGTACATAGCAAAGTGTGAACAACTACATGATGTAATTAGGTTCCTCTGTTTGTTGTTTGTGAGATTGTACATAATTTATTAAATGGTAAGATACATGAGGAAGGGAAAGAGAGAGAAAGAACGAAAGAAAGAAGATGAAAGAGAGCGAGAGCGAACGAGAGAATGCGCAAGTGACAAAGAACGAACATTGATTATTATTGACAAAGCTAGTTGCTATAAGAGATAATTTGTTCTGTAAAAAATGATACAATAATATTGTAAAGTTAAAATAATACCAAATATATACCTGGTGTTAAGGCATGTGTTGTTGGTCATGAATTGAAAGTGCGTCACACAAAATTCCTCGGAATTGGGATCTCAGATTCACGAAAATCCTTCGAGTCTTTAGTTAAATTACTAAAACTCAAATCTTTAAGAGTCTCCAATTTTCGCTTATGAGAGCTCAAGTACAAGCAGTGGTTGGCGCATGAACGTGCTTCACCTCCACGATCCTGATTGCAGCGCAGACATTTGCGATCTCCCTCAGGAATAAACCCATCGCCTCGGCTATCGGTTCGCAGAGATCCCTCAATGACGTCGCAATATTGTAGAATAGGATCAATACCGGTTGCACGAGAGCGTTGAACAGAATAGACAGCAGTGGTTTTACAAAGTAATCCGCTATTAATTGAAGTACCCCCACTGTCAACGGCCGGATCACGCTGTAGAGCACGAAGCGTAGAAGCTGCAGAAAAAAGGCTGTGACGAAGGCGATACCGATGTGAATTGTGCCAAAGATCTCCGCCCAAAATCGAGTTGCCGCCTGATCGGTCTTTTCGGCACATTTGTCCGTAATTAGTACAGGATGGCAATCGGTTGTTCGATAATATCTGCGAAAAGTATTACATCCGAGTGATTATATCGTTTCTTTGATCTTTTAGCTATAGTGAATTCAAAAATTTTAATTAATCTAAATATTAAAACGAATTTGCGAGAGAGCGCAAATTGAAGCAAATTGGAGAACATCCTTTATGTTCAAGAAATATTCTCGTCGAATGGTTAATACCTACGCGGAGTTTCCATGATCAAAATAATAGATTTCGATCTTTTCCGCTATTTCTTCTCTCTTGAATTTCGTTTTCATTGGATATTTAGGTTTCGGTTTGACAATGTCCTTGGCATTCTTACTCGGTATCCCTTCCGATAGTTCTTTGTGGGAGATAAAAGGTTGAAATTCATGAGGTGACTGCAACACGTCGATGCGCTGTTTTGACGTGTCGTTTACACATATCTTGGCATAATGAGGACATTGTATTTGTTTTAGCTTTATCTCATACATCTTGTCTTTTTTGCCGTTTCTCGGCCGTTTCCAGCCTAAGCGGCTCCAGAATGGACGCGATTGTGGTTTATCTGAAAAATGGAACTATCATTACTATTTTCGATACATCTTGACGGCGTTTCTATGTACCTTCCTTGAGTTTCACAGGCAGAACGTAGCCATTTCTGGAATGATAAATCTGCTTTAAGAAATAGATCGACTAACAAGATAAGATACATAGATGCAATGGGCGGATATTACATTTTATGGCTATGACAGAGGCACGGGAAACTCGATTGAATTTGCATTGCAGGTGGTTGGCTTCTCGATTTTTTCCGAAGTGATTGTCGATCCGGTCTTCCTGGAACTGTGGATGGGATATCGGCTGGTTCTACGCAGTAAGTTGCAATTAGCGATATATCGGAACGCTTGCAATCCGTTTCTGCACAAAATATATATAGAATAATTTAACAAAAATAAAAATAATTAAAATAGACTTTGCGCAAGATGAATTGAAACAATACTAATTTAGACCTTATCCAAGGTATTAATAAGACCTTTCTATGCATTGATATTTTTGATAAAAAAATTGACGATTTGACTAAAAAATCTGCTGTCAAAAAAATATTTGGTGTGGATTTTGGAACACTTTGTATAATACATATAGTTTGTTTTCGTGGAACGTTTGAAGAATATATGGCAATATGCCTTTGGGTTTTTCAACAGTGTCGATTCTCTTATCGACCATTTCGGTGCAGACCACATTTATGTCGGAATTTATGGCCGATGTAGCGTCATCCGAACGCAAGGATGTTAAATTGGAAGGTTCCGTCGTGTCAGCGCAGGAACAGTCTTCTTCGGTAACCATGTTAAACGCATTCCCTTACGATCAAACACATAAAAAATTAAAATAACATCAATGTCAAATATAACGCAAACTAAACTGCAACATAAACTTGGAACAAAAACGATAACAAAAGCGACCTGCAGTCATATATACCATGGTGTAAGAAAACATCGTATTTTATTATATCATGAATTATGATACATTCCGTATTCAAATTTTTATTCTCAATTATGTTTTCGGTATGGAAATTTGTACGTAAATGTTACAGATATTAGAGTCATGATAATTAATATTAAAAATTAAGATACAAAGAGCAAATCCAATAAAATTTTTTTTAAAGAAAAATTTACTGTAGATTATTGAAACCATTCACGATGAAAAAAAATGATGTTTATACGTTTAATTTTTTTCCTATAAAAATACATACAAAAAAATAAATAATTACAACAAACAATTTTTTTATCGATTGAATCGATTGAAAATCGATTGTAGAACGTTATTCTGAGAATTACTTGCAATCAAAAAAATTTTTTTTATTTATCATAGTTGCGGGAAAAATGAAAAAAAAAAAGAAAATATATAAAGCACAATTTAATTTTGCTTTCAAGAAAAAAGCAGAACACATATACAACTTTGCTTCAAATTGAGTTTTTCTTGAGTGAAATATTAGACATATTAAACTTTTATTTACATCGAACAGAGTTGGAAGCAAAATAGGACGATTATCACTTAAAAAGATAATACAGGACGCACCATTATCATGTATATATTATGTTATAATTCATCAAAAATTTAACAGCAAACATTCAAACATTCAATGTATGTATGTTACATATATTTTTCATATTACCTCGCAAATCACAGTAACGATAAAGGTGTCGCATCATGAATAATAATCTTTATATCTATGAATTCATTCATCTGTTCTTTTCTTTTCTTATAAGATATATTTTGTATAATCTTAAAATTATTTTTATAGAGCTTAAGAAAATGTAGCGATGTAAGAAACGTGCATGTGTTAATAACATTCATTATGACTGCATGTATATTTTTCGGCTGTAAAAACGTATTATTTGTATGTCGTATTATTTCGGTTACTTAACGACGCATTGATACTCATGATTTGCGAAGATGGAAATCGGTATAATTTACACGAAAATCTGAACATTATGTCAATTATCGCGTTTCATTTAATATATATAAATAAACGCGAAAATTGTTATGTGTCCATATTATTCATCTTGTGTGAAATTCAATCAAATTATATCGATTTTGATCCTGATCTTAAATATTACACAATACAGAAGATTAATACAGCTTACTTCGACGGTTAGAGCTTCCGTGTAGGAAGTAATCACAACACAGCAGTTAATAAAATATATCAATGCTATTGTTTGCTACTAATCTCAGTTAGACTAGATTGAGAAATAAAAGTAATTAATAACAATCGAATCGAGCCGTCCGACGCGAAGTAATCCTTTTAACATAATTGTCTGACAAATAATATTATAACATAATTAGTTATGTCTTCTATGTATATTGGTATATTTATAATATTTATACACGTATCTTTTGCTAACACATTGACATGGAGTACTCGTCGTTTTGCAGTAATCGTGCGATTGCTTTGTCAAGTATATCCATATTAAAACTATCTGTGTTTTTCAATATTTTGTACACGAATGTTTTTCATCGTTCTGTACAAGAAGTTATTAAAGACGAAAATTCGTATTAACTAATACAACCGTTAAAAATCGAATCTAGATATTAAACTTATATCAATGATCTCGAAGACTTGCTTGAATCATATAACGTCCTTATGCTAGAATCAATACTAAAATAAAGTAATATACTTATTTATAGATACGTTAAAATGGATAACATTTACATACAAATAAATCATTACTGAATTTTTTATAATTGAAAAAAAAATTTCGTCGATCAAACACACCATATGCGATATTTCCTTTAGCATATTCTTACGCGTATTTAGGATAATTACATATATACTAAATATATATTTATACCTATTAATTATAAATCAAAGCTATACTGTGCAACCTTTGATCGATTTATTTATATGTATATGCATTTATCGAAATCAAGAGTCATCACATTAAAATTATTTTCCTAAAAAATAAGAATACTTTACATTTAGAAAAACGTAAAACGTACTTTTCTAAATTTATAACAATCTATTTTACGCTACACTTACGCAATTTTCATTTCCATGAGCGCATCTAAAAATAATACAATATATTTTTTCTTCATCAATCAACTTATCGGAATCAAAATATTTGACGAGATATTTTATAAATTGACATTTTCTACATCCTCATCCTTATAAAATGCTACCATTAATTGGAATGTATAAGTAATAATTCTCATTTTTTTCTCTGCAATATAATTTGTACATATAATTTGGAAAAATTATCAGTTAAATAGTAAATTACAATAGACAAGAGAGCATTCTCTGTTTAGTCGATTTAAATAATTTCTTTGATGCATAACGATGCTCTAGACTTACTCTTTGTTTAACATATGAAAAGCGACTTTGTGATCTAAATGTTTTTGACAAGATATGCTTCATATATATGTTATAACATAATTCTTAAAAATATTACAAATAATTTGATAATATTGATTTGTAATCGCAAATATCGCATTATTATAAATATTACATTTTAGTCGCAACAATAACCAATACAAATAGTAGTATGATCTCAACAAAAATTTGCGATGTCGTGTACACATAAATGCATTTCAAGAAGCATAACATGGCACTTAATTCAGGTAGAGTCTCTTACAAATACGAATAATATAGACTAAACAGTATAAATAGCTATAGTTCTTTTTGGCTATAATAATTCTACCACACAGCATTTGATTTTCTTATGAGTTCTAATTTGCATAATTTATAGCGATGTCACATAGGCCCCACATCTTTATTATTTATTTTACTTTTACACTTTTATATGGAATTTTAAACATTATTTGCATATTTATTTCTTGTCTCTCAATGAATTTTATCATTATGTATATTTATCAATTTTTTCAATTACAAATTATAGAATTCATTGAGAATAAATGCATATAAATATTCTTTGAATATTTTCAATGAGAAATATATATATAGAGAAATATATACTTCCAATTATTCTGTCGATAATAAAGTAACTATAACCACACATAGTGATTTGTAGATTAAATTACTTATATAATTATAAATATATAATCACTGAGATAGAGAGAGAGAGAGAGAGAGAGAGAGAATAATATATACCTTCAAACTTTAAGTGCAAGTTTCTGTTGAATCATTGTTAGTTACTATTTATAGATCATATTGAAATATTGAAATCAGATGTGGAATGATCAATAAATGTCAATAAATGAGCACGATTCGATAAATATTTACAATACGCGTTTAATGTAAAGAATAATTATCCTATAGTTTGGTAGAAAGAAATCTTAATATTAAAGATAAAAATAGGATCATGTATAATTGAAATGATAGAAGAAATTAATAACCCTATGTCCAATTTCTATGTTACAGATTACTTTCCTAATCTTAATTTTTTTTTATATGCCTCTTTCGATTTATCAATAATAGTAAGTTTACAGCTTAAAAAACAATACAGAAACTCATTCAGTATAACATGTATTATATTTGGGCAATGGAGGAATTTGAATCATGAAATTTGTGCATTTGTATCGATTAATCATTCATTGATATATTTAAGTAGAATATAGGTGGGATATGCACATTCGCGCAATATAACAATCTTTTACGACAAATGAGTCGAAAAATTGTTATTTAACGATTGTTATATATAGCTACTTAAAGAATATGTGTTCGACGAAATCGTCATGCATAATTACTGCCATCACTGGAAAGTCACTTACATGTTTGTGGCAACTCTTTGATAACCCAAGGAGTACGTCAGGCATAGTGATATGGTGTATGTATGTGTGTACAATTAGCGTCGCATGACTGCTTATAGAACTCTAAACGTATTGAAAATTATCTTTTTGCGTGAGCAAAGGTAACTTTTCGATACTTTGTTTGAGATCAAAACTGTGCAACCAGTCCGAGCTAGGTTTTGCCTTCACTCCGCAAAAGCTAAAGTTACAAAAGTCGGCGGCATTCTGTAGGGCACCGCGATGGAACGGATTCCCTTGCTTGAAATGTTTGTAACGACCGGCATTCACACGTTCATTCGTTGTCATTCCCAGGACCATAATCTGTATAAACACATTAAAAATATATTACAATAATCACAGTAATATAATTCGAAAATCAAAAGTTTTCTCATTTTTGTTAATGATAAACTACAAAATATATAAAAATCATTATAATTGTTATAGTTACAACTAGATAGAAATCTATTTTGTAACATGATTGCACGACTATTGCCAAAGACTAACCTAAAATTCGAATTATGGCCAAAACGCAAAATTTACAAATTACGATAGAGAACATCAAAAGTAATTTAATGTCAAAAATTGTACAAAACCAGGGCAAGTCCCCAATCAGCTGACCAGCTCAGCAAAACAGATCTAATTAAATCTGCAATGATATCTGCATTTGAAATAAGCGCAGAAATCGAGCAAATGATAATAGTCGAGTGAATACGTCAAGTCGTAATCATATATCGCGATCTAAGTGCAACAGTCAGATCGGTATCTTATCGCAAGGGAATCTGATTCTCTTGTCATGACCTCGAATTTACTAGCTTATTATAAGGAAAATTGTAAATGCTATTGTGAATGTTAAAACTTTATTACAAAATGTGCTCTCTTACTCGTCCAACTCCGGGAACTTTCGTTTGTACCCCGCATCAAGGATATAACATAATAAAATTATATCACCATACCTGATAACATTGACATGCTAATAAAGTTCCGACCCAAAAAAAATGAAGGGATGTGTTGGCTGCTACCCACATCACCCAAGCATCGCAGGTAGCTGCAGCTACTAGATAGTTGTCAGCACTATGACCATTCGTTAAATTTGACCAGCACTCGAATTGCCAATATTGTACACTGGCGAACAAAATAATGATGCATAATCCTAGCACAGACGTCAGAAATCCAAGAAAATACTTATGATTATGTGCACCTGAAAAATTGTAGGATATAATAGCGACTATTCTACTTTAACTATCTTATACTTAATTTTCATATAAAACATGTATAACTTTTATTAATTTTTAAGATAGAGAGTAGATAGAGAACAAAATGAATAAAAATAAAAATAATTTGAGTATCAAAATTTAAATATAGCAGAACTCTATTTATCTGCACTCCATTTATATGAAACAAGCATATTCAGTTTCAAATATCCGAATTTATAGTTGAACTTCTATTATTGAAACTATGGCGCCGTAATTCGGATAACAGGAGTTCGATGTGTTCGAATGCTAGCTTCTCTATTATCAGAACTAATAAGTTCTGGTAAGGAAGAGAGTTAGTGAACTTCTATTATTCGAACCATTCAATTATCGGACTTATAAATGTCTTCTCCTCTATTCAAATAAACGGAGTTCTACAGATATGGCAATTTGATTAGTCAAAAGAATTATTAAAAGAATTATACATAGATCCTATACGGAATATTTGTATTACCAATGCAATTATTAATCCATGGACAGTGATGATCGAATCGTGCTACACAACGATCACATGTAGCACAATGTTTAGATCTTATAGGTCTTCGAACTAAACAACTACTGCAGAACCATTGCGGCTCAAAACCACCTGATTCAGCCAACTCAATTATCGTCTATAAACAAAAATACACATACATTTGTCGTCCATACATACATGAAATATTTTACATGTAAAAATAACAAGAGGTACATTTAATTTATCCTCGTGAGTAGCCGTAATAATTCCGGGATCACCCCGCCAAGATTGCAAAAAGCATATCCAGAGAGGAACAGATCCACCGACAAATAACAACCATAAATACCATGCTGCATGGATACCTAGCCAGAAAATCCATGTAATATATATCCACATCTGAAAAAAGAAAGAAAAAGAAAAATCAGCATACAGTTTACAATTGACTTTATAAATCAGCAAGCAGTGAATCAATAAATGTATTGACGTAATTATTCATTAAAAATGCATAAAGTATATAAATAAGATAATATATTTATGGATAATAATATTGATAATTTGTAAATACTTTATATTTCACTTCTTATATATTTTATATGTTATTAAAATCGCATTTAACTATCTATTGATAAGCATGAGAATTTACAACTTCAAAATTTTCTTAATATTATATAATTAATATTTTAAATATTATATTATTTAAATATTTATTCTCATTACGTGCTACTAATATTTATTTTATCTACTTGTATTACTGCAATATTTATGTAATATTAAGTTAACACTGATTTTGAGCTTATCACCTTATCGACAATATTATTTATCACGTTTAACAGCTTATCGGAAATCGCTCATAAACGTTTTCGGTTATCTAGAGAATACGTCTTGAAATTATACTCACCTTGGTTGCAAAATAAATCGACACTGGCAAAACGTGAAACAGCCGTTCGTCGAACACGAAATGGTTCATTAAATACACCGCTACATAAAGAGTGATAAAGGCACCTAGTTTTAATAAATAATCCCATCCACTTTGTAGAACCATACCAATCACATAAAATGCTATAAGCGGCGTAGTGACCATACAATACCAACGAATTTTCTGTAAAAAAAATATATGATAATGAAACAACCATATAGAAGAATTGGAAAAGTCTAGCTTAATCGTTCAAATTCTGTCTTGAAAAATTAACTTGTAAAAATATACAAATATTATAACATACTATGATATATCATCGTTACCTTATCTCTACACCATGTTCTCGTACGACCTTGTTTTTCTTTAATCTCATCCCTGATTTTATGTTCTAACCATGTGGCGCTGATATGCGGACCTAGCAGCGTCATTGGCGTCTCATTTCGGAAATTGGGCAGATCTAACGAGGCTCCGTGTTGTACTAAGATAGATATCGCCGTGTTGTTTTTTGCTATAATAGCCCAATGCAAGGCGGTATTACCATACAAATTATCGGTAAGTGAGTGCGATGCACCTAGAGTCAACAACAGTCGTGTTGGATCTAGACTGTAAAAAGAAAGACTTTAAAGTAACCAACATAACATTATTCTATTTGAAAAAACGAGTAACTTGTAGAACAATAATTCGGTACTCTGTGTACCTATTAACTTTATAGGCACTCCACATAAGGGGCGTCATGGCACTTCTATCTGGCATATTTGGATTCACGCCTTTCGCTACCAAATAAGCTACTATAGCCGTATAGCCAAATTGTGCCGCCAGATGTATACAGGAGAAGCCTTCACAATCTCTTAAGGTTGGATCAGCACCTGCCCTCATTAGAATCACAACCGCGGAGAGATGACCCTGTCTAGAAAGACATTGAAAAATAAATCTCTTTTTAAGTTTTTTTTTAAAGCTATCTTATAAATTCACATTAAAAATGGGGGGGCTGTATGCAAAATAAGTTTAAAATTAAGCTTAAAATTATTAGCATTGCATAAAATTATTTATTTCCAAAAAATTTCAATTATTCTCATTAAAACTGTATATCATTCACAGTTTAAATAATATTAATATTTGTTAAAATACTGACCTCGTGGCCCAATGCAATGGTGTAGAGGCCAAATCACCACCAATAGCATCGACTACGGCTCCCTTTGCAATGAGATATTTGACAATATCTTTACGATTATTTATAGCAGCCCAATGCAATAACGTCACATTTTCTGAATCTGGCTGATTCACGTCAGCACCAGCTTCTACCAACTGTGTCACTCGCTCCAATGCCCCATACTGCAAATATATCTTATTCAATCATCTTAAATCCATATAATTTGGTAATATGGATTGCGCATTTATAAAATTATATGCGTATTTATTAAACTTACAAGATATAATTTTTTAAAAATATAAATTGAAAAAATAAATACGTTCTTCAATTCGATCACTAACATTACCTGTGTGGCTCTGACAATATCGAAAGAGCTACAATCTTGGGTAGCAGGTCGCACTGGTTCCTGATGAAGGCTGCTGGGGTCATCGGGTTCACCAGTGCCATCGCCCTGGCAGGCAGTCTGCATCTGCAGTGCGTACATGCTATAACCGATAAAAGACCATATTATATACTAAGTCTAAAGATTACATTTATATTAGCGTAAAAAATATTAATGCAAGAGATATATTAAGTTGAATAAAGTTGTTACACAATTTTGAAGTAATTTATATTTATACAAATAACCACTGTTAGCATTAATGCACATTTTCTTATCTAGAAACCAGTTTTCTAATTTGTCTTTTAAAAAATTTCAGATCTCAAAAACAAAATTTAATAAAAAAAATATCTGAATAGAAAACAAAATAACAATAAATAAATAAAATAAAAAAGTTATAATACCAATTTAATAATGTAAATATTGAAATTTTGTTCTAGATTGTAATTTTAATGATACGAATTTCTAGTATGATAACAACTACTTAATCACAATTAATATTGAACATTAATGCAATTCATACAATTTATTATTCATCTTACTAGACAAAAAACTAAATATATAGTTTTCTATCTGGAGCTATATCAAAAAATTGATATTCTTGAGTCTTAAATAAATACTTATTTTTCCTTGACACATAATATACTATTTTATATTCATGTCATAGACTAATGTTGTATGTGCCACAGTATATATAAATCACACTAAATCATGTATATGTAAAGGCTACTATAGGTCATACTCTTTCCAACTATACATTGTCTATATACAGAATACTTAAGAGAACACATTGAATCTGTTTATTTTTTTTTGCTTTTAAATTATGAATGAAGTGAATACATGCATATAAAATATATGTATACATATTTATACTTTGAAAAAAAGAAAAAACTTATAAGTTTTCTTTTAGTTGTTACATAAGTTTTTACACTTAAGACAAACTAGCATTAAGAGGAAAAAAAGAAAAAAATATATATGTTAGTTTAATGTATTGCATCTAAAGAAAATGTTAGCTCAGTTTGTAATAAGAATTAATGAAATAAAAATATCTGTAATTTAGAATCAAGATTAGATAGTATGTAGGTTATAAACTTTTTGTATCATAAATTCATTTCTGATGTTATGTCCACATGTTATAAAATCCTGCATATAAAACAGATATTCATTAAATATCAATTATAGCAGCTTCTAAAAAAATTGTTTTTTTGGATTTAATTAATTTTTTAATGGCTTCACAGAAACATACAGAATGTAGTTAATTTATTTTCTTGAATTGTAATCTAAAGACAGATTCTACATAACAACTTTGTTAATCTTGCAACACTTGCAATTTTGCTCCACATGATATCTTGATTATAAAATCCAAGTAATAGTAATAGTAATACATTTTTATTTATTATCTGCATCACGAACTTTTTTCTATTTCAGATTGTAAGATAATTTAAATAGATAACTATACAAGATAAACAAGAAGCGATAACTATTTTTCCACTTAAACGAATCAGAATTCTAAACGCAAGATATACACCCCTTTCTTCTTCAACGTATTTTGGAGCTCGACACGGCGCGACTCACCCTCGGAACTCGTCCTCGACACGTTCTTGTTCCCTCAACAAATGGAGGGAGAAAAACCGAAAGGCACTTGCCATACATTCGCAGATCGATCTTCGGAATGCGCACAAAAATAAATCGCTTTACATACACATAGGTACATACATACAAGGAGAAACAGCCCCGGCTCACCTCGATCACGGTGTTTATTCGTTGTTAATGCGTAATGCACATAGTAGCGGACGATGACGATCACGGCTGCGTTCTCGATCGAACCCCTGGTGATGCGAAGCAAATAGTTTTAAGAGACGAACGGTATCGTATTGCACCAAGAAGTGGGACACCGGCATATCACACAAGCGCACACATTCACGTACGACGGCTGAGCCGTCGGGGTTGATCTTCGGTACGACACCCTCGATCACGTGATCATTCCTTTTTCAGCTCGCCGTTGGACTCGTCCTCTTTGATGATTTCGGCGAATATTGCGAGTACCAACAAGTATCGAACGATCACTACCACTTCCCGTTTCAGATCGTCACGGCGATCACCCGCTCCAGCATCGTCGCATTTTTTACGTACACGACGATCAGCGACGATGAGCCGGATGGACAGAACGATATCGACCGCAAATTGACGCAAATAACGCAGTGCCGCTCGCGCCTTGTTCGGTCGGCAAGGTCAGCAATCATTCGGCAAGAACCGGCAGATGAACTCTAAAGAATATCAGTGGAGACATCTATGAGCAGATAAGTGTAAAATAATGTCATAATGTAATAATAAATAGACTGACCACCGATGAGATATTATTAAAGACCGTCAACCCTGGGCAAATTTTCGGCGGTATAAAAAGGGTTCGGAGGTAATTGAAGAACGCTGACATTATCGACAATTGATATAAATTTGCTATTATTAACATAAATATTTGGCTTATACATTATTAAATTCAGATTTTTTTATTATATAAATGTTCCATAAATAAATGTGCATACTTGTAAAGCTATAATTTCCTTATATTGCAGAAAAATTATAATTTTTTCTCTGCAGTTATCATTTCTGTTGATAAATCAAACTTTGACGATAACACTGAAATCACAATTTTAAAGAAAAATCGAGTATTATTGAGTTCTAAATTCATAAGTGTTCATAAATTTATCTATTAAACTAATAAATCATAAAATTAATACAATATTATCAGTTTTTAACTCTTAACCACTTCAATATTCTCAAGGACGCGAACTCCCGTAAGAATGTCGATCTTTAATAGTATCTCATCGGTGGACTGACTGATCAATGATCAACGACGTCAGATCCGAACTATATTATCGTTGGCCATCGTTGCACGTGTCAACTAGTGCCAACGTGTGCACGCCTTGTTTGAAATTCGTGGCGGTGAGAAGTGAGGTTAAAAATCTATTAATTTGGAACACCTTTCGAAGGGACTATCATGGAAATCGAGTCTATTAAGAAGAATCGTCTTAAAATGAAATCGAAAGATAAAGCCATGAGCACGAATAAGGACCATAAAGACGAAACTCAGATACAAATACGTTTTATAACTAAGCAGCAGCAGTAAGAATTTATTCTTTCCTTTTAGTGTTAGACATTTGTTCACAGTTTATTATTTTTTATTTTAACAATTCTAGATTTGCGGTACCAGATTATCCCTTATCGGTCCATAGCTCGATAATCACCGACGAATTAAACACCCTGGTAAATGAACTTCTGAGAGGTGAGGATGAGTGAACGGACTTAATGAAAGTTGCTTTGATATATTGTATTATCTGTTTCCTTATTTCCTTCTAATTTGCAATTGTTAAATCTAATGTTATTCTTCCTTGTGTGTAAAAAAAAATATATATATATAATTTTTAAATTAATTTCACTTTTATTAAAATTATATAGAATTATCTAATTAATTATGAAAAAACTTCTTGATCATTTTGAAGATTAAATTGATTTTTCACAGAGTCGAATGATATCCAAGACCAAGTGGAGTTTGATTTCCTGATATGCTCACAATTTTTACGTAGTTCTTTAATAGAACACATTACTGATAGAGAAATTTCTACAGAGGATGTGATAGATGTAGAATATGTGGAAAAATATCCTTCACCAGAACCAAAGGATTGCCTAATACATGACGATTGGGTATCAGCTGTTGCTGTTTGTGGAAAATGGTTGGTACCTAATAATTGAGACAATTACAAAAACAATTTCAAAACATTTTGTATCTAATTGGAGTATTAATCTCAAATGATTTTATTTAGGATCTTAACTGGTTCTTATGACAATATGTTACACATTTGGACATTGAAAGGCAAGCATCATCTTGTGATTCCTGGACATGTATCTCCTGTCAGGGCAGTGGCTTGGATATCTCTCAATGATGATAATGCTTCCTTCGTTAGGTAGTTTGTCAAAAAATAACATCAATTTTATATATTTTGAATATTATATTATATCTATAGTAAACTTCTTTGTTCATACATAGTAAAGTAGGTTCATCAAAATCAATATGAAAACGTTCCGTGATATATAAGTGAATTTTTAAACACATCAACATATGATAGTTAACAATGATTTTACACACATATATAGCGCATCAATGGACCAAACGTGTATGATATGGAATTGGGATATAACAAAGAATTTTGTGGAATGTGTACATATCTGCAAAGGACACAGAAGAAGTATTGAAGCAGTCGGCATTAATTACGATAAAACGTTAATGGCAACTGGTGCTTGGGATAATATGCTATATATTTGGTCAACATGTAAGTATACTAGCATAAGAAATTGAAGACTATTTTTTTTCAAATTTCAATATTATATATATTCTTGAAAAATTGAAGTTATAGTGTCCCATAACTTTCTTATGATTCTTTTATTTTAAAAATATGATCTTAATAAAAAAAGGAAAATTAGAAATTAGAATATATGAATATGGAATTTGATAGCAAAAGGTGAAATATTAATTAATAAGACAAATCTTTCTTGCTTTCTTAAGCTACACATGAGGATGACAATGATGGAGAATCCGCGTCGAAAAGAGCAAGATCGGAATACGCAAATAAAACGAAGGTGCAGATTGAATTAATTAAATTATTAAGTTCATCTTATTCTCGATCTAATTGCTTGATAGTCATTCTGATATTGTCAATCGTATTACTAAAATGTTTTCGATGCATTCTTATTAGTAAACGGAAAATTGTTAATATTAAAAAATTTATGAAGTATTATTGATTGTATTTGTTTTACACGTAGACGCCGAAATGCGCGATGAAAGGACACAAGCAAGCGATCAGCGGGATCGTGTGGTCTGCCAAAACGGAAATCATTACAGGCTCATGGGATCACACTATAAAAACTTGGGATACCGAATTAAACGGCATTAAACAGGAAATATATGGTGACAAATGTTTCTTTGACATTGATTATTCGCCATTGTCGCGTGTTGTGATAGCGGGATCAGCCGATCAACATGTGAGGCTGTATGATCCGAGATCTACAGGTATTTTTTGTTGGTTTTTCAAATTTTTTAATCTTTGAAAAATCAAAATTATGAATTTTATTGATAAAATTGAATATTAAATTTTAGATTAGAAAAATTTCTCATTGAATTTCTGATTTTCTTAATTTCCTATTAAAATTTAATGTGCATTGTGCATTAGCATAAACAAGTATATCAAACTTATTTATTTACTTACGATTAATAATGTATTTCAGAAGGTATGATTGTCAAAGCTAGATTTACCTCTCACACGCAATGGGTGACGTCAGTACGTTGGTCAACCATAGACGAACATCTCTTTATTTCAGGAGGATATGATAATATCGTCAAACTCTGGGACACAAGAAGGTTGTTTGCAGATTAAATCTATTAGCAAACTATTCTCAAATACTAGATTAAAAAAATTTTTGTGAAATTTCATTCGGTTACAAACCTGTTACCTTAATATTAAATTATAGATTTATTACTCGATAAAAATCTTCAAATTAAAATTACAATCGGATATTTATTGCAATAAATTGAAAATCCAAAAGATGATAATGTTATTCAATATAAAGTTTATTAAAATTAACTTTTCCTTTTTAGCCCCAAGGCACCGCTGTTTGATCTCCTAGGACACGAAGACAAAGTCCTCAGCTGCGACTGGTCCAATCCTAAATTGATAATGTCCGGTGGTGCAGACAATACACTGAGGATATTCAAATCCAATCACGTAGAGCATTAATTACAAATATATGAATTACAAATAGAATTTGTTGTATTGTTCTGTCGCTAACAAAACGATCTTCTCCCATTTCATAAGATAAATTTGTCATATTGATAGTTAATAAAATTTAAATTAGAAAATTAACAAAAATAGATTACGCAGAAAGCGTCTCAATCATTTTTTGTGATGACTGTAATTTTTATCCTTCGAGATTTTTGAGAATCTATTTCTTAGTTTGCACTAAATGATGTGCTTTTTTATATCATTGGAAATGAAAATCTATTGACAAGTCCATCAAGAAATCGACTTTATATTCAATCATATAATATCGTATGTGAATATAAAGGCCTGATCGATGGTACGAATATAACAATCCATGTAATAATAAAAAAATAAAATTGAAAATACTAACAGATTCATACAAAGGATCTCACGAAACATGCTTCTTTTTTTCTCAGAGCCGCTCTCTCCTTTCCTCTTTTTCTGAATGTCTTTCTTCAAGAACTACGTACGCCAGATGGGTGAGGTAAGAGTCGTGTCGCTCGGCATAAATCCCCAAAAACAGATCGTTTATTGATCAAAAATAAGGGATGATAATCGTGACGAATCCGGGAACTCGCTCTTCCCGCGCATCGCGAATTATTTAATTATTTACCAAACCGTTTCTTCATTACTCGTAAGTAACTCTAAAAAGACCACCGATTCAAGTGCACGCCCCTATAGTAGAGACACATAGGGTGTTACGCGGTAATAATACAGGAGCAGCGGAGAGCGTGCATACTCTCCGCGATAGCGCACGCACATTATTTTCCCTCTTTTTTTTTCTTTCTGTACAACTGTGTGTTTTTTGTATGTGTGTATGTCTGTATGTATTCCTTAAGCATGTGCTGTGTGTAAAATAGGCAGATGACGATTCTTCGAGAGTACACGTTATCTTCTTTTTTTCTTCTTCGAAGTTACGCACACCTACGTACACACATGCGCACACTCTTCCTCTCGCTCGTACACTTTCGTCGGCCCCTCTCTTTTCTATCTCTCTCTCTCTCTCTTGTCGCACGATTGTTTTTTTAAATCCTTTTTCCTTTTTTCTTTTTTTTTTTTCATTTGTGTTTGCCTGTTTATTCTCGAAGATCCTATCTAAAAAAAC
>Ga0157363_1001489_pt1 | contig 19605 bp, 6 predicted proteins | sample AttsexASBM1_FD_111477 | JGI IMG/M metagenome (GOLD analysis project Ga0157363, IMG submission 111477) | Fungus gardens microbial communities from leaf cutter ant in Ribeirão Preto, State of São Paulo, Brazil - Atta sexdens ASBM1 | ecosystem: Host-associated > Fungi > Mycelium > Unclassified ... | reverse complement strand
GATGAAAAGTGGATCTATTTTCAGAATCCTAAACGCAAGAAATCTTGGGTTGATCCCGCCCAACCATCAACATCTTCCTCAAGACCAAATCGCTTCGAAACGGAAAACGATGCTGTGCGTTTGGGGGTCAGAAGGATATCATCTATTACGAGCTGTTAAAACCTGGTGAAACTGTTAATGGTCTCCGCTACCACCAACAATTGATCAAATTGCACCGTGCTCTGCGTGAAAAAAGGCCGCATTATCGGAAAAGACATGACAAGCTGATTTTCCTCCACGACAATGCACCATCGCACACGTCAACAATGGTCCAAAACTTGGAGACACTCAACTGGGAAGTGCTACCCTATCTCGCTTACTCAGACCTGGCACCTTCTGACTATCACCTCCCCTGTTTTCGTCGATGGGCCACACGCTCGCTAAGCGGCACTTCGATTCTTACGAAGACATCCGAAAATGGCTTGATGAGTGGTTTGCCTCGAAAGATGAGGAATTTTTTTGGCGTGGTATACAATTACAAATTGTCCGAAAGATGAGAAAAATGTATAGTTAGCGAGAGCAAGTACTTTGAATAAATTTGTTTTTGCTTCCTAGGAAAAAAGAATATTTTTCTGACTAAAAAACAGCGGATTTAAGCTTATATACCTTATATACCTTACTTCACCAATAATTATCGAGAATTTTGAATATCGGTATCTCCCTCCCTCCCAAAGGATGATAAATCCCGCCAATTAAAAATCTTAATATCAAACTAATACAGCCCACAAAGATCCACCTCCTAAGATATCTTTGTATATTATAAACCGCGATCAGATTTCGCGAGCAGAGCATTGTTAAAAGAAACAGTCATACAATGAGTATAAGTCAGCTATTATTATATAGAACATTATATAACATTATATTACTATATAGAATTATAACATTATATTACTATATATTACTATATAGTTATTATAGTGCAGTCATCTAACATTCGACTCCATGCCCAACATTCATTATTTTCTGTAGGCCATCGCAAAGGCAACCTAATAATCAGCTCTTCAAGGCGAACTCCGCAGGAACAAGGAATGACGATACATTTATCTAGCAAAGTTTTAAATAGTAAGTCAAATAGTAACCCATTTATGCTCTTTTATTTTTTCTTTTTTCTTTTTCTAACATCGCTTTATTCATCGATCTTTTGTTATTTCGTATCAATCAATTCCCTTTCCAAACTCTGCATTATTCCCTTTAAGGTAACTTGGAGAAAAATGCTATAGCGTGTAAGATACCATTTGCTTATAATTTTCATGTTTATGTATTAGATGACATTAATGGCATACTCAGATTATTTAATTGTGTGCTAATAACCATTTGACAAAGATTATTCACTTTTATGTTCCAAAATTTTTGATTTATCAAGAGTTGAAAAAATACTGATCTTATTTTACGCGATATTTAGAATTTATATTAAAATTATTGTAAGCTTTATTTCATAAATATGCACTAAGTGATATTAAAGTTTAATATCAAGTGAATTTTATAACCTCTTAAATAACTTAATCATACATATTTGATACAGAAATTTTCGACTTTATTTTTTGTAGGATAAGATGTTACTTTTTTGTTGATGTATAAGTATATCTTATCTCTGAACGTAAGGACTGTTTTAATAAGTATTAATTATTTTTAGTTGCTATTCAGAAAAGAATATCTAGAAAATTATGCCTAGGAAGTATATGAACTACAAATCGTGGCTTGTTGGTCGGAAAATAACTTAAAAGTTCATTTATTTAATTAAGAGAGATGTGGGGACATCTTATCCCAAATCTCGTAGTATTTTATCCAACAGGTTGCCACTTTTGAAGATTTCTTTCTTTTTAATATTATTCAAAAAATGTACGAAATAAAATTGTGTAATAAAGACTATAATAAATATATAAATCATCTTAATTGGTTTTATTTTTTTTTATTTATCAATAATAATTGAAAAGATATCGCTATCAGAAGTTAATTATGACATCTTCTCTCGAGTTATCTTAACCTTTTATATCCATCTATTCTCCTTTCGAGTTCAATAGATTATCTATTGTACTTCAATATTTATCGAATTATTCGATGGATGTTATATCCATTATTTAGAAGCTCACTTATTCCGCGAACCTCACTCCCCATTCTTCCGGCCGAAGCCTTACATTTTCTTCTTATTTCCTTCCTTATACAGAGTCTGGTATAAGATAATTTTCTTTTTTATTTCTTAAAATTCTCGTAGTGAGTAACCAGCAATAATAATAATAGATCTAATAGTTTAGACAATAATATAATAGTAGTATAATAATAGTAATAGTAATAATAATGTCAAAGACCCTGTAGCAGGCCCTTCTCCAATAGCTTTCTTCTTCTTTCTAATCATCATCCTACTTCATTCCCAGTTCTTTCCCCTCAATCTTTCCTTTCCCTCAGTTGGCATTTCTGCCTTTACCTTTTCCTCATTCTCCTTTCCTTCCAATGCAGAATCTATTCATTCTATTCTATTTTCATTTGTTCTAACTCAGCAAATTTTTCTTGATACCCCTCCTTTTCCCAATCTTTCTAACTTCCTCTCCACTTCCTTCTTCTTCTTCCTCTCCCGCCGACTCTATCGCGACAAGCGTGGAACTTGTAGCCGAAACTTCCCCACCTCGTTCCCTTTATTATCACCAATAATAATCTTTAAATTCCCTTTTTTCTCAATTTCAAATTTCCAATGATCCTTTTCCTCCAGACCTTGAACATCGTCCTCGAAAATGCGAAATCAATCAAATCCGGTACATAATCGGATAGATGCTCTTGATGCTCTCATCTCTTCCTTTCACGCTCCCCCATCCTTTTTTAATCCCAATATCATTTTTCTTAAATTTCTTTCCTCCTCCCCCCCCTTTTCATGCACATTTAATAAAATTCAATGAGTGACACTCATTTGGAAATGATTTGATTGGACACCGCTCGATTGGATATGATAAATTGATCAATTCAATGTTGACCAATTGAACACCGAACATTTGCTCGATTGGATATTATCATGTATGTCTTAGAGTAAACTGTACATAATCATGTAATTAGATTTCAATTATTTTATTTTATGTAAATATTGTACAAATCGACATCGATTGATTAGACACCGATCAATTGAACATCAATTCATTGGATACTGATTGATTGGACACCTTGGCAAGGAGGCGGGAGATGTGGAATAAAAGTCGTTTCGCGTAGAAAGTTGAAATCTGTGTGTCTCTTAGCAGGGGGGGAAGTAGGTGTCGAATCGATCGGTGTCCAATTAATCAATGTCAAATTGATCGGTGTCCAATTGAATGTGTCCAATTGAGCATGTCCAATCGAATCGTGTCTAACTGGGATCCTCCCAAATTCAATAAATCTTTCAATAGATCTTTCAATTTAATAGATTTTTCAACTTAGCTTTAATTCCATCCCTGTAATTTCTTCTCCTTGAACACACACACACTCTCACTTAATTATATTAAACCCGTGCGGAATTGCTAGTTCTCCATCGTGTCTCCCCTGATAGCGCATCGAGGAAAACTCGCCGGAAGATACCGGGAAAAATAAAATACCCGGGACTAAAACTAGCAAATTTGGACAATGGACAAAACAATTTCTGGAAACTTTTACTACTCCAGATGACAGCCCGAGTCTAAACTCGGAAAATGCATTCTTTGATAAGGTAGATCTCATGGATTCTGGGAGAATGGGATCATCTATTGCTATCAAATTCAAATAATCAATATAACATTTGAAACATGCAGAGCAGAGGACCAAACCAAAGAATGTAGTTTAGTTACTAATATCTCAACTCATGACTTTAAACACAAAATAAATTATTTCTGGAGCGCATGGAGGCAGATGGAGAAAATGGCACATATGGAATCTAGAATCCAGTCAACAAAAAAAATCTTCACGAATCCTAAATGTTCAATAGATGCAGAAAAACAAATTAGTATGACACAACGACACAAATAGAGACTTATCAATGAACAAAAGAAGCATGGCAAATTCGATCTGTCTATTAGTCACTCTCCTGATAATCGCAAGAAAATTGAGTAAGAAGAAATTTGCAATTCTAATACATCTCCTTATAATCATCAAAGATATAACTTATCAAACACGAAGGAATTAAAGAAGCTGTGGCCCCAAGCAATTCAACAAAGCTAGATCGCACTTAGTAAACGAATTGCAAAATAAACTTATTACTAAAAGCACCGAAGCTAGCAAAGAAACTCAGATACATAACAGCTATGGTATTAAAAAATCCAGTCAACAAGAATCATGAAAGAAGGCTAGCAACAAGAAGAGAAACCATAATAACCCCAAAAAAGTCTCGTTTCATAAATAATTCACAATTATTGGCCAAGTAATCCTGTTCCAATAAATTTAAAGATCTTGAAGTACAAAACAATCCGAATAGACCAAAACGACATATCTGATAAGGCCAGCTAGCCCTCACCTATCTTTGTAGCTAGAATTACCAACATCCAATCGCTCACGCAATTACTAGAAGAAACTGTTAAAAATAAGTATAAGCTCAAAATTATAAACGGCGAGCAAGTTATAATACACCGAGTTACAAGTTACCGAAAAAACTCTGTAGCATATGTCAATATAGTTAAAGAGTTCAAAAGCAGAAATATCAAATTCATATTTATAAATCGAAACAGGATAGAGACATTAAAATCGTGCTTAAATACATGCACTCCTCAACACAGACGAAAAATATAAAATTAAAAATGAATTAGAAGAATTAGGCCACAAAGTAACTAATATATGGAATATCAGAAAGTAGAGCAAAACGTCTCTATCCATGTTCTATGTGGAACTTAAACTGGACTTAAGTAGTAAATGCATATATAAAGTTAAATCGCTTCTCCAATGCAAAATCAAGTTTAAACTATATCCAAAGCGAGATATTCCACAATGAACCAAATGCCAGAGTTACGGTTAAAAGTTTCTTCTTCTGCATAGCCAGATACATGAAATGTGCTGGTCTAACCATCAACTGCCCACGTAAGATAAGATCTGATCTTGTAAAATGCGTCCTTTGCAATAGCAATCATGCGGCAAATTATAAAGGATACACAATCTATAAAGAAATCAAATCAGAATCAAAAAAATAGATATGCTGTTCGGAAGAAAACACAATCATCTAACTTACAAAGAAACAGAAACACGAAATATGCCTTCTCAAATAAAATTCGTTCAACCAAATATTTCCTACGCGGCAGCGACTAGTGCTGCAACTTGTCTGTCTAACTTGGTTAACCAGGATATCCAGGATCCTCAAATAATTTCTATCTAAACCCTAATAACACAAATTAATGACACAAATTAATTCAGGAGCTAAAGTATATAGTGAATGAGCTTAATAAAATTGGATTCAGTGTTAAACATATTAACAACTCTTGTCCATAAATCATCAGAATGGACAGATTAATTAAAATAGCTTCATGAAAAGCTAACGCCAACGAACTATCCAAATACGTGTAAGAAAACATTTATTCACAATCATAACATAGACATATTACTCATCTCAGAAACTCATTTCACAATCAAAAGCTACTTTCGTATTCTAGGTTATACTATATTATATAACGCATCCGGACGGCAAAGTTCATGGTGGTACAACTATATTAATAAGGAATAGCATTAGACATTATAAAATCGAAAAATATCATAAAGAATTCAGGCCACAAATGTGATTGTTGAGGATTGGGTTGTTGTTTCCGCTATTTACTTTCCACCTAGCATATATTAAATATGAATAATATGTGACATTCTTTGAATCTCTGGACAATCGATTTATTGTTACTGGAGATTTCAATACAAAAAATTATATTATAAAATTATATTATATTATAAAATTATATTATAAAAATTATATTATAAAATTATATTATATTTTAGGGCTCCAAGCTAACACAATCTAAAGAACGCGAATTCTTTAGCCATAGAAACAATGAAACTGAGTATCCTCTCTACTAGGGAGTTAACATACTGGCCGCCGAATGACGAACTCCTGATCTCTTGGACTTTGATATAATTAAAGGCATCTCCAAAAATTACAAGATTGAGTCCTGCCTGGAGCTATCACCAATTATTATTATAGTATTTCATAAATTTATGATTTCAACGAAAAATCCTGTACGTTATATAATATCAAAATTAACTAGCAATACTTCAAGGATCTACTAATAGCTAATCTTAACCTGTATTCCTCTAAAATCTAATGATGACATTATTAATGCAGTTGAATACCACTGTATGGTATTTATTAAAGTGTTCGACCAGCAAGCTGCACGTGTAACCCTATTATTAAATTATGCTAGTGCTAATGTTGCGTGTTCGCTGGTAATCAGAAATAAATTGGCGGAAAAAAGGAAGCTGAGAAAGCTTTGGCAAAGAAATAGATGCCTCATGTTAAAGACTAAACTTAATCCAGCAATAAAAGAGCTCAAGAACCTATTAAACTGTGAAAAAACTGTGAGTACAAGAATATCTAAGCAAGTTAAGTCCTTCGGCTTCCATTGTACTAATTATTTGCTTGGGAAAGCCACTAAAAAATTGAAATGTCCCAAACACCCATCAAAAAACAAGATGGAAACTGGGCCAATCTAAACACGTGCAAGAAATTAAAACATTTATTCACAATCATAACATGACTTATTGAGGAAATAATAAGGATAAAGCCGAAACTTTTACCTTACATCTAGCCAAAGTCTTCAAGCCAAATCCAAGAAAGCTCACAGAAGGAGGAAAATAGATTGCTAACGGAGCACATAGCAACGCCTTTCTCGGACATTCCTACAAAAACCTTCATAATTGGAAAAGTAAAAGGAATAATCAAAGATCTGAATCCAAAGAAAGCCCCGGACTATAACCTCATAACCAACTACGTACTAAAAAAACTACAGACAAAGTTAACAAATCCGTATAACAAATTAAATTAACCAAGACTCCTTATAAATCAAAGAACTGGAAGAATACGGGCAGGAGTCAAATGCAGAAGATATCGTGCAAATAATATATGTATGAAGTGTGAACCTTCTTTATTCATTAAAATGTGCTTACATGTTTTGGCTCACTTTTGAGCCTTCCTCAAAGACAACTATATAATAGAGAATAAAAATTATCCTGTTATAATGAGCTCCCCTACATCGAGAATTTAAATATCGGAATTAAAACGAAAAAGAGAAAGAAAAAGGAAAAGAAAAGAAAAAAAGAAAAGAAATTAGGAAATATCGTAAAATATAAAATATGGAGAAGTAATTCCATCGAATTTAAGAAGTCTCTTTGAGAAAGATTCTAAATACTTAAATCAATCATAAAAGGAACTCTTTGTAAAACTTCTTATCGAATTTCATGATATATTTGCTGAGGAAATTGTTGCTGGGAATTGTAAAATTGGAGAACATGTAATTAATATAAAAGATTCTCTCCCTATCAAACAGGTTCCTCGTCGAATTCCTATTAATATGAAGAAGGAAGTTAATAAAAATTATTGAGGATATGAGAAAGGCGTAATTGAGGAATCAATAAGTCCCTGGATATCTCCAGCCGTATTAATAAGGAAAAAAGATGGAACAATAAGATTTTGCATAGATTACCGTAAGCTAAATGTCACTATCAAAGATTCATATCCCTTATCCAGAATAGACGACATCTTCGATCAACTCTCAGGTAACTCTTAGTATTCTACTTTAGATTTAAAAAGCGGATACTGGCAAATTAAAATTCGGCCAGAGAATAAAGAAAAAACGGCATTCTCTATCGGAGGCAATTTAAAGTGATGCCTTTTGGTTTGTGTAATGCTCCAGCCACATTTGAGTGAGCAATGGAGTATCTTAAAAAAGTTTCTCTCAAAAAGTTATTTAGTGTATTTAGATGACGTTATTATTTTTGGTAAAAACTTTGAGGAACTCATCAAAAATTTAAGAAAAATTTTGAGCCGTATATGAAAAGTAAATTTAAAAATTAATCCTAAAAAGTGTACCTTCTTCGGTCGAGAAGTAAAATATTTGGGGCACTCAATTTCAGCTGCAGAGATTTCCACGATAAATTTGCTGCTATTAAAGAGTGACCAATTCCGCGAAATAAAAAACATCTACGGAGCTTTTTGGGATTATGCTCGTATTATCGCAAATCTGTAAAGGGATTTTCTTTATTAGCAAAACCTCTCTACATTCTTACAGAGAATCAAACGAGATTCGCCTAGGATGAACAATGTGAGAACAATTTTAATAATTTGAAACAAGCTCTTACCTCTTCATTAATTCTCTCTTTTCCAAGAGAGGAGGGAGAGCTCATTCTCGATACAGATACATCGAATTTTGTAATCGGTGCAGTCTTGTCGCAAAAGCAAAACGGAAAAAGTTATTTCCTATTTTAGTCGTGTTTTAAATAAAGCCGAGAGGAATTATTGTGAGGAATTATTATTATCATGCAACGCGAGCTTTTATCAATAGTTGAATCGATCAAATCATTCCATTATTTGTACGGACGGAAATTTTTAATACGAACGGATTATATGTCCACTTAAGTGGTTAATGTCCTTCAAGGATTTGAAAGGCCAATTGGCACGCTGTATGGAGAGATTTCAGCAATATAACTTCGAAATAATATACCGTAAGGTGTCTTACATAAAAACGCTGATGGATTATCCAGATGCCCTTGTGAAAATATGAAGTGCCAATATATTGTGCGAGGGTAGAAGAGGTTTTAAAAACGGAAGATGTTGTCGCAAGGATAGTCTTGTCGGAAGAAAACTTATAAACTTGGCGGAACAATTAGAGGATCCTGGCATTTCTTTCTTCGTTATTCTTCAAGAATCATATCATATCAAGGAATCATATCAAGGAAAAGAGACTAGGATCTGGTCATCTTGGCAAGTGGTTGCGTCTAAGAAAACGGCCGCGAAAGTATACTGGTCTTATTGGGATTTCTTAGAAATCAAGGATAGTGTACTCTACAAAATGTGAAAGGCTCCAAATTTATGAAGCACCAATTTAAGAAGCACCAGCTCAATTGATCCTCCCTAAGAAGCGAGTTCAGGAAATATTAAAGGAAATTCATGATTTTTCATCGAGAGGACACTTCGGAATTAATAAAACTCTGGAGAAGAGAATTCGTAAGAGATTTTATTGGGCTTCTTGTAAACAAGACATGGAGGATTGGTGCAGAATGTGCAAAATCTGCGTTGCTCGAAGGAACGGGAAAAGGAAAATCTCCACTTCAAATTTATAATGTTGGAGTTCCATTTGAGAGTTCAAATAAACGTACAATACTTGGTCCACTTTCGATAATTCTTTCAGAGAATAAGTATTTATTAATTGTTGTTGATTGCTTTACTAAGTGAAAGCCTTTCCCTTAAAGAATATCAGAGCAAAATCATTGCAGAGATCTTCTTGAATCAAATTATCTCAAGACATGGAGTTCCGTTGGAAGTCCACACAGATCAAGGGAAAAATTTTGAATCTAAGATTTTTCGGGAATTATCGCAATGACTTGGAATTAAAAAGACGAGAACATTCGCTCTGCACCCCAGTCGGATGGTCAAGTGGAACGCCAACATCAAACAATTCTAAATTATCTGGCGAAATTCATCGATAAAAACCAAAAAGATTGGTATCGGATCCCAATGTATTTGTTGGCATATAGGTCTTCCAAACCTATAGTGAGGCCACTGATGTAATTCCGGCGGAGTTGTATTTTGCTCAAGATCTTAGGCTTCCTGTAGATCCATTCCGAGGAAATCCCCCGAGGAAGTTAAGAATTCAACGAACGATTATTTAATAAATAAAGAAAAAATTAGAAAAAGTTCATGATCAAGTTAAGGTCGATATTAAGTCTTTTCGAACTAAGACCTGATATGACCAAAAAGGGCAAATTCATTTTGAAATGAGTCAAAAGATTTGGTTGTATAATCCTCAAAGGGTGAAAGGGAAAGTTTCTAAACTACAGAGTAGCTAAGAAGGTCCTTATTGGAAAGGAAGCTTAGTGATGTTGTTTACTGTATTCGCAAGTCGAACAGGTATAAAAATAAAATTATACATACAGACAGGTTGGCATCGTATCTTGAGAGGCCCGTGGAGTAGAATATACAGATAAGTGTCAATTCAATAAAGCAGAGCTTTGTTATGATGTCACTTAGCTTATTAATACGAATTTATTTTGCAGCGCAAACCGCGCGGTGATAATTCCTTTTAGTTACAGAAATGCTGAATCTGTTTGGACTCATTTGGCGATACTGCAACCTACGTGGGCTCGTCACTCAATGTGAGGAAGAGTAGTGTACTACTCCTAATGTGCTGCAACATCAACAGCGAGCCAGCTGAGGAAGCGGTATCAAGAGGAGTCCACAGATGGAATGACATCGGGCAACTTATTAGGTCTTTCTTTTAAGAAGATTGCCTCGCCCGTTTTTTTGAACCGTAGTTTTTTCGCGGGATGGAGGCCAAATGCCGAAGCGGAGATTGGGGATAGAGGTATTATGATACGTTACGTCATCTTTTGTTCCCTCCCCCCCTTTCCGAAAAGAGAAGTATCAAGAGCGCCTCAAGACAAGAGAATCTTAGCGTTCCCTTCACAAAGACGGGGAGATGCCCGAGAGGGTTACGTCCTACGAAGGAGCTACCTTCGAGAAGAAACTGAAGAGGGGTTCTGCCTGGAAGGGAAGAGGGGACTAAGAATAAACTTCCAGAAGAAAGTTGAACATCAAGAAAACCAAAGTTCCAGAAAACTGTTGCAACAGCACAGGGAGCAAGAAATTGGTCGAAAGAAAGCTCCGAATTCCTTTGAGGAGCCAACGCTCTTGGGAGAACATAATTTTCGGGACGACAATTTAAGAGAAGAAAGGGGGGGGGCAATGTTACGTCCTGTCATGCCAATTCCGTGCCGCTCACGAAATACCGAAGATCATGTCGCCCGGCAATAAGTCACTCCGTTATTTTAACAAGATCAGCAGATTCGGATGTGAGCCATGCTTCGCTCGGATGTGTCTCTCGATCCACTGATTCTATTGAACGTTTGTATGCTTTGAGTTTACGTGTGATTTTATTGTATGATCTTTCCTAAATAAATTCATTATCTTCTTTCTACCATATCCGTGTTGATCATTTCTGCGTGCGGAAGTGTTGGACGCGTTTGCGAGAGCGTCGTCTCCGCGAATCGGATGTGCGGACATAACAATAATATTAAAAATATCAGGCCTATTCGTTATTAGAAGATAATGTCCACTGTTGATGTTGATCCATGGTAGGGATGAAGTGTTGGAGGGTAGTATTAGGTTGTCGTTGTATCCTAACGTATAGAATCCAAATATTGAAACAGTTAGAGAAATATAGATTGATCCTCAGCCCATTCTTCCACTGATTCCTTTTCCTTCATTTATCTTACAAAGGAATGGCTGGTTCGTGAATCTATCAATCATTTCCATATCTCCTAATATACAAAACTTTTTACAATTGGGAGAAAACTTTGCTTTACCTTTGAACAATAGATTAAATTTAACGGCCGATCTTATTAAGTGTATTGAAAGTAATATTTATAAATTGCCTATTGATGAACAGATCTCGAACCTTATTTCCTGTACTAAATAACTTAGTTTCTTGTTTTCTACATTGTATAGAAGTAGATAGGAGTTTATCATAGCTAGCGAAAGACACTAGTGTTTTTTTAAGAGATATGAATGATAGGATTATTTTTACTCGTGCGGAAGTAAGGGGAAGATGATGGTAACATTGGATTAGACAGATTTACATTTCCAGGTAAATGAGATGCTTCAGGATATGAATATTTATGAGGTAGTTGAAAGAAATTCGATGAGGAGGATAGTAATGGGCTTACACGCTTTATTAGTTAGTTGGAAGGAAAAAAAGTATATAGCTAATTCCATATATAGAAGTTTGTTAAGTAATGATGGGATACTTCCGAGAGCTACGCTCTTTCAAAGATACATAAGCAGGACTGCCTCTTTCATATAATATTTTCTTCGATAAATAACCCTTTGTATTCGTTAGCAGTGTTTCTCCATAATATTATTATAAAAACAATTCCTGAGGCAGATAGTCATATCAAAAATTCTAAACTTGTTAAGGAACTTGATGGTAGACGTTTAAGTGATGAATTTCAGTTAATGTCACTGGAGCCTCTTCACTAATATCCTCATTGACTATGCGATGGACTGTATTAAAGACCATTGTTTCTAGAGATTGTTGTTTAAAAGAACAGAAATTCATCAAAGCGATTCAACTTGTTTTAGATTCTACTTTCTTTGATATTGATAATGTTATATACAAGCAGAATTACGGGACTTCTATAGATCTGTTATCTCCCGTCATCGCGGATCTTATGCAAAAGTTGGAGGTTAGAACTTTGTTTTGATTTGGTTTCTGTTGCCCTTTTACTATAGGTTTGTTAACGACATATTATTGGCGGAACCTACAGTCTTCGGTTAGTTCCATTCTTGATTTTTAATTTTTAGCAGCCTAAGCTTCAGTTCACTATGGAGATAAAGTGATAGATTGAATTTTTTGAATGTTACAGTGATTAGGGATAATGAGTTGATAGAGTTCAACTGGTATCACAAGCGGACTTTTTAGGATAGATATTTAAATTTTTGGTCATAGCATCCGGTTTCTCAAAAATAGGTACAATTGTGAAAGCAGTTGATAGGATAGTTTTGTTTTCGAATTCTAAATTTCATTTTGATAATTTATGTTTCATTATTAAAGTATTGTTAGAGAATGATTATTCATAAACTTTATATTTGAAAATATTATTGTAACAATCGCTTGAAGAAAATTATTATAGCTAGTAATAGGAAGAGTGTTGTTAATGATAATAGGGTTGAAATAGTGCAGCCTTCGTGGTTCACTATTCCTTTCATTCGTAGTATTACTGAGAAGTTTAGTAGATTGAATAGCGATATGAGGATATCATTTTATAATACTAATAAATTGCGAGAATTCATTAGGGTCCATAAGGACTCTTTACCATGTTCTTTACAAAAAGTTGAATGTTGTTATATAAGATCTCATATAAGAGTTGCGATACAAGTTATGTGGGACACGCGTAAACTGCTGAGGTAGCTGAAGAATCACGGAGGTAGATCAAGAATCACGGAGCATAAGAACCACATCCAATGGAACATCTCTATTCGTAATGTCATAACGGAGCGATTACAAGAAGGTCATGATTTCAATTGGAGCGACATTATAATACTAGACAAGGAGCCTCAGGAAGAGATTGATTTCGGAGATAATATTCATCAGGAGACAGATGCATGGACTCAACCTGCAAACGGATTCTCAAGGAAGCCTACCTCCGGATCATAGAAAAGCTATAAAGGCTAGAGTTGTTGTCACGTCTAATCAGTTAGTGTCGTTCGTATGCAGTAATTAGTCTTTCTGGCGTAATTTTTTATTACTTTCCAACTTTCATTTTCATGGAATTGATTAGCATTTTAATGTTAAATTTTTCCATTTATAACCTTGAATAATACTAACTAAAACTAAAAGTGACTGTATCTGACTACTACTCGTTAAAAAACATGCCTAAACATAAATAAAATATGAAAACATTAATAAAGTATAAAACATGATAAGCTTAAATGACCAGAACATTCCTCAGGATCTGAAGATCAAATATCTCGGTCTATGTTTTGATCGGAAATTAAATTGGAGGAAGCACATATTTAATAAACGAAAACAGCTTGGATATTAATTCAGCAAGTACTAATTGATAAGTAGAAATTCGCAATCAACAATTAACAATAAACTGTTACTATATAAAGCTATTCTTAAGCTCACCAGAAACCTACAGCGGGGTTTCTACAATTATGGGGTACGACCTCAAATTCCGACAGAGATAATATAGCGATTCCAATCCAAATACCTTCATATTGCTATAAATTCACCGTGATACATCACAAATGAAACTTTATATGGTGATCTTAACCTATCAATGATTAAAAAATGAAATAAGAAGACTCAGCCAAAAATATACAATAGTCATCTGGAGAATCATCCTAATGTACTGACTGTAAATCTCATTAGTAATGCGAGAGGCTAACTCCGAACACAGATTGAATGAAAAGAAGACAACCACAGAATCTAATCTCTTGAGCGGTTTATTACGTATTGAGCATATGTCAATAAACATATGCGATTCTTGACAATAACTTATTCAAATATTATTAAATGTCATCTATACAACAGCTTGTAATAAATATTGGATATTAAAAAAAAATTATACGACATTCTTGTGCTGCAAATTCTTACAAGAAAAATTCTTGCGAGATCTTCCACAAAAATTTTCACATACGAATTTCACAGGAACATACAAGATCGTATAAGAATATATCATATATGATATAGGTAAATCAAGTATCTTACACCGATGTTAAATAAATCTTATAAACATGTTATGATTTTTACATGATTTTTGCATGTTACATGAATTTTGCACGCATGTAACGTGAATCTTGCAAGAATATAACTTAAATGTCATTATGAAAATATTATAAAAATACTATTGGAATTTTGTGTGATTTAATTGTTCGTATCCCAGTAAATAAAATGGAATAGGACAAACAAAAAGAGATTTAAAAGAATTCATTTTGGTTAAAAATTAATTCTTTTCATTATTATTTTACAAATTGAATACCGCCTTCTGGATAAATCAAACTTAATTTGGGAAAGGAGCATAAAAAGCTTACGCCACTTATAGCGAAATTTATCAATTCATTAAGACAATGATAATATATGTTTCGATCTTCTATTCAGACACCTTTAATATTCTAACAAATTTTTAAATTTTTGTTAATTCTTTTTTATTTCATATATTCAATCCAGTTTCTGTTCATTTATTAATTCCATTTCATTTCCTGGGCTGGTCGATATTTTTGGAATGATCATGTAAAAGTTTTTTCTTAAAAGTATTATATTAGGCTAAATTAGCAATTAAAATCTTTTCATTGCGATTGTCGTGTATGATCCATGCCAGATTTCTGCACCAACTTGAAAGTAAAATATTTCATAACTATATGTTTTTTAAGACTGATATATGATCTTCTATGTAACATTTAGGAATCATAATTAATATCATATTCTTGGATGATCTTGTAAAGAAATTATTTTTAAAGAGTATTTTATAAGGTTACGAGACAAGATCTTTTTATTGCTATATAAATTGTATATGATTCAGATTTTTGTATCAACTTGGAAAATAAATTATTCCGTAACTATTTCTTTTAAAATTGATATGAATAAATGATCTTTCATAACACACTTCAGAGTCATATATAATTAATACCATATTCTTAGTAATCCTGTAAAGAAACAATTTTTTAAAAGTTTCTTATAAAGTAAAACAAGATCTTTTCATTGCGATATAAATCATCATGTACGATTCATTCCAAATTCCTAAGGTCATTAAAGATTACTGGTGAGATGAAATATAAGATTCTTGATTATATACGTTCATTTAGTAATCTTAATTGATCATACAACTCTTTTAAGATCTATAAAAACTTACAAGAATTTTCAACAGAGATTTTTCTTTGTATTTATTTCTTAGGTCCGATTTCATGTTCGCGAACATACACGCAGTTTATACATCACTCATCTTGTTATTTATTAAGTAAATGCTAAACATCTAATTTTTAATTTAACGATGTAAAAAAAAGTAAATTGTTATTCAATTAGTATGCGAGTATGAGTCTCGAATTAATATATATATTAGAAGTGATTTAGTTTTGAGAGTCTTTTTTTCTCAAAAGCTGATTTATTCAAACAGGATAATGAACGAATACCTTAATCAAAATGTTTTGTATTATTCCTATCTAACAAAAAATGGATTCCGCGGCGATAAAAATATTCTTCTTTGGAGTTGATTCAATTTTCGCAAATCTTCGAAATTATGAAAATGTGTGTCCTCTAAAACATGTTGCATCGAGAACAAGTAAAAATCAGATGGAGCAATGTCTAGAGAATACACGGGATGCGATAAGACTTTCCATTCCAGCTCTAATAACGTTTACTTCACTGATAATGCAACATGAGCATCGGCGTGAAGAAGAATCACTTTGCGTCATTTACTCATAATTGGAGATCGTTTTTGATCTAATCCTTGCTTCAATTTGTATCTGTTGATGTCACTGTTGATAACGAACAGTGACAGTTTCTTTCGGATTAAATAGTTTATAACACCTTCTTGATTCTACCAAATACACAGAAATATCTTCGAATTGTGAATGTTGCATCTCAAAATGAATGTTGCTGACTGGCCTGGATCAACCCATGATCTTTTTTGTTTGGGATTATCAAAATAAATCCATTTTTTATTAATAATTCGAAAAAAACTCTTCTTTTTTTGTCTGACAATCAACGAAATGAAAATGTTCAATCGGTTCACAATAGCATTTTTCGATAACTAATGTGGAACCCATTTTCCTTCTTTGAATCTTGAATCTTTCCTATCTCATGTAAACGTTTAATAACTGTTGCACGATCAATATTTAATTCTATAACAAGTTCTGAAGTGGATTGTGCTGAATTTTTATCCAATAATGCTTGCAAATCTTTTCCAATTTTTTTTTATTATCTCGAACGATCTTTACGTTAACATTAAAATCCACCATTTTTTAATCATCTAAATCAATATTCACATGTCTAAATTGATGCAGAAATATTACCATAAGTTTCTGTCAGAATTCTATGACCTTGAGACACCGTTTTTTTCCGATTAAAAAACAAAAGCAACGCATGTTGAAAATGCATTTTAAGAAGCTCCATTTTTAGAATGATATAAACATGATATTTACTGCGTCTATTGTTAATGAATGACTAAATATTCTGGAGCAATAATAAAGCATTAAGAAACAAAAGCTGCGAAATGTCTTCAATAATACTAACATTAGTGTCATCTCAAAACAAAACAAAATCATATTCTTAATATAAATATATGTATATATTCTTAATATATACATATATTTATATATATATATGGAGCATTTTTTGTCAAATCAGCCACTTATTGTTCCAAAATTGTACTTAATATAGAAAAATCACACAAATGTAGCTTCAAGCATAAGCTATCGAAGCATGTGAACAATTGCAAAATACAAGATGGCGAATCCAATATGGTAGATATAAAGCAAAAAAAAGGAAATAAAATAAAAGACAGTGTCAGTATCCATTGAATTTACTTCAAAATTTGTCGTAGATGCATGCAAGACAAAGCGTCTGCTCTAATGTCCTATCATACTTCATTCCTCTCATTCCTCCTTTCTCTAAATCCATTCATATATTCGAAGATGGAAGTAAACTATCATATACTGTCACAAAAACCATACGAGATATAAACATGGTTATAAATTTATCTTGCTAACATAGTACTTGGGAGTACACATAAGTTTCCGCCGTTTTTTATCAAAAATTTATTGTGAGCATTTATTGTGAAAGAACGGTACATAATGTTTTATTCAAAGTAATGGCTATCGCTAGTCACTATTTTTTCCCATCTTTCTGACATCGAATCGAATATTCGATGTCGATTCGACGTCGATTTGATGCTTTCGATGTCGAATCGATATCGATTTGATGTCGATTCCATTATTATTTCTGACTAGGTATGTATATGTAATGTACAAATAAGTTCCGTAAAAAACAGAAACTTTTTTAATCCTTAACCGGGCGCACTTCCCGGCCAAAGTGGACACGCGCGACACAGAGTGCCACATCACAAATTTATTATTAGGAGTTATAACAATTGGATAAATAATTGGACAATCGTCATAGAAGCAAATAAAATATAATAAAATAATAAAATATATAATAAAATAAAATTATTATAAATATATGTATATATTAAGCATATGATTTTGTTTTGAGGATTTTGCAAGAGATGACACTAATGTCAGTATTATCGAAGACATTCCAATCGCAGCTTTTGCTTCTTAAATATAAATATTATATTAAAATTTAACTGTAATATTAAAATTTTGAGAGTTTCGAAAAGGTGAATCCTTTGATTTTATTGTCGATTAATATATTACTATATTTTGATATGCTGATTACGAATATGATAATGAAAATTACCGACAAGGTCATTTTGACGATCATTTGCTGCGGTCAATCTAGCTAAACGTCACTACTCAGCAGTGCTTATCAGTGGGTGCTGTCATCAGTCGTGCTGAAAGATGAATAGGACATACATTTTCTTTACGACTTTTCACGAAGTGACTCCTATCTCATCTCCTCCCTTCTTCCTTTGCTTAGAGACTTCCATGCAAAGCGACTCTCATTCTACCTCCCTCCCCCCCCGCTGCTTAGAGGCACACGACTTTTCACATGAAATGCGCGAAAAATTATTTCTTAAATATTTAAACTTGAAAATGACCTTGTCGGCAATTTTCATTATCATTCATATTCGTAATCAGAGCATCAAAATAGTATGTCAAATGACAAGAAAATCAGGAGGTTTACCTTTTCGCAACTCTATCCAAAATTTTGTGTCTTTCTTATAAAATTAAAAATTTGGTTAGATGTAACTAGAAAATTAAAAAATAAAAATAAAAACTAAGAGATTTGCTAAAAAATAAAATCACATTAATTTATAAAATCAAATTTATAAAATCAAAAATTTATCAAATATAAGAAAATAACAGTGTTTTTTATAGAATAATGATATAATACAAACTTTTTAAAATATAAATATAATAATTATAAATTAATAGTTATTTATTTATATCATAATTTAACCTAACTCTAACCTAAAGAGATATTAAACATTAATACGAATAAAAATTAATTAAAATGTAGGAAATGATTCAACATCATGCATTATTATAATTATTTATTATATTTAAACAAGATTTTATTTACATTTTGAAGCGTGCGCGGCATTCTGTGTCGTAAAACGTATCATACTGATTTTAAAGTGGATAAAAGGCTAGCCAACTTAATAGGAAAAATATGACAATTGCATTATCTTATAGTTGAGAGGTTAAATGAGGAAACCGAAGGTTAGTAAAAAAAAAAACTCGCATTATCAATGATTTTTCAGAAAAACAAATTTTGCGGCACTCAATTCCGCGGCGCAGCCAGTTAAAAGTTAATATAAATAGCATTGTATATTGTTATGAAAAATATTATTATTGATAATCTCGATGTTGTCAAGAAAGTCTCCTGTGATAGCATCTTTGATACTTGTCATATCATCATGCCTTAGCGCGCGAAATATCAGTTTTATGATTAGTAAACTTTAATTGCTACTAATTAAAAACTATTACATTCTTGACATTTTTGTATTAGAATTTTCATCTCTAAATCAAGAATACATTTTTAAGAAAAAATGCGGGGCATCCTATATATATTAGGTGTACAAAAAAGTTCTGAGCTTTAGATTTGATACAACCGAAATAACAATTTAAATTTTATATATCTTTCCGCCTTTTTGTGGTTTTAAAGCGTTAACGTTTGGCCTTCTAAAATGCCATATGGTTTGACGTTTGATGCACATAACCTCAAAAATCAGTAGTGTTCACGATGGCAATAACAAAAGAGCATATTCGATTTT
>Ga0157363_1001488_pt1 | contig 19617 bp, 9 predicted proteins | sample AttsexASBM1_FD_111477 | JGI IMG/M metagenome (GOLD analysis project Ga0157363, IMG submission 111477) | Fungus gardens microbial communities from leaf cutter ant in Ribeirão Preto, State of São Paulo, Brazil - Atta sexdens ASBM1 | ecosystem: Host-associated > Fungi > Mycelium > Unclassified ... | reverse complement strand
TGTGTTTTTTTCTTCTTTTTTTCTGTGTATAAATTATTGATATCTACGTAAGATTAAATTGTAATTTATATAGATAAGAGTTATTTGCTTATCCAATTGGACACGATTGCATTCGCGCTTATAGATTTTCAATTTTCTTTACACTAGATATGATTAATTAATCACTGGTATTTTTGTGTATTTGATGCGTCTCCTATATTTATAAAAATAAAACATTATAGTTATAATTCTGATTATTCACATGTTTTTGTTACACGATGCATAAAATTATAAATAAAATTCTGTCTCAAATTCTATCGTGAATTATATTGCATTATTTAAAATGGCTCCGACAAAAAAATTCACTCCGATTGAAAATAGAATTCTTTTTGATAAGACTAAGAAACGAGCAAAAAATTTACAAGTTAATAATATACATAATTAATTTAATGTCCATTGATGTTCAAGACATATGTAAACGAATATATTTCGACTGCACAGTTTTCTTCAATTCAAAATAATTTTTAAATTGACATATATACCTCCAACATCTAAAGATTTTAAACTTACAGGCAGCATTATGAATGTTTATTCTAATAAATCAAATATCGGTTCGCCATTAAATAGTTTAATTAATTTAAAAAAATCGGATTTTTCATTCTTGACAATAATTTCATAAACATGGGGCTTTCATATCATTTTAACGGACACTTGACATTTTCATCACCGGTAAAAAAACAATGTTAAATCTCTAACAGCTTTTTTCATCAGTTCAAGTCATTAAGACTTAACGTTGTCTCGTTTCTGAACGAATTGTGACTTTATTCATGGACTGACATTAAAATTTTATTTAATAGTTTTATTAATTTTATTAGTATATTATTATTTTATAAATGTTTTGCTTGTTTCTTAGTCTTATCAACTTTCATTTTTACTTCGCACGAGCTAGCGTAAATTACTAGCAATATTTACGATTCTTTTGTTCAATATATACAGATCTAAATTTCATTTCTCGATTCTGCCAAACCTGAATGGATATTTCAAATTATAATTCTGTTATTTATCACACGGCAGGTGGTCTCAGGACGCAAATCATTTTCTTTGACCCTTTCTCAAATTATATTTTAGTGCAATAATTACATGTACGGTGCCAAAGAACGAAAAAATGCATACGCGTTGTACAGGGAATATTGTGCGTGTCGGAGTTAATCAGCTCAGACGCAAAAAAAAAAAAAAAAAAGATACGATCGTTCGTTCGCCCGTGCCGTGCATGTTCCACGATACGCTCTTCTGTGGCCGGCGTACTTTTATGGCGTACCCCCGTCGTCAAATTCTCGACACTCCGCCGCGACCGAAAGGAATTACCATATAGGTGCACGTGTGCAGGCGGGCAAACGAACCTTGTTCGTCCTCCGTCTCGACCTTCTCCGCCCTTTCTTCCAACCTATCACGCCGCGCGCCTTCAATCCTCTCTCGACTCCGCTTCTCTCGACCGCTCGAGGTTTTAAGATAAAGTTCGGGACTCTCGAAGGACCAACCGCTAATTTCGTCTCCCCCGTTCCCTCACCCTCCCGTTCTCTCTCATCTCGCAAATGTATAACATTACGCGACGTATTTTACGACTGACGTCGTCTCCATCGTTTTTGTCACGTATTAGGAATTTCGGAAGTCTCGAGGTCGAGTATCCGACTTGAATTTCATCTACGACAGGTAGTTCCCTCGGTCGCGATTCAAACAAAGGATTTTTTTTATGAAGAGATATTATCACATTGGAAAAAGAGAAATAATATCTCCGATTTGAAAGTAATGACTTTAGTCGCGATATTTGAGTAATTTTCAACTGGCACATTAGACGCTATCGTCTCTTTCTTTCGAGAAAAAGGAGGATTATCTCTCTCGAGAGAGAGACGTGGCGGGGGAGGAAAGTGGCTCTAACAACTTCGCAGCTTAAAAATGTGGTCACCACGTTGAGCATAACCCGGACCCTCATCTTTTGAAATTACGGAAGCCATTACGAGCGTTATCGACGCGCTTTACCTTTTACGACTAACATGTCAATAGAACGCGAGGAGAGGCGAGAGCGACATACCTCTCTCGAACGCGATCAGGCCCGGTTTCGCGTGGGCTCGAACGTATATACTGTCCACTTTAGATTTATCTCATTCTAAGTGTCCGAGAGACACGAGAATCTCTCGCGTTGCGCTACGTGGGCGGAGAAGAGATCCGCGGGGTCGACCGGGTTGATGGCGAGGAGGACCAAACGGAAAAGCGTGCATATACATATACATGCACACGCTTTATCCGCTTCTTCCGATGCTAAACTATCTAACCATTCCCGCAGACACCCACTCGCCCGCTGCAGTTTCTCCGATAAATTCTCGCTATGCTCATTCGGCGTTTATTGCGCTTATTGACACACGTTTATTGTATCTGATGTCAATAACTGAACTTTTTAAAATTATCATTACATATAAACGAGGTGTTTTATTGCCTTAATATAATTGATCGCCACGATTGCGAGGCGTATCTGTTCTTGCGTATCTGTTCTATTAGATAATCTCGTGCAATATAAATCGCGAGGCGCCGCGATCACTGAAGTGTGTCGAAACTTGCTGCGTAACATGCGCGCGACGCTCGAAACTTTTACAGTTTATGAAAAATAATTTTTGTATGTAATATGTAATTAAATAATATTAATAGACGAAAGTCGCCGATACTGACATAGATCTCCTATGGAGACACCCACTTATTTATAATTCTTATGGAAACTTAACTACTTTATTAATATACTGATAAAAACATATACAATCAGTTTAGATAAAACTCATAATTTATGTACTTGTGACTTGTTTTTATACAAAATCAACTAAAAATGAATTCTAGAAATGCGAAAATAAAATTATTTTCTTTTGCAAATTGCGTAGTTCTAATAATAGTGACTGTATTATTGATTGAATATTACATGTTTGACTTCCTAAATCAATTTTATTTTTTTCATTTTTTCATAATATGGTTTTAAATATAAAATAGGAGTGCAGAGATAAGTGTGCAAATCTGCACACTTATCTGTAAAACAGACCATAAGTTATCTTTATAGTTTTACGTTATAATGTCAGATAGTCTTATCGAAGCTGGAGGCAAATGCATACTTATAAGAAATATCTTTAAAAAAAAAGATTGTCGCATTATATGTTTGCGTTTCGCAGAACATCATAAAATTATAAATATGCATAAATAAACAAAAAACTTTTTATTGAAATAAAAAGAAAATCTTATATTACATATATTCACATACGTTATTAGTAACATAATATTTAATGATTTAATTTGCAATAGCCATTATGAATTTCTCATTAATATAAAATCTTCAGAGAAAAAGAAAGTTTCAACGCGCATAGGTCACAAAATTGTATATTATACATTTCTTGTATATTATACACTGAAGAAAATATTCTGATTACGAATGAGAAATACGAGTAAAACGAATTATGATGGTATGAATCAGAATTTTAGTTATCGTAATTAAATTTCTAATCTCGATTAGAATGTTTGATAGATTTAACTATATCGAAATGTTTGATTTGTGACTCTCAAATTAAATCTACCTAAATTCCAATTAACGCTACAAGACTTTTTTCCAGTGTACTGTTCACGCGATCCAATAACCTGGTCCGTCGTTACAGACATAATACAATATAGCCACAGCTCGAGGTCAAGAACCTCGAGCGTAAAATGCGCGGCCCCGCCCTAAGGATGCGGTTTGCGAAAAGTAAAACAAAGAGAACAAGGATTCCCCATAAATTTGAATCGTGAATACTGCGGAGAAGAACAGCTGCTCGTGAACTAGAGATCACATGGAGTGAAAAGGGAAGAAAGGAGTTCCTAGAAAGAAGTATAGCGAGAAACCTCGACCTTGGCACTAAGCAGCGAGCACACGCGCGCCATTTGAAGGCCGATCCTTTCTCGGCGCGAAATGGGAATCCGTAGATAGATGCAACTGCATGAGATGCCTTAGCCAAAGGCTCGCTACGTTCCGCGAAAACCACGCTAGACTACGTAAGTTGCACCTGCGTGCGTCACGTCATGCTTCGCCGTGTACCGTAAGTTCCACCGTGGCGAAAGAGAGAGAAAGAGAGAGAGAGAGAGAGAGAGATTCTTCTCTCGCGATACCGAGATATTATCCGCAAGATGCTGCGAGATCCTGGCATGGAACTAAAATGCAACATGGATTATTTATTCCGCGGGTATGAGATTTACACACGCAGCTTGTGCAGCTCGACTACAGCGGGTGTGTAACGGTACGTAGCGTTACAAGATGCACGCAGTGAAAGATATTGACACACATACGGAAGGTGGAGCACCCTCAAAACACTTCTGCATATTGGAATTCACTTCTGTAAATGCAACGTTTGCGTTTTTAAAAATTAAAACGTAGGTATATGCTGCAAGATGCACGTAAAAGGTCATCAAACATTTAGGAAATGAACTTTTCGAGAAAAACTTTTGTTAAAAATCTCTGTAATATCATAGTATGTGCATTTCTTTGTCAATCATCTAATAGGGGAGAGCGGGTATAAAAGAGGTTGGTCTTTTCAAAATATGAAAACAAAATTTTTATCTGGTGTTAAACAAATATAATTACTTTCTTACTTAAGTATACTTATTTATCTAAGATCCATTTAACAAAAAAATAATATTTAGTCATTAACTGATTGTGAGATTTAATCATCATTTTTCATAAACAAGAAATTCAGCTCTTTCAAAATAACGTGATTTTGAAAAAGCTATTACTTGTTTCGAAAGAGTCAAGTACTAAATTACATAAGCTTTAATACAAATAAAATCAAAATGTCATCCCTTATACTATGACAAATATTATTTTTTTTTTAAATTAATAAACGTGTGAAAAATAGAAAATATAATATTTTTAATTAAAAATCTTTATTGCAAAAGAAATGAAAATTTCCTTTATTGCCACATGAAGTATGAGACCAGTCAGAGCACAATTTGCACTGATACCAGTCTTCATTATTTACAGAAATAATCTATTGAACATGATAGATGATTGAAAAGAGTGAAATATGGAAGCTGAGTCGATAATACTTCAGTATAACTTAACATAGCAGCATAACCAACGAACCGGAATGTTGTTTTATAAAATAGAAATACTTGAAAATCTATTTACCTACAATAAGTATGCACAGAGATGTTCTTCGAAGAAGGAGACTGCGTATATCTGGAGATAATCTTGTACTGTGTGCTGACAACACACAGTACAATCTAACCATATATTGAAGTCGTGCGAATAAAAATGGACTTGATCATCAATATGATATATTTCAAAAAAGTATTGATGTACTAAAATTTCCTAAATTGTATTAAAAAAATAGAAAATCGATTGTATTGAAAAGAATATCCCAGGATATGCAATGAAGGAATCAGGCAAAGCAATTTTTTTATAGCTCTCAATATCGATTTTTTCATAACATTATGTGTAAAAAAATCACAGAATATCTAATAAATGAAAACAAACAAAAATTTCGTAACCATGTTTTTACTTACGTTATAGTATTCGATAAAAAAAAACTTTTTCTAAAAGCTAATTACAAATAAATGAAAAAGATTTTGAAATTTAACTTAAGAAACTTTCTTTTTATAGCGATAATTTTGCATGATTCATTATGAGAACATTTTGACGATTTTGACTATCTAATATTTATGGACATAGTTTAAGTACTGTTATCAAATGAAAATATTTTTTAATTTTTGGAAATATTTCATTAGTTGAAATATAAAATAGTTCTTTCAAAACATGTCTTTCAAATCTGTTGTCCCCTATAATTGATATGTAAAAACTGACTTTTCTGAACTATTTTGTATTGCGCGCGTATTTAACTAATCTTTCTATCTTCCTAAACCTTTGACTTAATCTTTTTATCTATATTTTAACAATCATATAAGTATTGTTATTTAATTTATTTAGATTCTATTGTTAATGCAATGTAAGAAATTAGATGAAAAAGAATATCGAAGCACGGATCTGAACATTTTTTTAGTATTTTCATGGAAATATAGTCATAGGTCCCATATTCACATGTAATCTTCGCAGTTTGACTGTAAGATATCCTCCATTGTAAGATCTCGCAGATATCGTTATCTGTTCGTGTGAGTCTTATGCATTATGCATGAAATATTGATATACAAAACGCGATCTGGATACTTTTCATTTGACGTCACAAACTGAAATAAGCGTCGTTCTATCCTTCTTGACATTCAAAGAGTGACAAAGATAGAACATTTGTGTCAACTTGTGTGATTTGTGTCATCAAATGAAAAGCACCGCATATTCTCGGCGGTGCCTCTGTATATCGGAATTATTTTTGCCGATTGCGATATTTACATGAGACTTTCGCGGCCTGACTATACGTGTGCGTATACGCGGCCGCATTTATCGCGGGTGCGTGCGAGCATAGACGGAAGACGAGGGGGAGGAGCCGTTCTTGGCATACTAGATAGCAGACGTGGCGTGTCGCGACGCGACGCGACGCGACGCGTCTCGGCGGGAGCGAGTGAGCGAGCGAGCGAGCGGACTCACGCGCGCGCGAGACGGGAACCGGAAGTCTATTTTCGTGGCCCGCACCAATTTAGAAGGCTTTATAGTCCATGCGACGAGAGTTAGCGGCTCTAACGGTCTCACCGCGTGCGTCGTCGGCGTTTTTGGACGCCGTTAATCGAGATCCGCGCCGCGTCCTCGTCTTCCGCGAGCACTTAGACATTTGCGCTCGCGGCTTGAAATTTTGCCGGATCCGCGGGGAATCAGAAATCATGTCGATAATTAACGAAAGAAAACGCATTTGCTGTAAAAAAAGAGCATACTTGTCTCCGTTACATGTAACAGGAGTAAATGTCAAATAGGAACATTTAATATTTTCAATGAAATTGAAGTTACAAGTAATTTAAATTTTAAATGTTTACATTTCATACAAAATTTTATGGAAAATACGTTAAGTTTTATAAAATTTTATAACACTAAATTTCATATACATAAATATACTTTTCAAGATACATTAAATTTAATGTAATCCCTAATGAAAATTTTTCTTACAATTTCTATATAATTTTATAACTTTCTCATATTTTTTATACGAACACTTTTCAGAAAATCTACATCTTTTCCCAGAATTTTTCATATATGTTAATTATAAAATATCGTAAGATTAAAAAAATTTTTTATATAAGTATAATTTCTGATGAAAATGTTATAAAATTTAAAAAATTTACAAATATATTTAAAAATTATTGGATGAGAAATTTCAGAATATTTCAGAATTCACTTATATAAAAAATTCTAAGAGAAGATGTAAACATTCCAAATAATTCTGGGTAAAGTGTACAAATAGTTTCTGAAAAATGTTTCAATTCAAAATGTTTCAATTGTTTGTATAAAAATTATGAGAAAAATTTTCGCCAGGGATGTCATTAAATTAAATTTAACTCGTTTAATTTAAAAGTACAATTAAATTTTATGATACTTTTAACAGTGTAGTTCCAAAGATAAATTTAAAGTCCTTTAAAAAAATAATGTAAGCATTATGTAAATAAGAAATAATAAGAAAATTAGATTATATTAGATAAAATTAGAGTTTGAAAAATGGAAAGGATAGAAAAGAGATTTAATTAAAACACAATAGAATAGCACGAGATACCTTCGAGCTTTGAAAATATCAATGACGAAACTCTGAAATGAAAGAGAAACCTTCAAGATATTCGAAGACCGCACGTCATTTCCCGGAAATAATATTGCATACTGGTTTCGTGGGTAATTTTGTTGAAAATGTTCCGCGAACTTTCTTGGAATATAACGGATGGGCTTAAGGCTAGACGAGTGTCTCGCTCCCGGGGTTAAAAGCCCGCTCGCGTGTGCTATTTAACGTTCTATGGACGTAAGCGTGTCCTCCACGTGTGCCGGAGCTATTTACTCCTTTTCCGCCGCGACGTTTTTTATCGTCGTTGGCAGAATTAATCGCAAGCTCGAGTAAAACGATCCCGTCGACATTGGAAACCTCGTATCCGGCCGGACGTTTCCCTCTTCCTCTTCCTTCCCATTCTCGCTTCCGTTCTACTAGCCGCTCTTTCCTTTAATTCTCCCCCTTATATGTAGTGACAGACACAATGTCCAATTTTTGTTGACAAAACTTGTTATTTTGAAGATACGATTATTCTTTCACATCTTCTTTATATTAAATTTTATATTATTTATATTAAAAATATAAAAAAGAGTCATTATTTATCATATTTTTTCTCATTTTTCCAGTTTTTTTATATTATATCAACTAGTGCGTGTCACTATAAAAAAATCTTTCTGTTTTTCATATCCAAAAATTAATTTTGAGAAATTAAATTTAAAATACTAAAATGACAAAATTTACTTTTTACAAAATAATTTATTTTCTTTCTACGTTTATTTTTCTTCTATCTTTACTTTTAATCTTTAATTTCTCAAAAACTGTACATGCTTTTCTTGCAAAAAAAAAAATCATTTCAAATTTACCATTAAAAAATTAAAATTATAAAAATTAATTAATAATTTCGAAATGATTAAAATCGAAATATTTTCACGCAAGGCAAAACTCAAGCGGAATGTGAAATAGAGAACGATGGACAGAAGGATTTAGAGCGGGGTAAATAAAGGGAGAAAGAGCAACGTTCAAAAAACGACGGACGCCACACAGGCTGCTGATGTAGCACGATAGAGTACAAATGCATTCACGGCGCTCACTCGCCGACCACATCCCGTCTTTCGGTCTTCCGGCCTGTCAGTAGCTTTCGTGGAAACGCCTCTGGCTTCCTTCCGGCCGTTTATCACTCGTTAGACGGAAGGGCGGGCGGATGGTGCCGAACCCTCTCGACATGCCGAATACGAGACATTCGTCCTTTCACAAGGATACGTTCAGTCCCTTGTATAGTGGTAGTGAACGTAGCATGGTGTATAAATGCTAAGAATAAGACACAGTATCCTATGGTATGCAACCGGCTCGTTTGAAGCTCGGGACAGTTCTTCGGGGTTAACACGACACATCCGGTTATTCGATCGATATAGTCGAAATTATATAGGATATACGAGAAAATATTCACGATGAAAGAGATCCCGGAGATTTTACAATGCTTCCCTTATAGATCTTAAAAATAAAGTTTCTCATATTGATTTAGGCTCCTATTCTTATAATACTTAACGAATAGTGTCGATTTCGTTATACACATGGTGTGGTCGTTGCACAAATGAAAAGAACAGTTTTACTAAAATATCTTGAACATTTAGCTAAATATAGATCTGAAAATAATTTTATTGAATTTCATTCATTAAAAAGATTATGTAGTAGTTAAAGTAGTTGCTACAATGTGAAAACTTTTTCAATGTGTTGCTTATGATGTTTGAGTTTCCTATGTAATTATTTTGATGTTCCAATACAATTATTTTCAGATTTGAATCTAGCTACATTTTTAGATAGATAAGAGTTGTCGAATGAGTGTACTGATCGTCTAAATATCACATCAATATCTTATATTATTACTTAATATAAGCAATTAATATTCAATAAAAAAAAATGAAATAAATGAGAAATAAATAATATAGATGTGAATAATATAGAAATGAATAATATATTGTAAAATACTTTACATTCATTGTGCATACATATTTGCAATTATTATAAAAATTAAATTAATACTTTCATAAAACCTATCAAGTTTTTTAAATTACTACAAGATTAGACTGATAACAAAAACTAATGACAATAATAAAAACTAATAATTGAATACATATATCAATTGCATTTTCGACGTTCTTGTCCTTTCGTTATTGTTATTTGATAAATAATAAGTACTTGATCTTTTTTTGATAAATTATTAATATTGGGTATTAGTTAATTGTTACGTATTAACTGATGAAAAGTTAAACATGTAGTAATAAGTGTTCGAAAGATACATACAAGCTACAATTCTCAATATCCATTTACATACAAATCAGTACCAAATGAAAAATATAATAAAAATAATTGTATAAATAATTTAAATGGTTCGGCAACTCTCTCCTATACTTCTGCAAAATCATTCTTTCTATGCAGTTTTTTAGCATGTATAAAAGCAATTGTGTTTGTAATGCAAAGATATTGTAATGATATTATTACTATCATTAAAAGTTATAGAATAGAGATCTTGATTTCTTTTTATGATCTTTCTTATTAATGATTGTAAAGTTATAAATATCGTTAAACTATATCTAGATTTTTCAAAATGTATCGTTTATTTTATCTAATTTTTATATATTATGATTTTTTTTTAAATTCGCTATATATATAGTTTTAGATAATAGAAAATTTTTGGGTAATAAAACGACATCTAAAAAAAGACTTAAAATTAAAAGACTTTGCTTTATTTAAAAAGAAGAACAACATTGTTAGATATTGAAGGAACAATCTAATCTGATAACAGTCTAACCTAATCTCTTGAGCTAAGTAACATTTTATTATTTTTAACTTTCGTGTTCAAAATGTAAATTAATCCATTCCTATGTTAGATTCAAAGTAAACATCATCCATATTAACGTATATATTAGTAAATAATAAACTAAATTTGAGTCAAATTTAATATATTTTATTGAATTAAATTGTTTAATTTCACTACTGTAGTTAAATTAACGACGTATTGGGTAGGAGCAGTGGCGATCTATAAAAATGATTAAAAATAACTCAAATTGAGTATAATCTGACATTATGAATTTAACAGTGAACCTCAATTGATTTTCGTGGAATCATGTTTCGCGTGCTTTCCTTGGACGATTCGCGGAGTCAGGAAGGATAATTTTCGCGTAGGAGCTCTCTCGTACTTGAGAGAATAACAACCGCGTGCATTGCGGACAATTACGAAACGTCGCGGTCTGAATACCTCTCAATAGAAAGATATCCTCACCGACTTGAAATTTCTATCCATCGCGAATTTGTACGCGCGCATGCACGGCATATGCCCCAAGGAAAAGGAAGAGGAAACAGCGAGCGGGGAGGGGAAAGGAAGAATGGTCTATGTACAAACGCCTTTCCGCCGGAAGAGGACTCGCGCACCAGAGCGTTTCTAGTTCCTGTCGCTTGCCCACAAGCTGAATATAATTCCAAGTGAAATCACTCTAAGCCGCTCAGATACGTCCTTTCTTGACATTCCTGATTGTCTATGAAAAGACAATCTGAAATTATAGATTAACAGACGGAAGTATATCGATAACAGACGTATCTTTCAATATGTTGATTCAGAAATAATATTTTAAGATAAACTGTTTTTGAGTAAAATTATTTTTTAAATCAAATAAAAATATGTGATTTCGATTAAATCACATATTGAGATTTTTATCTGTATAGTATATTCCTCTATAAAACGTTATGAAATATCGTACAAACACTAGAGATTGAAAATCGGATGAGCTTGGTGCAACGTATGTCGATTGTGTTTCTCGCGCTATGATAGCGTGTTGTTGAACTTACTACGATAAAGGGCTTCTGCCTCTCTTTCTCGCTCTTTATCTTTTGCCCTGTCTCTCCTTTTACTTTTCTCTCCTTTTTCCTCTTCATCCCAATCCTCGAGCATCCAATTTTCGCTTTATGGGGACGACAAGTAAGGATGCTCCACAATAACTCGTTGATTTTGATCCATTCTTTATTTGATTTTAATTTAAACTTTATAAACGATAATTTCAGATACTGTTTGATATTTTAAGATTGCTTTATAAAATTGTTTTTATTTATATATATATATAAAATACATATGCATTTAGAAAAATACATTTTAAAAAACGAAATGCTTGTTGTAAGAGAATTTATAATTTCAATCAACTCTACGTAAATGACATAAAATACGACTATTCCGTTAGCGCTCTATTATACGTCAGTGAACGATTTGCTCGTCGCTCAACTGATAAAGAGAAGAACACAAGAAAAACGGAGAAGAGTGCAATATACGTTGCTGAAGCGAAGATTGCAAAGAAGAAGAAGTAGAAGACGACGAAGATGCTTTACGTAGCGGAGGTTATTTCCGCCAGGACCATCCAATCGTGAAACGCGCCGAGATCTACTCTTGGAGCAAGCGGAAAGGAAAAAAAGAGAGAGAAAGAGAAAAAGAAAGAGAGAGCATCAAAAGCGCGGCGCTATCGCGACTCTCGGGTCATCGGGCCGAGTAGAATCCGCCACCGAACAAACCGACGGATGTACGAACGGATGAACGAACGATCGGCCTGCCGGTCGGCGGCGGAAAGAGTGGAAAATGGATAATGGTGGGGAGGGGAAAAAAAAGGAAACGCTGCAAGAAAACGGCAGGCCGAAAGAATCCACCGGATTTCCGCTCGCCGTTAAAGCCGCCTATCGAGACCAACGTGTTGCGCAACGCCCGGTACTATATGACTATATGTTCCTACTGTGTATTTCTATGTATGTGTTGTGTGCGGCGCGCGCGGGTACGATAACGCACGATGGAAGTCGCAAGAGGGGAAGCGGATAGATGAATAGATAGGTTCTCCATGCGAGTTCTCCGAGGCGGTCTCTCTCCAGACTCTCTCGCGGCGCCACGGAACGGCAGAGTTAATTCTAAGAGAAGAGTAATCGAGACGTTACGTAATGACACGAAACGATAGTCATTAATTCGTTATCGATATCGCTCATTAAATCATATATATCATATAAACGCGATTGCTCCCATAAATCGTAGATTCGATAGAAAAAAGATATATGCCCATAATTGTAACTATAGACGATTAAACATCAAAGGCATATCAAAACAGTGATAATCCAATCCTTTAGGTTAATAACATTTTATTATTCTTCATTTTTACAATATATGTCAAAATGTAGATCAATTCATTTCTGTGAGTTTCAAATGAACAACGCTAATATTAACGTATCCTTGTAGTAAATAATAAACTAAATTTGAATTAAATTTAATATATTTTCTTAAATTAAATTGATTTCATTTAAATTAATTCCATTTTCTTGATTTAATTCCATTATTTTAGTTAAATAATAACGATTTATTAAGGAGAAGCAGTGACAATCTATATATTGAGAAAAATGTCTAGTTGAAAATGGATAAACCTCAGAAGTTTCTAATTATATCATTTTTATAATTCTGATTTTAATTCTTATTTCAAAAAATTTTAATTGGTATATTTTTAATCATATTCTAATTAATCCAACTAAACATTTTTCTCAATATAGAGATGATTAAAAATAATTCGAATTGGGCATAACTTGACATTATAAATTTAATAATATAAAACAAAAAAGGCACGAGGGGATGTTTGTAACGGTACAAAGCTCGCGACGAGTCACGATTGATGGACGGAGCATCAATGTTGCAAAATTGGCATACGAATCTTCGTGCGTGGCTCGAGAGCCCCGTGAGTACAACTGTCCCTCTTGCCAAATGTATCGCGAGCTGAAAATCCGCTCGACGCTTGCGAGCTCACGTTCTTCCGTCCAACGTTTAAGCCGTGTCGTTTCCTTTCGCGACGTGATATCGACGCAAAACCTCCGTCCCGCCAACTATGTGCATCCGGTCGCAGCGATCGTTCGACAAAAGGAAGGCGCGAGCCTTCACAAACTGACCTGCGCTAACTGGAGTTTCGTGAGACTCGATGAACGCATGGGATAATCGTAAGGTCATTGTCAAGAAGACACGTTCTCGCGGTAATTCACTCATTGACGATTGGACAATACGGGCGGAAGTAATTTTCATGGTAAATCCGGAGTTTTCCGGCCGCTTTGTTTGCGAAGCTTGGCAAAACCATGTGCGATCTCGGAGTATTGTAGTCTAATAATCGGTATCCTCATAGATTTACCGATTATACCTATTTCTTAAGCTCAGAAATTTCAAAAAAAGGTTGTTCTAAAGCCCTTGCTTTAAAGTCCGTACCTATTCCAAAGAAAGAAGTCGAAGGAGAAGAGATAAAAAAATACCTGAGCATAAGTTTATACAATAAATTGTAACATGTTTCCTTTTAACACTACGACATTCAAAGAGAACTAAAAATTTTATATAGGACTATATTCTATAGGATTATATTCTTTCTTTCCCATAAATGCATAGGATGAATGAAATTAGAACAAACTAAGTCTCGGATTCAAGTCAATCCTAAAAAAATATAGTTGTCATGCCGTACTCATCTTTCGACACCGGATACGACGTCAAGTTTGTCTTTTGTGGACAGACGATCAGTCATTTGAAATCTGTGTGTCGTTCTTTCGAAGGACAAAAACACGCGTTGCGCAAAATTGTGAATTCATTCCTGGTGAGCGCTAGCGCGAGGCAAAAAGAGTCCGCCAGAAAACGTTGAGAAGTACAACGTTAAAAGTCCGCAATACACGAGAGTTCGAATCGTACCGAGCCGAGTAGTATCTTTCGAGCTTGATGTCCCGCGGAGAATATCGCGTGGGCTCAGACACGTGGTCGGAGTCGCGCAAAGATCCGGAATGTTCGTTGCTTCCCTTCATGCGAGAGTAATCGCGCACAACTTGACGTTCATGGCTTTTACAAATCTCAATTTATGTGTTGTACTCAATTTTATTGAAGTATCTAAAAATTTAGCTACATAGAGATACAGAACTGGAAATACTTTTGTTGAAATTCACAACTTCAAATTATCTAGGAATCTCAAGTATGATGAGTGAGAGAACCATGGCACACAAAAAACTTAAGCAGTTAGGAAATCAACATGTTGGATTGGCTATTCCTTATGTCAGAATAGCCTTACGGTCTCTACTGTGATTGGCTAACTCATTTAATACTTAAGTTTTTTGTGTTCAATGCTGCAAAAAGTTTTGAAATTCTTTAGCAACCAGAGTATCCTACTTAGTTCAACGAAATTATTTGCAGATCTTTTGCATAGCTGATTTTTAGAAATTTCAGCAAAACTGTTTTTTCCGTGTAAAAGAAAAGAAATATATTTCTGAATGGTGAGAGGAATAAGACTGATAGTATAATATAAATATAATAAATGATACAATTTATGGGCAGCTTTCATAATTTAAATGATAAATAATTATGCTATTGTATTTAAATGCAAACAAGTATGTAATTCAAGTATATAATTCGAAAAAATAAACGAATTTTTTTTCTAATTCATTCTTGAGTTACACATCTTGCTAAAAGTTAAGAATATTTTTTATAAGCACATTCCATTTTTATATCAAAAGAGGATACGCTTTAATTATGAATTCTGTTTGAGAGATCTCTTCAAGATCTCGACGTCTATAAAATAATAGATCTCCTTTTTTTTTGGAACAATCATAATTGGAATAAATCATAAGATACCGAGGAAAATGTCTGAAAAGAAAGGGCTGAAAAATATCGCACGGAGCAGTGCCAAGCCGAGCCGAACCGAGCTGTGCTAAGTCGCATGGTGATAGAGCTAGCCGCGCGTTAAATCATCGATCGCGGTGCGTGGGTGCGCCACCGCGATGCCGATGGGAAAATACATTTCGGATTTTTGTCTGTTGGGAATTTGCGTGCCACTAATGGCATCGTCGACGCCTACGGGATCCGAGGCTAGGCAACCTGCAACGTTTCGCGCGCGCTACCGCGTAAGGCGAGGCCAGAGAGGCCGGCTACCCACCCGGTTCCTCCTACGGGAAAGAACAAGAAGAAAGAAAAGGATAGACCGAGAAAGAGAAAGAGAGACGGACTTTCTTCGATCGGTCGGATCCACCTACAGGAGCGAGGGAGAGCGGAATCGAGAATGCTGGCTCGGAGCGGTTTAATATGTCCGCCCGCTCGATCGACGCGATCAATCGACCAACTGAATCGCCGTATTTCCGCCGAACGAGTTCACCTACGCGCGCGCCGATAGTTCTCAGTTACCGCTCTCCACTCCGATCCGCAGGACTGGTCCAGCCGCGACTTCTCTCAGCGGTCGCCGTACAGGTCCTGCATACATACAGATCAGTCTTCGTTTCTCTCTTTCTCTTTCCCATTCATCCTTCCGTTTCGCGGATGCACGGATTCAATTTTCATCGCAAGCATAAATTTCATTAATCTCTTTGGCCATCGCGATTATATTATACGTCCAGATCCATCGTGATTACTTTTGGTGTAACACGCCGGTGACAAGTCGCACCGGTTTTGCGCATAAAAACTTCGTCTTATTCTCGCGGAGAATGGTAGAAATACTCTAGTTTACGACACCTCGTAAAGTCCCCTTAAGTAAAGTCTTTGATAATTTTTTCCCGTAATTCATAGATGAAAAAATGATCTAGAATGTTAAGTTTCCTATTACGTTAGTAGTAAACACGCGCAAATAGCGGAAATATGCCATTCTTATGTACTTTATAGTCTTAAAGTCTCATGGCATACAAAAAAAAACGTAAAGTACACGGAAAGAATGATTTTTTGTTGAAATATATGAAATTTTAGCTGAAACAGATCTGAAAATAATTTTGTTGTGCCATCAAAATAATTATGTAGGAATCTCAAGCATGATGAGCAGTGTTGTAAAAAAGTTTTAACATTGCAGCAACAAGTTTAAACGTTCTATATAATTATTTTGATGATCCAACAACATTTTCAGATCTGTATCTAAATCTGTATTTAAATTTTTAGATACTCTAGCAAAATCGATCTTTCCATAATATTAAAAGTAATATTAAAAGACCTTCTTTGATCGAAAAATATCATTGATGCTTGACATGGAGATTATCGATCTACGCAGCGATACATTCATATTCTAATAATGTGAACAACACGAAGAGACGTATGTACATTGCAATTCGCGATAGAGTTTCAGGGGAAAAGAGGAAGAAGAAATGTAAAGTCAACTCACGTCCTTGCTCGGGACGCAGAGCGGCGTTCCTTCCTTGACGATTCCAGCCTCGACCATCACGCCGATCACGATCGGATCCCTCGAGTTGAATACGTACTGAAATTCAAACGGGCCCACGTTTAAAAAGTTCCGAGTTCGAAGATCGCCGACGATGTCGCGTCGGCGTAAATCCCGCTTGTTTATCGCGCATCCATTTCAATTCTTGCAAAGGCGAGTACGCTCGCATATAACTCACCTGCGGTAAGATCTTCAACTTGCACGGAAACACGGCTATGTGCTTGTTCTCGTCCCGTTTACGCTGCTTCAGTTCCTCTCTATAATTGGTAAATTTGTCGAACAGATGATAAATAATATCAGCTTGGAAGATCTTGACGCCCAATGAATCCGCCAGCTCTTGTGCGTCCCTCTCGATTTTCACATCAAAAGCAAGAATTGTAGCGTATCTGCGGATAAATTAAATAATAACTGATTAATTCTTATAGATAGCTATTTGTCACGCTTTTTGAAAATTTGAAATATTAAGAAAATATAAAATTTCTTCCATTAAAAGTTGTTAAAAAACTTTTTAACCTAATCTACATTATATTTTTTGCTTCCTATTTCTTTCTTTTTGGCTCATGCCTTTTTCCTTTGCGATCATTTTATCAATCGCATTCCTTTCCACGTTTTTTGTGGAAAGTTTTTTTTCTCGTCCGAAGTCCGTCAACTTTTATTTCGGGCGAGAAAAAATGAAAAACTGAGTAAAAAATAAGAAGTAAAAAGAAACAGGGAACAAAGAACACATTGTAGATTAGATTTTAGAAGTCATTAAAACTTTTAATTTTTTGAATTCTCCAAAAAATAAAAAAGTTAAAACAAATATTAGTTCAGAAGAGAATTTTACTGTCGAGATATACTCACTGGCTATCGTGCTCCAGCATGATAGAAGCTTTCATGACGTCTTTCTTGACGACTGGTCCGATACGAATTCCGGAGTACTGCAAACAAAAGCAAAAATATTGTTAAAAGAGAGAAATGCAAAAAAGATACGAAATAGCATCGCGAGCGTGCGAGTGCAGTTCGACATTACGCAAGTCGCCCCGATTTCGCTCGACAGCGTGCAATGACTGTCTCTCTCATCTTGGCAACATTATTACACAGTGTCTTGCGTTTATGTTATTTCGCACATTATTACGTAATGCGGAGGGGAGGAGGGGAGAATCGAGTATAAGATTGCTGTAACAATCTAACTGCCGGAGACGCGATTCGCACTTGTCATCTCTTTAACGCGAACCAGTTTCTTACGGGAAATGTAACTTTTCATCGATGCTTTTCGTCACGCGTGACCACGCAGATGCGCAAAAAGTGCCTCGCAATCTATTTGCTTGGATGAGAAATAACCGTTTCGAGGATAAACGGAGAAGTCACGAGTAGTCGCTGTCAAACAAATGATATATCTCAGTTCAGCTACTCTCTAAATTCTTTGGAGTGAAATCTCACTCTACAGAATAAAAGGAATTAAGCCAATCTTAAAAAAGAATGACTCAATGTTCAATCTATAAGAGTGAGATTTCATTCTTCAGAGTGACAATTCGTTCTAAAAGTTTCAGAGAATATAAATAAATAAATAGACATCTCAAAAAAATTAATATTGTTATAACATTTGTCGACAATGAATAACATTTAAATATAAAATAATCGCAAATGTAAATTGATCACAAGAGTAAGAATATAAATATTAATAAATATAAATCTTAATAATTACTTTCCATCAATAATGGTAACGCATTCGTAACGCCGGTAGGCAATGTGCGTTTCGCAATCCGTTTGGATCGCCTACGCTCAGCTACCGGCGACCGAATCTCTGGAATCATTGCCACCGAAACGCCACAAATCCCGCGGGTCTTTCCATGTATACGAAGCGCGTGTATATACGACTAGGCAAAAATAACCTATGACGCATGCATGCCGCCCGGATTCGGCCGGACGGTGCAACGAGACGGGACGCGACACGAGACGCGCGACGCAACACGTTGAAATAAACGCGACGCAGCGATGCAGTTGCAAACAAGCTGTTTCGCGGCTTTACCGAGAAAAGCCACTCCGTGGTCGAAGAGCACCGCGCACTGTAGTCGGGATTAAAGCCGACCGAAGCAGAACGAGCTTGTCGTCGTAACGTTACAGGATACACAAGAAGACGTTCCGCTTCTACGGAGAGATATCTTCAGAAATATCCGTCAAAGAATCTACGAAGATCTCTCAGTAGATAGACAGACGTTTTACGTAAATCCCTTAAATCGCATGTAAATTAATGAGATTCTTAGTAATTGTATTCTTGATACTTTTGCTATAATTTAACGTGCAAAATTAATTCTGAATTCTGAATACTCCGCTAGGAAAAGAACACTTATACCTAAGTTAATTAAAGATGTATCACACGTATTTATTTAACAAGATTCAAACATTACATATATATACAATATATATATATATATACAGATTTTTGTATATTGTATTTGAAAGTAATACAAAAAGTTTGACGGTGATTCAAAATCTAGATAAAAAATTATCTCAATAAGTTTTTCATTTAAAATTTCTGTAAAATTGCATTGTTAGATATTATAAATATTTATTGAATTTAATTATTTGTTTAAATATATATATATATATATATATATATAGAGAGAGAGAGAGAGAGAGAGAGACTTCATTCAATTATTTCAGATTGTAACATTTATTTTTATACAGAAAGTATAAATTTTCAATTCCAATCACTTTTTATAGAGAGAAATTACATATGATATACA
>Ga0157363_1001487_pt1 | contig 19623 bp, 15 predicted proteins | sample AttsexASBM1_FD_111477 | JGI IMG/M metagenome (GOLD analysis project Ga0157363, IMG submission 111477) | Fungus gardens microbial communities from leaf cutter ant in Ribeirão Preto, State of São Paulo, Brazil - Atta sexdens ASBM1 | ecosystem: Host-associated > Fungi > Mycelium > Unclassified ... | reverse complement strand
TTGTAGCACAGACCAGGACAGAACAATATATATAGTGGTAGATAAAGTAGGAGCTCCTTATCGAGTTCTCTTGTATCAACCCGGTATAAGGTTTAGTCTCTGAACCAACTCTAAGGTTTTGAGTCTACAACAATCTAACCAGTTACTAGTACTTTTGATAGAAACTGAGGTTGTACTACTTATTATTAGGTTTAAACATATAGCCCAATAGCAGTGGAGCACTTGTTGGGTTGGTTGCTATGTTAAAGCATATTTGAACTTTGTTCAAGTACTCAGATTTTCTATTTCATCATGAATTTTTGCTTCAACTCTAAGAGAAGTAAGCAATCTTTTGAATCTATAAAGCAAATATTATTAACATAGACAATTGTTATAACAAGCTTTTTAGTCTCTCCATCAATGAAGTAATACATACCAGTATCAAATTTACATTACTGAAATTCTAGGGCTAATATTGACTTAGTCATAATTTACTATCAATATAAGCCAGCTTGCTTGGGGCTATATAATACTTTGTGGAGTCACTGGACTTTATTTTCTTTGCTAGGTAGTCTAAAACCTTTAGGCTGCTCTATGTAGATTTTCTCATTCAAATTACCATATAGATAGGCAGTTTTTACATTAATACTATGGATATCTCAATATTCAAGAATAACAATAGCCAGAAATAGATGTATTGTTTCATAGTAGACAATTAGAGAGAATAATTTGTCAAAGTCAATTTCTTTGACTTAAGAAATTTTTTTTGCAACAAGTCAAGATCTGTAACAACTATTAAACTTAATGTTGAATATTCAGCAATTCTTAATTACTTTTTATCCTTTAGAAAGGTCCACAACTTCATAGATATTTCTGTCTTTAAGGGATTTCAGCTCTTTAAGACAAGACTCAAGCCACTTCTTTTGGATGTCAGCTGGCTATTTATATTGTGGTGACTACTAGTCCAAGAATGACCAATAAACTACTAAGTAAACTTAAAAGTGAAGTATCTCATAGAGATCACAAGAAAACTCAACAAGGAGTCTCTAATGCATTCTTATACTATTTATATAAGTATATATAGTCCATGCTAACAATAAATAACCCTACCCTAATGTCCATATATTTTCCATAAGTACACAATATATATATACTATGAGATGAACATACTATTGATATATACCTTAACATCATTCTTTCAATATCTTTACATAGAATCTAGGTCTATAATATTATATGATGTGATGTGTCATGTGACCATAGTTATGTTCCTTTTCATCATCTAAGAAAAATAAAAATAAATAAAAAGAAAAGAAAAATATTTAAGTCCAAGTACACTATAACAATCTAATAATATCTCCAAGGTTTTTTGGAAATTGGACAAGACTCTGCTATATATTGTGCTAAGAAAAAGTAAATTTACTCTACTCCTCCTTCTCTTATGAGATATGCTAAGTAGTGAGTGATAGCTAGCTTAGCTAATTCACCTACAGAAGGTAAAGTGTCTGTTGAGAACAATTCACACTCACTAATGTTATCCATAGGTAGCACAGAAGATGGATTGGGTCAGAAGATGGGGCCAGGAGATAGATTGGAAGTGATGTTGTATGAATAAGACAATCTTGGTTTTAATAGAAGATTGTTATGTCTAGCCCAACTTATTGCATGGTTGTTTTCAGAAAGGGAAGTTTGGGTGTACTAAGTATGAGTATGGCACAGTCTAAGCTGATTATTAGACTAAATAATAGTATATGGTAGCTAAAATTCTTAAATATAGAAGTGATAATCTAATAATACTCTACTACTGCACATACTCTATGTTGTCAGGTACTGTAAAGATCATTGTTCAGAACTTTATGAAATATAAAATTGATAAGATATGCAAGGTTTAGTTCTCAGATTGATAGGTGATGGAATGAAATGTGATCTATACTGAAAGAGTATGAGAAGGGTATAGATATCAGATAGTACATAACATTACTATCAATAATGATTGGGTATTGGCATTCCTACTAGATATTATATAGGATTTCATATATATCAATAATATTATTGAATCAGTTATATGGGTAATCAACTCCATTTATCCTTATTTTCCTAGACAGTGGATTGTTAAAAAATTATCTTGTATTCTGATAAATTCGTTATGATTCCTGACAAGCACTTTTATGTATATTATGTGTTATATTAGGATTGAGAAACCTGCCTCTTAGCTACTATAAAGGGTTTTATAGGATATTAGTAGGATGTTCTTGTTCTTTATAAATGTTTCCTTTTCTAAAGAGTATTTGAGTTTGATGCTTAGATCTTCTCAACTCAGGACCTTTTTGCAGTGTTTGCAGAGCAGGTTATAAGAGTTGTTGAGAGCTAAGAGGTTGTATCTCAACATCAAAGTCAACATCATCATCCTCTTCAATCTCTATTGTAAACTTTTTAGGCTATGGAGTAGATAAGGGAGATGAATACTTATAAAAAATAAAGAGTAAAAAAGAATGAGTAGAAAAATTGCTTTGAGTGGAAGAGATGAATATATATGGAATATGTACTAGAGTAGGTCTATCTTTTCCAAAAAGGCTAGGCATTATAACTCTATTTCTGAACTTATTTTGTCCAATAACTTATCATACAATATGTGTTCTTTCACATAAGAGTTAGTATATTTAGGAAAAAGTTCCTTGTCAAAGATGGCATGTGTGGAGCAGAAATAATATTTCCTTGTGCATGGCATATAAAGTAATAACCATTGTCTTCATACACAATGAATATTATCAATTCAGAACACAGCATAAGTTTATTGGCATAAACTTCATTGGAAAGAAATATATATTCTCTATAGCTAAAAATATAGAAGTGTGATATTTTGGGTTTATTACCCAAGAAGATCTCCTAAGGTATTTTCCATTTGAGATGTCTAACAGATATATATGAGCTGCAGCTGCAACAGCAAACTTCTACCAGGAATCTGGTAGACATGCTTCAAGTCATATTAACTGCACCTTTTCAAGCAAGATGTAATTCAATTGTTCAATGCAACCATTTTGTTGGCATACATGTAGAGTACTAGTCTTGTGGATAATCTCTTACTCTCTTAGAAAGAATTGTAATTCCAATATTACATATTCTCTCCTATTATTGGTGTGTAGCTTCTTTATAGAATGAGAAGTAGCATTTGATCACATCTGGAAAATTGAATTGATTAATTTTGTAGCTTCAGATGTTTTGCATAGAAAAGCAATATTGCAATAGGAGGAATGGTCACCAAAGAATGTAATCACCCACTTGTACTTTGAATAAGACAATATAGAGATCTTAAGAAGATCTGAATGAATCAATTCTAGAGGCTTACTGAAGCAAACAGAGTTCTCAGAAAAACTGCATTAGTATATCTTTTCAAGAGTGCAACCATAGTAGATATATTTTTATATTGAAAAACAGATCTTCTTTGTATTTTCAACATTATTAAGAACATAATGTATGACTTCATTAGAGGCATATCCAAAACAATGATGCAAAGTCTCAAAGTCTAGATGTCTTGTTGTAAAACTCATAGGATTGAGGATGTTATGCTTGAGAATGGAAGTTCTTACAATCTAGGTATTGCCCCAAATATTAGGAGTAGCTAATAGGATAGCATCATCAGACTTATCACAAATAGTAAAACTGCTTTTATTACCTTCTACTCTTAATCCAGACTGAAGAATTTGTCCAGTAGAGAGAAGATATATCTGCATATCAGGAACACAATATACTAGCCACAGTATTTACACAGCAACTTGAGTAGTCTCTTTCTTAGGATTGAATATAACTATAATTACATAGAGTCATATTAACAAAATTAGACTCAAACAGAGTAAAGTAGGTAGAGGTACTAGAGTCTAAGAACCATTTATCTTCATAAAAGCTGCCATGAGGCACTTTTTACTCTTACACAAGAAACACAGTGCTTTCTCCCATTTAAAGAGATTTACAGTAATAAGTAAGTCAAGTAGAACAAATTTACTTTGACTAGAGGCCATATATGTATAATTAACTCTACTTGACCCTATAAAGTTCTCTATTGCAATTGCTACATTGGTGCAGAATTAGATGAACTAAGTCAAGGAATTTAGTGAACTATCAACTTGTAAGAAAAGAAGCATATACAGTTGGTTACTAAGAGTTCAACCATCTGATTCATATCTATTATTACTCTCTAGGGAAACTGCATGATCATCATTATCTGCATACTTTATAGGAGTAGCTGCTGTAAGTGTGTCAACCTCTATAGAAGAGAGATAGAAGAGAGATTTTCAGCAGACAGTTCTATGATTCTAGAGGTTGAGGCCTTAATAGATGGGTTAGAAAACTTCTTCTCCAAGCATTTCTTGTAGAATTTTAGTGCTCACACTTTTCCTTATGCCTAAGGTCCTCAAGTGAGACTACTTTGAGGAGTGTATACTGCAGAAAAATGATCAGCAAGTTGAGAGACTACAAATGAAGGCTTAAAAGAAAGTGAGTGAATTGATAGAGAAATAGTGGCCATACTTACAAAGACAATATCATTGTCTACCTGATTAACATTTCTGCCATTGTTATTCTGGTCCCTTGTTTCATCTACTTAGTGAGCATTACTACCTTTTCTATCTCAGTTATTCTTTTTTTCCTTTTACTGCTCAAAAGAACTCTCACTTTGCAACTGCTGCTACTTTTATAGGTATTGCTGTTGCTATTGCTGCTACTAGGAGTTCTTTTTCCACTAAGAAGGTTTATTCCTACATGAAATGCTAGAATGGTAGGCAGTCTTAACAGTGTTAGTCCGCCTAGAAAATTCTGCCTGAATAGTAGAGCATACAACATCCCAAAGTTAGAACTAGATATACAAGAAGAAAGGAGAGAGACAGATATGGAATCTTATGAATGAGGGATTGCAGAAAAGAATGTCATTGCTTTCAGAACAGAAGGAATACTGTCTTATAAAGTCTTGTATAAAGAGAATCAAGCTCAGTAATTCAGAGGGCAAAATCCTAATCATTAGAAATTTAGAATGTGATTGTTCTCTGATAGTCAGCAAAAGCTAACACTAGACCATATATCTCCATAAGGGTCTGTAAATGAGTCTAAAGAGCCTCAGTATTAGGCTGGGCATGCATTAACAAGTTATTTAGTCAGGTAGAATTAAGAATAGCCAGAGCTTGAGAGTCTAAGAAGTTTTTTGTGGCTATCTTATCCACATTAGTGGTCTAAGAAAATACTAAAGCATTCAGCATGTCTTCAGCAGTGAAGATAGCCTCAGGGTAAGTGATAAGAGCAAGAGTTGATTTAATACAAATTTCTCAGAAAGGATAGTAAGCAGGACTAGTAAGTTTGGAAAGAGTAGTGACAAAGTTGGCTATTACTATCAATAAAGATAATCACCATGAATTAGGAAGCAAATGTAGCTAGCTAGAGCACAAATGTTCAATTCAATCAGTGATGTTGTGGTAACCACTAATCAAGATAGTCAATAGTACACTAAGTGAAGCAAGAGTTTTGTAGGGATCACTAGAGAACTTGACAAGGATTTTCTGATGTATTCCTACACTATATATACTACTATTAAAAGTCCTACCATAAACTACATGTGTTGTCCATAAGTTTACCATACTATTACCACAAGGCAAACATGCTGCAGCTATACTCTTGATGTTATTGTTCTAGTTTTTTTAATTATGTTCTAGACTTATAACATTACATCATGTGATGCATTATTTGACAGTGGCCACATGCCTCTTTATCATCCAAAAAATAAAAAAGAGAAATCAAATCAGAGAAAATAGATAAAAGGAGAAGAAAATCAAAATAAAATAAAATAGTTTAAGTATACCATCACAAGTGATGAGCTGTCAGCATATGTAAGGTGTAAGAGAATAATGTGGGCATAGAGTAATTTAGGATCAGCTCAATCTATAAAAGTCCTGGAAGTGACAAAATATTAGCTTACTAGTAAAGTTAGTTAAGTTCTTCTCATTAGTAGAAAGCAGCCTAAAAAAGCACTAACTAGAGATTAAGGCAACTGGAGCCTGTAACATGTTGGAAGAAACAGAATGTATAGTAATATAGTACAATGTGGACAACTAGCAACTACTTACCTATAACAAATACTATAGTGGAAAGCTGAGGAAGTATGAGTAATGATAGAAGATAAGTAGTATTGATAGTTATTCAACTCATATGAAATTTTTTTATATCAACTATCTAATTAGTACTACTAATCACAGACCAAATACTTAGTAAGCAGATTGCTTTGCAATAAAAAGTAATATAAATGACTCTTTATATTCATATCCATTGAATATAATGTAAAGAGACTAGCTTTTATATGAAATTCCAATGTGTTATAGACTGACTTCCAAGACTTCTGAAGCTTCTACTTTCTGACTTCTAATTAGAACTCTAACTACATCTAAAAGTACTTCTGTATCCATGACTATTCTTACACAGATCAGTTTCTTGTCAAAATTGTGAATGATGAACTTGGTTTTATTTTGCTTTATTTTATTTTTACTTTTCTTTATTTTGGACTTAAATAAAAGATATGATATAACATCACACAAGTCCAAATCATCACTTCTTTCTCTTATACCACCATCTTGCATAGTAGCATCTGTAAGAGACTTAGTGAATATACATATTTCTACAACCTCCATTAGTTCTATACATTCAAATCTGTGTCCCACTATCACCATGGAAGAAGACATCATTATGACCCCTCCAAGAGAGAGAACTCCAGGTAGTTCAAAGAACTTATTAAGAGAAGTATCAATTAGCTCCACTACCTCATTCAAACCATACTATGAATATATGGAAATCCAAAACCTCAATCCTTCATAGTTTGGTCAAGTAGAGCATAAGTGTTTTCCTCAATCTTCAAGCATTGATACAGAGGAGAGTAACATCTCTAATGGTTTGGATAATGGCAGTATTCTCAAAGGCAAGCAACATGAATATAACATTGCCCCGGCCTTAAATAACATGAGGCCCCCTTATGTAGAATATATGGCAAGTGGCTAAAACACTTTGAACATGGCACACATTGAAGTTCTGATCAATTATGACATCAATATGCCTATGGAAGCTAATGCTTGGGATGGTGAAGCTTATCCCATCTCTATCTTTGGACACATGGAATTTTTGGAAATTGATGCCAAAAACATTTTTACTTCTTTACTGCATATAGCTGATTTTATCAGAACAAGGAAAGTACAACAAGGTAAAATATCAGACATGGCTAAATTACTAGGTTTTGGTGAAGCTGCTTGAAGCTTCATTTTGTCCATCTACAAGATAGGTTGGAGGGATTCCATTCCTATCAATGATTGAAACATTTCTTTTAGGAATGCAGTTGCTAACAAGTTGATACCCAAATCAGCAAAACCTTTCATTAACAGGTCCTCAAAAGATCTAAAAAGCAAAGAAGTGGAAATTGTCAAACTCCTACTGCCTATCTCTGTGTGCCTGCCTAAGAAAGTCTTAGAGAGATCCAAATTTTGCAGCAAAAGCAACAAATCTAAGAAAATGACCAATTCTAATGTCAGGAAGTTGTATGCTCAAGCAACTGGCTCTAACATCTTGGACATCCTGAAGCTTAAGAATAACTTCCCCAACCTCCCAGCAAAGAAGATCGAAGAAATCTAGAGAATCATCAATAACAAGGATAAAATAAGGTCTTGATTGAACATGACTGCAAAAGGCCTATCTAAGAAACAGGTAATTGTCCCAATGAGCAAAGTCAATATTAACAACATCTTAACATTGGCAAATGAACATGTTGCTAACATCAACAGGGCTCTAAAAAATGTCAAGTCAAATATCTTGGTTAACTTCATTTACCTAGATAAATTAGAAATAATCATTGTCTCCAACTTGGTAGTATTACAATTAGACTTCCTAGTCATGGAAAGATATGTGAAGAGTATTGACAATGTTAGTTCAGATGATGTCCAGGTTCTGAGACTTCCTTAATCAAAGTTATACTTAAAGATTATAGGTATCCTATTTTTCATAGAGGGCACTAACATCCCTATTATGTTAGATAACATCAAGGAAATAATCAAAGCCAGCCACATCTTCAATGATCTAACACTCACATCAAAATCAAGAGTTATAGAAAACATATTACCACTATTCATGGAGCAAATATAAACCCAGGTGTATCTCAGTACAAAAATTGCTGGAAGTGAGAACATAGCACCTTTGTGTATAGAATCTAAGGTTCAAAGTGTGCCAAATACAATGGACTGCACAAGAGTGAGTACTACTATCAGTTCACTTGGTGCTGCAAAGCAAACTTCAAGACAAACTCTCCAAGACTAGAAATGAAGCAAGGAGAATCATGTCTCTATTCTTTCAAGTGCTCAAATTGTAAAGGCAACCATCAGGTGGACTCTAACCTGTGTCTATTCTGGAAACATAGGTTCAACAGAGAGTGGCAAACAAAGAAATATCAAGAAATCCATGATAATGGAAGCAAATTGATCTGCTTGGACATAAACAGTGGACAAGCATGATTGTAAAGAATATAAAGTTTTTTTTCCAGAATGTTCAGAAGAACAACCTGCTTACTAACACAATTCTCAAAACTCATATTTCTTTCAATGTCATCTTTATCTAGGAACTATCATAGGTAAATATTTGCTCAATACTAAGTTTGAAAAGTGGAGATGGAGAAACATTGGTAGGAGTACTGAGTCATTTCAACTGGCTAACTTTTTCCAGGACCTCATCATGTGCTAACAATTCTCCAAGAGTCATCAAATATATATATTAGACTTTCTTCCCTTTGCTTCTCTCTCCACAAAAACATTTTTAATTACAGGGATATCTCTATCATATCATTCTTCAACCAAAATGACATTTTCTTTTTGATTAATGTATATTTAGACTCTTCTCAATCGGCTTTAAATTATCTCAAAAATACTAAAGCTAACATCAATAACATCCTGATCATGACAAGAGATTTCAATATTAGAGACAGTTTGTGGGATTCTAACTACCCACACTATTCTATTCATAGTGATTTACTCTTGGACATTGCTGACTTCTTTTTTCTTGGTCTTTCCATACCTGTTAATCCAGTCCCTACCAGGTATCCCAATAACAATCAAGACTCTAACTTAGTTCTGAACCTGATGTTCTCAAGATTTATGTCAGCTAAACTTAACAACCACTATATTCATTCCAACTAGTAGTTGGCATTGGATCATGCTCTGCTTACAATCACCATACCTATTGTCAAAGAACACATTCAAACCAAAAAGTATATAATAGTCAAAGACAGCAAGGAAGAAAAAACCTTCATCAAGAAAGTAATAAAAGCCATCAAAGACATCGACACTAGCAACCTATCAGATACCATCTCTCTCAAAAGCACAGTTTTCTCCTTCACTTAGTCTTTAGATATTATATGAGAAATGAATTCAAAAATCATCAATATCACCAAGCACTCAAAGAGTTGGTGGGATACAAAGTGCAGCAAGGATCTTGAGAAGTATAGGGCATCCAAAAGTATTGAGGATTGGAAGCAATTCAAGAACACAGTCAAGACTACCAAATATTCCTTCTTTGATCTCAAGATTCAAGAAATCACTCAAAAAATGGGGTCTATGGAAACTCATGAATTGGATCAACAAATGCAAGCTTTCTGCTGTTGAAGCTATCAAGTACAATGACCATCCTTGTTTAGAAATCGATGATCTCTAGTATGTCCTTCATTCATTATTCCACACAGTTCAAAACCAACAAATTAACATCTGCACTCTAGATGAAATCCCAAACAAATATCCTATGATATGGGTCTCTTTCTCAGAGGAGGAATTTACTAGTTCTATTGCCAAGTATAACAACTCATTGACTCCAGGTCTGGACAAACTATCATGGAGACATCTCAAGAGTATTATTAAGGACAAATTGTATCTTAAAAGAATCATTAACATCACTGATGCATGTTTTGAACTAGGTCATTGGCCTTCCCACTTCAAAACATCTACATTCATAGTCATCTCCAAACCTAACAAGAAGTTGTATGACTCCTCTAAATCTTTCAAACCTATTGTCCTACTTAATATCATAGGAAAACTCATTGAGAAAGTTATTGGTGAGCATCTTCAATTCCATTCAATTTCCAACAACTTCATTTATTCAAGTTAACTAGATGGCCTTAAACATAGATCAACAACTGATGCAGGGGTCACCCTCACTCATTTTATCTGATTGGGATGGGTTAAGAACAATATGATCAGCACTCTGGCTTTTGACATTGCCTAATTCTTTCCATCACTAAATCATTGCATACTTCCTCTCATCCTTGGGAAAGCTAGATTTGACCCTAAGGTTGTGCATTTCTTTTCAAACTATCTGGTAGGAAGGAAAACTTGGTACTTTTGGAACAACCTTTCTTCTTCCTTTTTTAACATTGACATTGGAGTGGAACAAGGCTCAGCTCTGTCTCCCATTTTATTTTATATTTTGTTAATGATGGACTTATTGTTGCCCAGAGTAAAACACTGATAATCTCAAACTCCTTTCTCTTTTATAGTTATAATATTACTTCTTTTCTTTTAGAGAAATTTGGTTTCATCATGGAACATAGAAAGACAGAGATGTTTTATTTTTCTAGGTCACATGGAGTATTCGATCCTCCTCTCTTAACATTTCTGCTTTAGGAGGCCCAATTCTACACCTTAGAAATACATGGAAATATCTGGGATTCATCTTCAATAAAAAGTTATCATTCCACTAGTGCTATGGGATGCTTAAACACTAACAATTTTATTTTTCTTTTCTTTTATTTTTCTAATTTTATATTGATTTTCTTTTCTCTTTTCTTTTCTTTTTCTTTTAGACGATGAAGAGGCACGTGACACCACAGTCACATGACATGTCACATGATGTGATGTCATAGACCTAGAACATGGTGGAAGGATCTGGAAGATAACGTCAGGGCACATGTATACAACATAGTGGCCTTGAGTAGGAAATAAGGTGAATATGAGGTTGAAGCATGGATAATAGGGCAGGCTTAATTATTGGTAGTGCAGACCAGGCATGTTGTGTATATATAGAACTCTAATTTAGCAGAGACTCCTTGTCGAGTTCTCTTGTGAACTTTCCACTCTATATCCTACTAAGAGATTTACTCATTTGTGTTATTATTTGTCATTGTGATAAGTGGTTGTCACAACAACTAGCACATTGACTATTATACAAACAAAGTGTTATTAACTGTCAAGTGCATGAAGATCCTTGAAAATTCAGTTCATAGCCTTATCCCTCACTAAAAGTGACTTTTATACAGAAGTTGCATCCTTTCTATTGCCTTGTATGGTTTCCAACTATAGTTTTACAACAAAGCACCACTATCATATCCTCTCAAGGAATTGAATAAGATGCAAAGAAGAGTAGCAACCTGGATCTTTGGTACCTTTCATACCTTGCTCTCTTTTGATATTGAAAGTCTTATCCCCATCTATTTACACCTGTGTAAACTCAGTGGAAGGGTTTAACTTAGAGCCCATTTACTACCTCACAATCATATTCTTTGATTGCTACTTGAGTCAAGACTGTTACTATGCAATGATCCTCATCATCTTTCATTAGATTTGTTCTCTTCTCAATAATGGGAAATAATCAAAGGTCCTGTCATTGATATAGACAATAGATTTAATAAAGTATTTTCTGTATTTGATTCACTTAACAAGGAATTTTCTCCTAGTTCTTGTATTATTGATATTTTCCCTAGTCGTTTCTCTTTCTATTCTTCTAACAAGTAAAGTATAAATAGTCTCATATTTTGATCACACCAACTAGATGAAGTAGCAATTGTCTCCTCTTCAGATCTCTCCTATGCTCTTGTCATTATGGATACTAGTATCAAAAACAATGTTACCACCTCCATTACTTACATTTATGTCTGTAACAAACTTATCATCAAAACCATACATCATGCTATAAACATCACAACTACTGAAGCTGAACTCTTCGCCATTAGATGTGGCATCAATCAGGCCACCAATATACCTGACATTGCTCAAATTATTGTCATTATAGATTTGCTCCATGTCAGAGTTCAAGACAATAGACTCTAACTATTTTATTTTCTTATTTTTTATTTTATTTTATTTTATTTTTATTTTTGGGGACTTAGGGTTAGGGTTAATGTGATATCACAGTCACACAGTCACACAAAAGTCACATATCAAAGTCACAGTCACATGTCACATGGAAGAGCATAGAAGATTCTAAAAAAATGATATTATATAGCATGTTTAACACATACTGACCTTAAGGCAAACATATGGCTGTTTAGGGTGGCTGTTTAGGGTAAGCTAGAAGTAGTTAGCACAGACCATGAAGTTTTAGTATATAAGATAGACAATCCTGTACAGAGTTCTCTATTGAGTTCTCTTGTGTTCAACCCTAATACAAAGTTTTTTTACTTGATCCACTCTAAGGTCTTGTAATCGTAACACTCTATGCTGCACAAAGAATTTTTGACTTTTCATCACATCTGTTCCAAGTTCATTCTGCATCTATTTCAAATGAGCTCAGAAGATTCTTTCTCCAAAACTCCAACAACTCAATTGAATTTTAGGAATGCTCAAGTTATTGCAATTGGTCCCTTCATAAAGCTGTTGATAGGAAATCAAAACTTTTCTACTCCATCCCTCTTTACCCTTGCAAGTCATCTTGGGACTTCAGCAAGAAAATCAAATACAACAACATCCTAGCCACTTGAAAAATGACTTTTCAAGTCTCAGACTTAAAGAAACACTAGTTCCTCAAACTGTGTGATGAAGATAACAATCCTTTAGAACCTTTGTATTCTAAAGGTGGTATTGGCTCAAATACTTTAGGCATTCAAACTCTCTTTGTACAAGAGCAACAAGAGCAATTGTTAATCATACTCCAATTGGTGAATACAGGTTGAGATTCCTCTATCAGAAAGATTTCAGTTGTCTATGTTGTGACTACTCCATCAAAACTAGGCATCATATTCTGTATGAGTGTAGAAGGTTTAACAAGTATTGGATTCTGAGAAGAGATTCAATAGGTCACTTCATTTTCTTTTTGGAATTTAACTGTAAGGCATTTTTGTTTAAAGATACTATTACCTAGTCATCATAGCATTTTTTGCTGTACATTCTTACTTCCTTTAACTTTCCTCTTGCTTTCCTATCTCATTTTTGTTCTCATTTTATCTCTTTTATTTCTTTTCCTCTTTCATATAGTTTGGTTGTCTTGTATGTAGTTACAATATAGCTACTATGGCCTACTATCATACACTATGTAATAAATTGTTAATTTAAAAAAAAACATCACACAAGTCACAAAGCATGAAAGAGACATGACACTTGTCACAGTCACACATTCATATGATACAGAAAAAATGTAGAAGGTTCTGAAATAGATAATATCATACAACATAATAATAATATGTTAGCCTTATAGAAACCACATGTACTTTAGGGTATGTTAGTTGTAGTATGTGCACAGACCATAGTCTGTAGTATATAAGGTAAACTATCTTATACTTGGAACTATATTGAGTTCTTTTATATTACTCAATACAAAAATTGTCTTTTATCTCTACTTAAGGGCTTAAGTTATAATACTTCTCATATTTCATCTCCTAGCAACCCATCACTTAGACTTCTAGTTGTCCTATTTCCTGGAAAATGTCTCTATAACATCTTCTTAGTTATCTTCTACACTGTTATTTACTAGCCACAGGACTAACTACAGACTCAGTATACAAGACCAAGTAGATACTCTGTAATCTCTAGTCTGGAAATTGACTAAGATCAGCTAAGAATCCTCTTCTTGCTAGTCCCTGATCTCCCAAAATTATAATCATGTAACAAGTAGTAGACATAATACATAAATTGATCTTAGCCTCTCCTAATATTATGTCATCCATCTATAGATAAACTCCCAAGCTTGATTTACATCTTAGATACTGATCTAAGCTTACAGATTTCCACATCAATTTTCCAGATAAGTTTCTATACTTGATCTGACCTCTTTCTATTGCAACTAATCATAAATATCTGCTTAAAACAAGTTCTGCTTTATTTTCCATCCATCCTCTTGACACAATGTACTAACATTGCAGATGTCTATACAAATCATACAGAGTTTCTGACCTCTATTAGTCAGTGACCCTGAACACTACTTAATTCTACAAAGTTCATTAAACCAGCCCTACCATTCCTTGCTATTGAATCTTATCATGTATTATCTAGTGTTCCATTACTACTCTATTTCACCTATTGCTGCTGTAAACCTCTTTCTTTTATTAGCTGATCTTCTAGATGCTTTCATATAAGTTTCTGGCCATCTGAATACAATTATATGGTATATGATCATTACCTTATTACCATATAGCTTATTATATGTTCTAGTAATATTATGTCTACAAGTACTTTGCCTAAAGTAATAATCAAACCATCAAAAAAGAAAAGAAATAAGAAATAAAATGAGAAAAACAAGAAATAGAAATAGTTTCATAACAAGAATGAATTTGTAGAGCTACAGAAAGAGCATCAAGTAAGAAAGACACATTAGAATACAAAAACTAGCAAAACTAGTAGAAATAATACCAGAGACAATGACACCAAAGAATATAGTTCCAGACACAAAGTAGTTTGATAGAGACTGAGCAAAATTTGAAGACTGGTAGAGGAACATATATACCTAAAAGAAGATCAATGAGATAAAAGACTATGGTAATACCTAAGTTTGGAATAGTTAAGGGCTAGTACTGCATAGTTTCTATTGTACCCTAGTATAATCTTTTTTCTGTCTGACTCTTATCAGCAGAGTTTGTAGTAAACAATATAGTTCACTTAGCAAACAAGGAATCTCTGTTTATAACAAATTATGAAAGAAAGTTAAGAATAGAAGCAGATATTAAAAAAAAAGAAAAAGTAGAGAAAGTAATAGAGTTTGTAGAGAAAATGAAGAAGATTTAGAAGGAAGCTGGAATAGTGTTTAAGGAAGTATAGGAGGAAATAAAGAGACAAGTAGACAAGGAAAGAAAGCAAGTAGAAGAATGGAAAAGAGGCAATAAAGTAATGTTAAACATAAAGAATCTGGTATTTAAGAAGAGACCTATAAAGAAGTTGATAAAGCAATATATAGGGCCTTATATAATAGAAGAAATTATATTAGCAAATGAAGTGAAGTTAAAACTGTTAGTTTCTATGAGAATTCATCCAGTGGTAAATATTAGTCAAGTAATAAGATTGTTAGATAAAGAACATGCCCAGAAAATGAAACCATCTATAGAAAAATTACAAAATACATTGGAAGAGTGTTGACAGGAGTTAAGCAGAAAATAAATTATACTATAGTACAATAGGAACTATGCAGTACTAGCTCTTAACTATGTGCTAAAGAATTCAAAGAAGATAATATCAGTATTAGGAATTGAGAGAAGAGATAAAAACAAGAATAACATCTGCTTACAAATGCTTTCTCTTACTAATACACTCCTAAACAGTGAACCTTATACTGTGTAACACACTTCTTTGGAAAATATAGTAAATAGATTGAAAAGCTTCTTAAGAGCTTCTAACAACTCTTCCATCCTAGATAATATATTTATATTTTGAAGGCACCATCAAGTCAAATCTTACAACTGATGATACTAACTGATACTCATCTTGCCAGCTTTTCCCAGACTGTTGGAACTCTCCAAAACTTGTCTAAAAGTAATAGAAGATACTAATGATACTTACTTGATTAAACTGCTCATAAGTGGGGAAATTTGGGTAGAATTCACTATTTTTCTCTCCTTCACTTGTGACTTATATATTAGTCTAATAATACAGAGAATAGACATAGAGAATGAAGACTGAAACCATAAGAAAGACTGCTGAGATCTTAGAAGCATATAACTTTCTCTTCATTTTCTACCTAATATTGGCCCAATAGTTTTTTCTTACTTGTAAATACCAGTTTTCTTTATCTTTAGTTGTTTTCACTGGTTGTCCCTACTCACAAGCTGTTACAACTCAAAGACTTTAAAGTAGGTCAAAGAGAAGAATCTTGTATTAGAGTTAACACAAGAAAATTCAATAGAGTTCTAGATACAAAACTGTCTACCTTATATACACTAGATTACTAGTCTGTACTACACTTCTATTAGCCTACCCTAAAGAGCTATGTGTTTTCCTTAAGATGCACATGTATAATACATACTGTATCCAGAACCTTCTATGATGTTCTATGTAACAGTTTGTGAAAGTGACATATAACATCATGCTAACCCCAACTCTAAGTCCCAAAATAAAAAATAAATGGAAAATTAAATTAAAATTAAATTAAAATTAAAATAAAGCAATATCTATTACTTTCAACTCTAATACAAGCCTATTCTTGACTCTTCCAGCTTCCAAACAGTCATGTTCTTGGCTCATTTTACTATTTGAATGTTTGTGGCAATGCTATTTATACTTAAGAGTGCTTATTCTTCATAGCTAGTCTTTTCCAAGTACTATGACATCTTATATTCCTAAAGAACTTGTTTTCTGAGATATAGTTTGATTAATGGCTAGAACACTATTACTCAAGTAGGTTTCTACTCAAGAGAGTCTGAGACAGTGTTTAGAAGTATTAATTTTTCTCACTAAAGCCTTTAAATAAGTCTTAAGTGCTTGAAAACTCAATTAGAGTATGTTTTTTACAAAAAAGCATTTTCTGGAATAACACCACTATAGCCAACTACTCTAGCCAATATTTCCATTTATAATCTACAAAGAACCACAAGTACTATTCTAACTCTTGGTTTATACATTCTGTCTTCTTATCTACTTAAGAGTAGAATGCCATCAACAGCTTCAATTCCTAACATCTTGTTTAACTCCTTTGTCAATTCTGCTACAAACTGTGACTCTGATTGTCATATTCAAGAGTGGTGGACTTTTTTTTTTCTACTTTTCTTCTATTATTTAAGTTTCTCTTATTTTTCCTTTTCTCTCTCTTTCTTTTTTCTTTTTATTTTGGACCTAGCAAAAGGGGAACAATGTAACATCACACATGACTGTCACAGTTACTGTCACAACATTATATAACACAAGAGAAGGGTAATATCATATATCTTATAATAAGATAACTCTTAAATATATGACTTATAATATTTAGAATAGACTAGATATAAAGTATATACAGACCATGCACTAGAGGTATATATTTTACTCAAATACTTAAGTCTAAGTTATAATACTAATCTGATATCACACTCTTTGGCAATTTATATAACTTTCACATATTGTTCCTAAACAGCCCTTCTGCTAATATTTCTTCTATTATTGCTACAAAATGGATCATCTTGGACAACTTATTATATATTACTATGATTGCATATTTCCCTCTAACAGCAACTTTGTAATCAACCATCAGATATATTCATAGTTTTCCTAGTACTTTATTCTCCATCAAATTCTCTGCTGGTATCTCTGTTCTATTCTTCATTCTCTAACATATATCATATCTATACACATATCTTTCTACATTATTTGTTACTTCCAGCCACTAATAATTTCTTGTCACCAACTCTGTTGTCTTTTATCTACCTTCATATTCTACTACTGGCACATTATGATGTAACTGGATAATATTTACCCTGAATTCTTCATTCTTTGGTATACATCTTCTGTTATGATCACTATCTCATGTTCAACAGATATTTGTCCCATATTTGACATGACTTGAACATATGCTAGGGTTTGTTTCATTTCTAACTTATATTTACTATATCTTGTATTCTCCTTATGTTTTCCTTTCTTCCTTGTTGTTTCTTCAAGGATGCCATATACATTTCTCATAGTTATTAGGTATATATAGAAGTAGATACAGACATGTATCCTTATGCTTTACAGATTGATCATCTTCTTACTTCTTTTTCAAGTTTTTGCAACCTAAGCCAAGCTTAGAATCATAATACCTTTTCTTTTTCAATATAAATTCTTTTTTTTATCTTTTTCTCTAGCCTTTTTTATATTATATCTACTTCTAGTTCTTTTAATACTATTTCTACCAAACCCTGAATCCATTCCTCCCTTAGTAATCTTTGATTGTTATTTTCTGTTTCCACTTTCTAATATAGCCTCCTACTCAATCAATCCATCTTTTTCATCTTTGTCTCTGGTATATATTTCCAGGTAAAATCAAATCTAGACAGATATAATATCTATTGAGCCTGCTTGTGATTCAAATTTTGTGCCTTTATGAAATATTATAAATTCTTAGTCTGTCCAGACCTCAAACTTGAACTTGGTACTCTCTAATAAATTCTTTCAGTTTTACAACCCTCTAATTACTGCCAAAATTTTCTTGTCATAAATTTCATAGTTTTTCTCAGTCTTATTTAGAGACTTTGATAAGTATGCTGCTAGCCTCCATTGTCTATCTTTGTACTCTATTGACAACATTCCTTCTATTGCATAGTCTGATACATTAACTTTCATCCTCATTTTTTTTATCTAAATAAGATTCTGCTAACACTAGTTCTTTTGTAAAACTCTCTTTTCTACTTCTCAAATACCTTCTTCTGCTTCTTTGTCCAGTCCCACCTCTGATTCTTTTTTACCAGGTTATATAATAGCCTAGCTATAAATATAAAATCTCTAATAAACTGGTTTACCTATAATAGTTGGCAAGTCTTAAGAACTTTTGAACATTCTTAACCCTCTTGGGAGTCAGCCAGTCCAATATCATCTTTACTTATAATTTTTTGGCTTTACATACAAATTATTCTCTGCCAACCTTTTCACTATCTCTTTTACTACTTTATCATTCTCTTTCTCTTTCTCTATTCCTACTATCACATTGTCAATAAAACTCACTACTTTTCTTGTTACAATTGATATCTCATATCTTCAAGATGGCTTGCTCATAAATAGCAGGTGTTAGGGTATGACTTAATAATCAGCTGTACTATATGTTAGTAATGTGTATGATCAGTCAGTACCTCATGTAGTAGTTGAGGCTTCATCATGTTTTCCTCACTGTTTCCTTATTCCTTACATATATATTACACATGGTTTTTGGGTATATATAGCTGTAGATACTATCCTGTATCTTTATACTTTACAAATTGACTTTATCTCTCATTCTTACTCAAGTCTTTGTCTGAGTTGCAATCTGAGCCAAACTTAAGGTTTTAACATTTCTAGTATTGATCAAGTTCCATAAGATCTTATTTATTATTGTTTGTAATATTGCAGATGAGTTTGTTAGGCTAAATAACATCACTGTTGGTTCAAATGATCCTTTCAGAGTCATGAATATTACCTTCCACTCATTGCTCTTCTTTATCCATATATTATTATAACTCCATTGTAAATTTAACTTAGTAAATACTTTCTTTGTACTAATATTTTCTATAATGTCCAATATTAAAGATAAAGGATAATTATTCTTTACAGTCTACTTATTTAGATATCTATTGTTATGATTCAAAGCTCAAGGGTTTAAGCAATGAACTAACTCTTGTATTGAGTGACACAAGAGAACTCAATAGAGTTCCTAGTACAGAGTAGTCTACCTTATATACTAGTACCCATGGTCTGTGCTAACTACTGTGCACCCTACCCTAAATGACCATGAGTATAACATGAGGCCAGC
>Ga0157363_1001486_pt1 | contig 19624 bp, 8 predicted proteins | sample AttsexASBM1_FD_111477 | JGI IMG/M metagenome (GOLD analysis project Ga0157363, IMG submission 111477) | Fungus gardens microbial communities from leaf cutter ant in Ribeirão Preto, State of São Paulo, Brazil - Atta sexdens ASBM1 | ecosystem: Host-associated > Fungi > Mycelium > Unclassified ... | reverse complement strand
GGGCACAATGCCAAATTCGTCTCGTGCAGAAGATTCAAAAAGCCACTGACAAAGCCGTATTAATATCGCGAAACTATATATAAAAGAAATGTTAGCTTTTAATAATAATAGATTCCGGATATCTAATCTCGATCGAACTGTAGTGACCAGCTTATAGTGATGTTTAATCTTGATCAATCTATAACGTCCACATTTTTTTCTATCACGCTCAGAAAGAAATGTTTCGAAACTAATGTGATGGAATCCAACTCACCACGTGATGGAAATGTATACAGTCGTTGTATTACAATAACAAAAAATTAATTTATTAAAATTGTTTCAATCTATCGGACGAAAAAAATAATAGTAAGTAAGTTCAATGTAGGCAAACTACTTTGTTTTAACACATTTCTTTACTTTAATATAAACATAAGTTGATATTCATTTTAATTTAGCTCTCGATTTTAAATAATCAATTTTTCTCTGATCAAAAATCAGTATTAATATCAATATCTTGTCTGTCTGTTTTCAGCATTAATAACTTTGAAAAGTAAAATATTACGTGAAAGTGCTTGGGAAAGAAATAGAATAAAAATCACAGTTATTATGTCGATAATTACGTTAATTATGTAGGATTAGGAAAACTTTTTGTAACAGTGTCACAACAAAATTGTAATAAAAAAATTTGATTTAACTTCAAGGTTAGCATCCAAGATAATTAAAATTCGAAAACGTCTCATTGAAGATGGGCTAAGAATTAATAACAATAATTATAAGAGTTAATAACAATACGAAAATACAAACTCGATGTTTAACATAAAATACAAGTTTATTTTCCATACAAACGAACATTTCCCACAGTAATCGTATATTCTCCTACGTAGCAGATATAGAAGAGATATATATACATGTAGATATAACTAAAGACAGGGGGCCGTTTCTAGGGTGTACATATAATCGCAGAGAAAATATTCGTCTGAGTTTCTCCTGGTAGTGACAGACTCCCCGATACTTTCGCCTAGAGTATAACGATCGGGTATACCGTTACCGGACATCGACTCCGAAGGTGCACGATATGTAGTTTACTGGTAAATACGACACTGGATTCATAATTATTATAAATTGTATCATTAATATCGTAAATATTGTTGAATATTTGGTACTGGGTGATCCGAAATTTACAAATTCGGAGGACATACAGTGTATGTCTACTAAAACAGTGTATGTATACTAAAACAAACAATTTTTTCCTTTAGCAAAATTGCGTCCGATAAGTAGTTTTTATAGGAGAGCAGATTGAAATTAATAAATAAACGCAAAAATTATTTTAGCTAAAACGAAAAATTCTTTCTTGTAATAAAATTACATTCGATAAATAATTTTTCCGTTTACTCATATAACTTTAACTTGCTCTCCTGCAAAAACTACTTGTTAGACGCAATTTTGCAAAAGGAAAAGGTTATTTCTTTTATCATAAAGAATCCTGTACTCTGAATTCGTGAATTTCGGATCACCCTGTATATTAGTAAATAATAAAAATTCTTATCTATATTGACAGTTATTACTTTATATTTACTGTTTGATTTCACACAAGCTTTATATAAAATGATTTATTTAATATGATATTAACATAAATTTCTAGAACTTCCTTAAAAACTCTCTCTTTTTCTGTTTCTTTCCATCCAAAAAAAATTAATTTATTTTTCTGACATTGTAACATCAATCAATGTACATATATATACATATATATATATATATATATATATATATCAATCTATATTACAACATATATTCCAGATTTTATCGAAAAATTATTTTCGATTTTATTCTCAAAAGTAACTTTAATAGGATGTATTGAATACTTATATTATCGATAATAGATACTTATACAATATAAACCTATTCTCTGTGTAGATATCAAGATATCGCGAGAACAAACATTTTATCTACATCCCTCAAATCTATTTTTTAAATTTTTCCTTGTATTGAATAGAACGATATGTATTCACTGTCCTATTGAAAGAGTAGGTTCATATTTTATATGTGTTATCGATAATACATATGTACATACATTGTGCAAACTGTCTATTATCAAATAACATCATCAAACTAATATTGAAGAATTCGATTATATTAATGTGTTTACAATCTTTAAAAGTGCAATTAACAGTATATTAGTATATTTAAATAAAATGACATTTAGATTGACAATAATTTTATTAGGATTCTCCAAATTTAGATTGACTTTTTGAAGATAAAAGAGAAAAATCCAGACTATTTATTATTACTAATCAATGAATCCATAGTACAAATTTTGCTTTAGAAAAAACGTAACTGATGTATTGCTTCTTTTTATTTTTAAAATAATTCTTAAAATTTCCTTCTTATTTCGTTATTATAGACTAGAAAACTCACCTAAAAAGACACTTAAAAAGACTTAAAATTGGCTTTTTTGTAGATAAATAGAAAGTAGAGTTATTACCCAATTATTGATATCTCCAAATTAATTTATCTATCTTTTCTTTTTTTTCACTTTCCTTATATCAGTATTTTTATTAAGTTAGTAGAATAATCTTGTTTCTAATTTAGCTATAATAGGCATAATTCCTACAGTCATGTAAATTCGTAAATTATGTTCGTAAAGAGAATAAATAAATTAAAAAAAAATACTTACTACTTTAAATCTTAAATGTATTTTAATGATCCATTAAATCCTAGTCTGCCTTTCATGAAAATGTGCATTTCATGCTTTCTGCGTATAAACGTAATATAGTATAGACTTATCTATATAGACAAAGGAAAACAATTTCTTTACAGCAATAAATTCAAATGAACTGTACTCATCTATTTGAATGTTGCAAGCGAAAGAGATAATTTTTATTTACGATACATATCTCAACGGTAAAACTTCCGCGAATTTTCATTAATTATATTTGCAATACTCTACACGTGTACAAAGTTAGTTGCAACACAAAGCGCAATCGCTGTATCAATGTATTCGTTATCAATGCGACAATGCACGTCAAACTTCCAGCTACATCATTCCATATCAGGATGTTTTACAATTTTTACGTATTTTTTTAATGATTTTCTTTCAAGATTAATATTTATCATTAAAGTGCTAAATTTAGAATTAATATAAGAAAAAGAGATTTAAAATACAGAGCATTTAAATTGCCTTTGATTTTTATATCTTTTATTATTATATCTTTATTTCATTATTATATCTTTTCAGAATACCAAAATAGACTGCGAACGAACAAATTCTTACATTTACAACGAAGAGACTGATTTCGCTTCATTGACATTACGAATTGTAAAAATAAATTCCCGTTCTCACAGATATCTCGAATCAGTCTCATGTTTATATGCACATTTATGTGACATCTAGATATCAACAAACTATTATAATCTTACACGAAGCTTCAGTGGCTTATGTAGTTGTAATCCATTATAATCCGTAACTTTCATCATATACACTCTGTTGTCTCATATTTCTACTTGTCACATCATTGCTCCCGGCCGTCGTAAATTCCGCGGATTGGGAGGTCCGTAAAGTGTTTGTCGCATCAAAATTTCGCAATCCAACGAGTACGGTCGCTAACCTTTCGTACGTGTGATGCGTGTAAATTAATATCGTATAAACAGATAAAAAAAGGAGATAAAATAAAGTAAAAATCGTGTATGAGACATTTTATAATATTCAATTCTCTAGAAGCATTAAGTGATATAAGGGAAACCAATTATATAAAACAATTATCTTTGAAATAGATTGATGAGAATAAATCAATTAAAAGAAATAATTCTATTTTCGGTTAAAGCGGATCTTAGTACTTAAATATTTCGCTGCGAATTTATATACATATCTAATTCTGCAAACCGTAATTCTAAAACGCTTAGCATCAATATAACATATTAAATTTCTCGTCAATTTAATATATAATGTTACTTCTTTAATTCTGTTTATCATTGCGTTTCAAAACTGAAAGATTTCAGCGCGCGATTTGCAGAATTGGATATGTATATAAATTCACATCGAAATATTTAAGCACTAATATTCATTTTGACCAAAAATAGAATGATTTTTTTTTATTGATTGATTTAGTAAATTTTGTGAGCTAAATTTAATATCAAATTATATCGAGATATTATAAATTTATTGACAAATAATGTAAAATTATACATGCAAAATAAAATGATCAGAGTTAATCCTTTTGATTTTTTAAAAACGTATAGTTTAGCATTATAAATTTTGATGGATACATTTTTCTTCTCAGACAATGTATATTCAAAAACAGGAGCACCTTTAACAGAGGATTTTGAGGATATCTTTGTAACATATCTAAAAGACATCCTGAGAACATCTTTAGAACGCCTTATGTTCACATTTTGAAAAAGGCATTCTAAAAATGTATTATTTTCATATACCTTCATATGTTTTGAGAATAAGGCCTCCGAAAAGCTTGCGAAAGCACAAAAAGTCTCACGAAATAATGCATAAAAGACAGCAGTTGACCATGTGAAAAACTTGCGAAGACGAGGTTGAACTGAGACGCATCAAAGACACTTTTCTCTCATGAATCATTTTCTACATTCAGCAAATACTTAAATTACGATCTCATCAGATATGAGATATTTCATTGGTCGCGACGTACGACGTGTTACATGCTATTTAAGCCACGTGTAAATTCAAGTATGTTAAGCCGCGTGTTCTACTTTGCGACATTAGCAAGACTTGCCAATAAATTGCAAACGATAGAGCACGCATGACGGTGAGCTAATCAGACTTTGCAAACATAGTTGAAAGAAGAAAAGAAAGATATATGTCTCTCATTCTGACTGACTCACAATGACTGAACAGTCATTACAAAATTATTTAAGCAAAGTATTCGCTCTTGAAGCTAAAATTCGAACAAATATTTTTCGTGCCACATAGAAATTGACATAAAGAAATATTTTTAGAGATATGAGGGGGGAAGGAATCTAGCTTGATGGATATACATACGGGTATATCTATAGCTTAAAATCGTTAAAGTATAGGTGATCAGTGACATGCAAGCTCTGGTTGAAGAGCATACACGATCTTTAAATGGCGAATAGACATTGCAACAAATGAATGTTAGCTTTGTGTCCTTATGTAATTTAATAATCGTATAGAGACTATTTAATAATCGTATAGAGACTATATTAGAATGTATAGACAGCTAATCGCGATGCACAATATCACAAAATTTGGCTTTAACCGAAAGAGAGTAGGTCGTTCTTTTTAGGTCAGGTAATATCCGATTAAAACCTATCACGGACCTGATTAGAACTCTGATTAGTGTCATAAAAACAATATCATAGAATGATAGGTATTAGAAGTTTTGTCGGCTCATGCCATCGTCTTTTCATAAATTGTTGATTTGAAAGCCATTTTCTAAATTATTATCGAAAAATAAATGTTTTACTTCGATAAAATTACTTTGATAAAATAATCAAAAGTCCTTGAAACATTCGAAAAATAGATCGCTTTATTCTCTTGTTATCGTTTCATAGGGCCCTAAATCGACTTATCGTCTGCTCACTATGTCATTTTACACGTTACTTACATATGTATTCACTACACTGACAATTAATAGCAAGTAATGACAAGAAAAGAAAGGAAATTATTTTTCGCTCAAGGACTCTCTCATCGCTAAATAGAAGTTTTTCCTGTTACAAATACGTCTTGAAAAAGTACGTTACGATACATATAGCACACAGATAGAAGAAAAGAATGTGCGATCGTTAGAAAATAATGTTGTATTATATTAAATTCTTAATGCATCATGAAAGGCAATTATTCAAGTTACACAGATGTCGCAGGAATAACCAATGGTCGTATTTTAACAGCTTGTCATAATATTTGTGCAAATTAATCGATTAATCTTGTTTTCTCAGATTATAAATGGACTCTGAGGTCAACCCACAAGATATATGCTTATTACGTCAGTTTATTCATCATACAATTAATTTCCATAACAATCATTAATAACAATAGATAAATAGTAATGACGAAGGAAGGAACTGACTAATTAAATAGTAGTATTTCATTCATTTTGCTTCGAAATTCTGTGAAAATATGAAACTCATGGACTCAGATAATTTTAATTTTCACGAATTAATCCTGTGACAAATCCAGAGAAACCTGAGAAACGAAGAGATCGAGACGAATCCGCCTGACTCCGATAGGCAAAAGATACTTCATATTCGTAGAATTCGGATACTCGGATTCGTGAGGAATTTCGAGGATTCAAGAGTGAGAGACAACGGTTTTACGGCTGCTTGGCAACGAGGCCAGGCCAGGCATCTAGCCAGACAAGCCAGCCAGCGGCAACCGGAGGCGCCTATCACGAATCCGACGATCCGTTGAGGTCAGAGCCCCTCTCACAAAGAAGGGCCCCTCCCTTGGCGCCCTCGAACTTTATATAGGGTGTTCTACTCCTGTTGATACCTTGCTGTCGAGCGTCATGTGATTTGCAGAAGAGAACAATTGTTTATCACATTATTCCAAATTTATCTTGAGACTTTCGTTATTCTTATTTCTGTCCCAGGAACAGGAACAGAAACGCATTAAAAGAAGAAAACCAGAACATTATGACAAATCGAGATAAGAGAAATAAATCAAGATAATACATATTTTCTTTAACGATATTTTGCTTTATCTATCTCTAGTGTTTTCACGTAATGGTGTGTATAAAGATATTAATATATAAAGGCACTTGTATATAACGACACTAATTGAACAAAACACTACTATCAGTGAAAATTTATTTAAATCAGAAATATTTAACTATACACATATATCGTTACGATACTGTCTAATTATACTTTTTTCTTTTCAAAACCGAATCGCAAAATATAACAAAACTTTGATTTAATAAAAATATTAAAACAATTTAAAAATAATTGTAAGATGCAAATAATATCATGGATGATAGAAGTGGATGAAGTGCTCAAAGAGAAAAAAACGTATTGCTGGGACAACTGTCAACAACACAGCAATAAATAAATGTCATTTATTTTTACTACACTTTATATATATGCACTCGTATTATGCGTCGATACGCTTTGATACAATGGCTACAGATGTTTTTATTTTTTTAAATAAGCTGACTTTTATGCTGCGCTAAATAATGGATATAATTTAAACTGGAAAGTCCAGAAAACCGCGCGAGGAAAGATTAAGATTTTATTATAATAGTTTTTATTATTACAATAAGATTTTAATATTATTTAAATGAACTACAAGATGTACGACATTCTGATGGAATGAGTCATTAAAGACTGTCAGCAGATGACGGCAATGATAGCAAACGGCAATGAAGGCAAATTAATTATTAAAGTTCAATAATATTTTTTCAATAGCAAGATAAAATATACAACACATTTTTCATGTTTGCGCAATGTTTTTTTTCTTGCAGTTTATAATAAAATTTATCAGGAAAGAAGAAAAGAATAAAATTATTGCACAAAATATCTCAAGATCAATACTAATTAAGATTAGCTGCCCTTTACTGATCAATTCCATCCAATTTATAATAGCCATTAACTTCTTAACGTTTTTTGTCATAAACAAAATCTAAAATCTAAAATCTAAAACCTTCAACGTTATCCTGTAATATTAATGAGAAGCAGCAATATTCATAAATTATTAATCAAATTTATGAATAATTAATTAATGAATATATAATTATAATTATTAAATATATAATTATAATTATTAAATATAATTTATGAATATATAATTTACATTTATATATAATAATACTGAAAAAATTGTAGAAAGAAAAAGTAAGATCCGATTCTATCGGCTCGACGAAATTTAACGGTCTTACAAAATTAGATTAACATAGAGGCCCTATGATTCATACGAATGATTTTATTAAAATTCTACTATTCTAGAGAGACTCTCTGTAAATAACATTATATATATATATATATATATATATATATATATATATATATATATAATCTCTAACTTATATTGTTTTAATGAGTTTTTAAGATAACTTAAGCTTTTAGCTTTAAATAGTAAAAAATTAATCAATTACAGTCGATTATTTAAGACTCACATTTGACTGTACTTGGTCAACTTCCTACGGCGGTAAAGCTGAAGTTGTACACCTTAAAATCTCATTACAGACATCGCTTAACTTTAATTAAGATTATAGAGAGAGGTAATATAAATTAGAGTGAGATAGTATATATAATACAGAGGGAGAAATTATATATACCTTTCTCTCTCTAGGATAGCTTAATAAAATTATTCTTGGCCAAACTCGTACAATATCTGACTGAATGATGTATCTGAAGTTTCAAACGACACGCAAAAACGTCTTCGGTTCTTCAGACGAACAGCAATTCGAAAGTCTGTTCAGAAATCGTACTATCTTGAAAAGTCACAACATCTGTCAGAACTTTCAATTATTATACGCAAATATAAAATTTATTTACTTGCAAGAAGAAACTTGATTTATAATTTAAATTTTAATCGAATACATCTATTCGGTCCTTGAACTTAACTGCTAATTAATACACCATTTGCCTCAAATAGTGTCTACAATGAGATTTTAACGTAAAACTTAAGCTTTAAACCGTAAGAACCATAATTGATCAATCAAGTTGAAAGTGAGGGATATGAAGAAATGTGAGGAATAATCGATTATGATTGGTTAATTTCTTACGGATTAAACTTTAAATTTTATGTCTTGAAATCTCATTGTAGACGCCGCTTATATACATATTACATATTATTAACTTTCTTTATCCTTATTTTTTTAATCCTAACTAACATAAGCTTTAATTCTTTAAATTTATTTACATTAATATCATATTTACACATTTAATTATTGGAAAAAATTCGTATAAAAAACTTTCTATCTACACAAATATCTCTTTCTCTCTCTTTTTAGCTTTATTTTTTTATATTTATCTTACCTTTTCTTATTCCTAGTACAGTTGATTAATCCAGCAATATTGCAGCAATATTACAATGAATTGCAGCAATGTTGCTGCAAGTTTCTGTGCTGTTATGTCCTTATCCTTCTTCCTCTTTTTTAATTCTTAAGGTTCGCTTCCAACAATATAAAATAATTTCAATCTTGATTGCACTTAACTGTTTATCTTTTTCTAATTCTTAGAATTAGAAAAAGATAAAGAGTAAATTAAACTGAGATTAAAGTTAATCTTTTACACCTTGCTTGTAAAAAATTAACTTGTAAAAGATTAACTTGAAGTTGACCAAGCACAGTCAAATGTGAGTCTTAATAATCGACTGTAATTGATTAATTTTTTACTATTTACTAAAAGCTTAAGTTATATCTTAAAAGCTCATTAAAATATAAGTAGAGTGAAACTCTATATATATATATATATATATATGTATATATACTAATATTTACAGAGTCTCTCATAGAATTTTAATAAAATCATTCGTATGAATCATAGGGCCTCTAGTTAATCTAGTTAATCTAGTTTTGCCAGACCGTTAAATTTCGTCATCAAGCCGACCTCTGACCGGTTTGTGACATCAGCAAGATCTTTCATCGGAATCCGAGCCAGTCCGAGTCTGACATTCTTTTATGGGGGAAACATGAAAGACGTCTGCTGCGGCGCCACGCGTTCATAAACAATTTCAAAATTGTCATTCTCGTAAAATCACGCCCGTGTTTCCGCGAAGCGAGCGAGCGAACGTGCGCGCGCGCGCGGTCGATCGGATGCAAGACACGACGTGCAGACGTATAGATCCGAAAAAGCTACTCACCCATGTGAGCGAGGTCGATGATCGGGATTTCGCACTTGCTAAGAAGAGTCTCGCAAGTGTGCGTGACCATGGGCGCGTTGGTGCAGTAACTCATCCTGACAACTGGATTCTCCTTGGAAATGGGTTGAGATTCCTTTTACACCGGATCGTTCCCTCCCACCCGTCTCTCGCTCTTCTCCTCTTTCACTCTATCTCTCTGTCAGTGCTCTCGTAGACCGGCTGCTCACAACTTTCTCTCTCTCTCTCTCTCTCTCTCTCTCTCTCTCTCTCTCTCTTTCTCTTCCCGCACGCTACAAGAGCGATAGCAAAAACAGAAAAATTACACCGCTTCACACTTTGCACGCGATCGACTCGGCCCACCCGGTATAAGGCGCTCACCACACGACTCACTGGAATATCCAAGAGAAAATCATACTACCACCGTGCGCGCACACACACACAAGTTCCGCGCGCGTAGATTCAAAAGGGCGTGAAACTCCGTTATTCCCGTGTCACATACGTGAAAGCGAAAGAGCCGCGGAGGAATATGGCTGCCCTAACGGTAGCCGTATGAGACAAGTTTGTTGCGCGGCTCGCGATGCGGTAAGCGGTATACGTGGCTCCGGACTATTGAGTACATGCTATGACGGCGTGATGGTGGTTTGAAGTAGCGATCACTTGGTTAACTGTCGATGGGCTACACACTATCACTCGCCAATCTACCGTACCGTCGCGCGGCCGCTCGCAAACTATTCGTACGCTCTCCAACTGACTCGAACGTACTCGAACCGTCGTTTCCGAGTCGAGCGTCGAGCATTCCGCGCGCTCACGAAGGCGCCCGATCGTAACCGAACGCTTCCGTGCGCTCCCGAGTCACGTCCCGAGCATCGTCGAAGATAGTGCCGCGGAAAATCTGCTATAGGCGAATCGTTTTTGCGATTTGGCCGCTGGCGTTTATTTGCTTAGAGCGGATCTAGACCAAGCCGATTCCGCAACATCGAGATCAATATTCTTACATTTGAGATTGTCTTAAGTACAGTCTTAAGATATCATAAACCAATTAAAAGACTGTATTAGCTTCTTAAGATATTACTTAAGACGATCTTAAAAAAAAATAAGAACGGATTAATATCGCTCCGACATAATGAAATCTGTTTTATTACATTTGCATTGGCGGATTTTGATTTGCATGCGATTATCGTTGAAGTTTATATTACCTCTGCTTAAAAACGATTGTTTGATTTCATATCTCAATGCAACTTGTTACAATATTTTTTATATATATTTCAAAATTTTTGTATATTTTTATGTGACTTTTTTTATTTTATTTTGTAAATTACTTTTAATATTGTTTTTTTAGCAAATTATTTTATAAGCATTGTATTCTTCTTTCTCTCTTTCTTTCTATCTATTTTATAATATTTATGATATTCTGTTTAATTCAACAAGTGTCTATTAATTATTGGTTTGATAACTAAATTATAAGTTTTTAAAAAAAATATATTAATCTAAAAACTTTCGAAATTCAAAATCAAATAAAAATGTTAAAAAAACAAACAAGAGTCAGCAAGTTAGCACGACATAAAATTTAAATATAATTATTTAATTAATTCACATTTTGATTTCTCTTTGACTCATCTTTAGTTGTATTTATATATTTTCATTGAAAATAATTCTCTCTCGTAGAGAGGAGCTAAAACATTTAAATTGTTACATATTTTTAAATAAGAATAGACTCAATTTTGCATCTAATTCGCTAATCATTTCGTTATTACACGTAATCATTGTTAATTTTATGTTATTAACTATATATAAAAATCAACAAAATAAAAGTTGTAAAACGTTCATTTGACAATAGACTTGGTCAAAATGTTTGAGATTATACATATATCATTAAGATTATGTATTTGCTTTCAGAATATTATAATACATAGGTATATACGCGACAAAATAATGTAGATGATGTATCGCAATTATATGACATAAATTTAAAAGCTAATAAGTTTAATATTTCTAATATAATAATACGCGAAATTATATTATACACATGCGTCGCCCATTTAACAAATATTTTGGCTTTTTTCGAAAAATATAAACCTCTCTCAAATTATATAATCAATTTAGATGAAATTTTACTAGAACTTAAGCGTTTACTTTGTAATTATAACGTTTTTGAAATTTTTGTCTTATATGCAAATCTTTTAAATCAAGAAATAAAAAGAAAGTTTTGCATATTGTAAAATTCTGTACATATTTTCAAAACAGTGCGATAAAAATCAATGAAATTTTTTTTAGATATTATTGATATAAATAACTTTATATCATATATGTATCATAGACTTGTCTTATTCTTATCAAATCAAACTTATGTGAGAATCTCCTTAACCGAAAGAAAAAAGAAAATTCTACGTGATATCAACATGTATAGCTAATCTATCAGTATTTGTTTCTTTAAAATGTATTTGGTTGCGAAACGATGTTTTGTTATTATTTTCACGTCTTCAAAAAAAAGATTATATTTATAATGTCCGTACTGCATACTTTGTATTTAATTCATTTCGTACATGCACACAATGATAATATACGTACGATCTAAATCTGAAATAGACCGAAATAGATATTCTTTTCTCGAGTAATCAAACGTCAAGCTAATAGTGTTCTCGTCGTGAACTATAAACCTCGTTCGGGAGACCTTTCGGGTTCCTCCAGGACCGTACGTATTTTCAGCTTGCGAAAGTGCCGATGAAATGCAATAAGAGGAACATGAGTTCGCTCATGGGACGTCACCAGTTCTATTACAGTCGTCGGTCTATAGAAGAAGCACAGAAAGGAGCACGCGGGATTAACGTGTATCAAATTCCACGAACTGCTTTGAAGTAGCTTGCACACAGCCTTGAACATTTTTAATGCATCTCTAAAATTCAATACATTCGACATGAAATAACAATTAGAATAATCAAGATCATTGAATATCATAAGAAAGAAAGAAGTCATGAATCACAACGTTGTAACGAACTTAAATATTATATCACAAATTTATCATTAACTGAAGTGTATATAATAAAATTGCATCAAAATCGAAGTTATATCACAATTATAAGCACTTAAATAACGTTAACGACGAAAGTGACAGCGCTCTACGTTACCGTTCGATTTTTTCAACTACACTGAATTTCTGACTCGACTTTCAAACATCGATAATTCATCAAATAAGAAATTTATTTATCTTTACTCATCCTCCAATCAGCAGTACGGCTTACTTCTAATCGTAGCAAGCGTTTTGCAATCGTTAATACGCAATTTGTTCGAAAGACAGTCGTCGTTTTAATCGCTCTGAAGATCTATGGTTCATTAGTGCAAAGTGGCTTCAACGCGTACATTTGTTACGACGACATTCCACGGATATTTTATGCTCTTCGTGAATGCTCGGTTTAATCTTTGCTACGTTCCAAGTACTATTAAGCAAAGCATCATATAAAAAGTCATTTTTTACACACTATGAAATTTTATAACATTTTGTAAAGTAACCGAGCTCTATATTGCTTATCTAAATTTTTGAATTTTTTCTCATTTTTTTTACTAAGTCCAAAATTGAAAACTGATGATCAGATTCAAAAAAGAACCATTTCTAAATATTAAAAAAACATTTTCAAATATTGACATGAGTGTAATGAAAAGTTCAAAAAGTAGCATTTATATGAGTATGACCTAAATATATATTCTTCTCCTTTTCGTGAAAAAAATGTTTAAAAAATAGAAAATAAAGTGGTCTCATGTTTTATAAGATTTTTAAGAGTTTTTATAAAACTTTTGAGATTATAAATTTATTGACATATTGACATGTTTATTGACATGTGAAAATACACAAACTATTTTTTAAATTGATTTATCTATTTATTTACTTATTTATTTATTTCCATAATGACAATATTTATAACAGGCGAATCCATGATCTAGAATGATATATATCAAGATATAATTCAATCTATGCGTATACACTCAGTATACCTAAATTGGCAATATCGGTTCTATTTTATAAAACTTTCTCTTTTTAAGGATACTAAACGTTATGATAAAAATATAAATTAAATACAGTGTTGTAAAATATAAATACAGAGATACAATAAAATAAATTACAAAAGTTAATAACTCATCTTTTGATAGTTATTATATAGAAAACAATTATTTATCTATGAAATATTACATCATAACTACTATGTTTTACATTTTTCTTTATTGACAACGGAATGAACAAACTAAGCAATAAATTGATGCAATCGAGTCAGACGGACAATCTGCACGATTTACAGTGCTATCTATTGAATTCATTATAGCTGCATTCTATTATTCATTGCGAGTATTGAAATTACCTACTAGTATATACATAATGCAAATTATAGATTTTCAATATTCTCAATGAATAACGGAACGCAGCTCATGTAATTACTCATAAATGCAGCAAGTAAGGCATATTTAGTACTAAGTCTTATAAAATCTAGTTATTTTATTATCATTTGCACATATTTTTATTACAAAATTTTATATTGAAAGATATTCTTAAATCTTTTAAAAATTTGTAGATAGTTAATTCAACATTTAACTTAATTTGATTAAATGTTAAAATATTAAAAAATAATAATTATAAAATGCAAATACATACAAAACAGCTATTAATTAAAAAAAAATCATTTAATTAAAAAAATTCATAGTCTATTCTCTCTCTCTCTCTCTCTCTCTCTATATATATATATATATATTTTTTTTTTTTATTTATTTATTTATTTATTTATCTCTACCACTTACTGATTTTCGTGATGATTTAAAATGGGATATCTGCATCCGACCTTAGATTTAGACAATCTATTTTTCCGGTTCTCCTTGATAAAAATATCTTTAGTCATCAATGGACAATAATATATCCTCGATTTTTTGCGCCAAACGGATTTCTTAAACGAAAAAAGTCGTGGCACGTAAGTCCTTGACGATGCGTTTATAATAGTGAATGGCGCAGAGGGACATTTTACTTGAGGAAAGGACGCTCGCAGAGAGACACATCTATAGATCATCTGAACAATGACAATGTGAAATGTCAGAGAATAAATAGACAATGTGAAATATCAGAGAATAAATAGATAATGTGAAATATCAGAGAATAAATAGACAATAGCGTTTGTTAAATTTATGGTTATTTGAGATATTTTACAAGGTAGTTTAGTTTGGCATATTATAGAATGAGTCTAATTTGACTACCTAAAATGTCTCATTTGTTTTTGATAATACAAAAAAATATTATTTGTTTAAGAGATTTCGAATATTGTGATAAAAAAAAATAATTTTCTCAAAGATATTTTTTGAGATTTCAAAATTATCATCATTTTTAAAAATAGAATTATATGATTTTTTTTTCGTAATATAATTTTTCACATAAAAATATTAAAGTAGAATGTAAAGAAATGGAATATATAAATTAGTATTAACGTAAAGATGTGTATAATTAATCTAAAGAAAATACGTAATGATTAAAAAAAAGAATTGTACAATTTGCAATATGCAATTACATATCTTGTTTGAAAAGCCACTACATATTCTTTATACTAATTGATTCTTATTATTTTGTTTTAAAATATAAAAGTTTTAAGATATAAAAAAAAAGTAATAATAAAATAATAATAAAAAAAATATTAATAAAAAAATAATAATTTGCCAAATTTATGTCAAAACAAAGTATAAATATCAATAATATATCCTTTAAATTTTATGTGATTGATTTTTAGATAATATTATTTTCTAGAAATATTATTATCTAGAATAAGTAAATTAAGTACCTATTTTTTATATATACATAATTAGAAGAACATGTAAAAAAATTATATAAATTCATTTAAAAAAATAAACGGCAATTTTGACATTCCAAAAATGTGACTTTAAGAATATTTTTTTCTTTATTATAATATATGTCTTTTTCAAATAATATTTTTCTTTGATATTATTTAAATTATTTTGTATTATTAAAAACAAATGAGATATTGTAAGTGATTAGGATAAATGACTCATCTTGTATAATTTGAACAACTGAATAATTCATTTTAAATGATAAATCTTTCAATCATGAATATTGCAATAATTGCGATAAATGTTTGACACTAGTTTAGTAGCAAATTTTCAATAGAGTATTTTTTAAAATATAAAATATAAATTAAATTTTTGTTATTGAAAAAAAATGTGTTGCTATAATAATAACACATTGTGATGTAACTTTTATTTTATTTAAATGCTTAGCATAAATTAGATTATGCAAGATAAACATACTCTAGTAATTAAAAAGGCTAATAGCACTTGTATAATGATCACAGTAATAGTCATAATATAAGCGACTATGACGATTCTAAGAAGAATAGGACTAATGATTTCTACACAGCCGTTCACATTTATTGTTTTGTCATCTGTCATTTCTATGTGCATGCAAGGTGCCGCAGCGCGCAAATTGCAGCAGCTAAAAGGGACTCCAAGACCTCTGTAGTCTTCGTCCGAAATTCTGTTTTGTTGCGCCATTTCCTCTCGAGATGCGTAATCTACTTTCTTGTAAAAAATATATATTATAAATGTTATATAAATATATTTTTTTTATTACTCTCTTTTTTCTCTTTTATTTTTCTATAGTAAAAAGAAAAATTGTTTATTATATATATATTTTTAAAAAATTTATTCAAAAATATAATAAAAATGAAACAATAAATTATAAAATACGCGCATTACTGTAAACATACATATACTTATCTGCAAAAATTTTCAATTTTTAAGAAAAAATTAAATAACGAGAAAAATATTATTTTGGAGCAGTTTGCGACACAGATAATAAATCAATAACAAAAACAGACTGTTCATTCATCATTGTTCGACGAATTAATAAAAATAGTCTGTTTATTCATCATCATTCGACGAATCTTCTCGAATGTTTTGGTATCTGCAAACGAGGTCGACATATAATATTGGAAAATTACCTGCCAGTCGAAGAGAAACCAATCAGTATAAGAGGAATGACCGCAACATTGCAACACAAATTGGATCTCGTCAATCGCGTATTTATGTGATGCAGCAGTGGTATATAGATGCATGGAAACGTTGAAAATATCGATTAAAGTTTCTTGTTTTACACTAATATGATATCCTATCAAAGCTAATGTCGTTGTATTCATAGCAACACATATAATTATCAAAAAACACTTCAGCACCTGCCTAGTCTTTGAATAAAGATTCGATTTGCGTCTGCAAGAATGCATTCATTATTACAAGTTACGCAAAAAAAAAATGTCAAAAGGAGTAATAAACATTATTGTAATAAAAATATAATTAATTAATATAATTTTATATAATAAACAACGTATACAATAGTAACATAGTGTGTGTGTGTGTGTGTGTGTGTGTGTGTGTGTGTGTGTGTGTGTGTGTGTGTGTAGTACTTATTTTATATCTTATGTAATCAATAATGTAATTAATCAATAATGTAATTAATAAACCATTACAATATATAGTTGTTTTTTTGATTGATTCATCTTCGATATAAATCGAAGATATTTATATTTAATTATAATCTGTTTTTATATATTATTTTTGATTTGCTAATCGAAAAAAAATCAATTGTACAGGATGCATCACCAAAATCTGGACAAATTGAACAATTTCTTTTTAAACAAAATGTTTTTAATGAAAAATTAAATATTACAAAAAATCTTTTTACATGGCACTTGGGGGATCCCTGTAAAACACAATTATTCAATATACCCCCCATTAGCTTGAATAGCCTCTATTCTCGGTTTAAAGCGTTCGCACGCATGCTGTAATGTAGCACTGTCCATGCCAACAAATGCTACCTTGATAGCGATCCTTAATGACGTCACATTGGGATGGCGAGACATGTTTGTGACCCTTTCAATTACGTAGTAGTCCAAGGGATTTAAATCTGGACTGTTGGGAGACCAGAATGGGAGGCGAGCAACTTGGCTTGTCCTGGCAGCCTCAGAAAGCATCTGTCGTATCTTTAATGTGTACGATTTGTATCGGAGATCCTGCTCGGCAATTCGACGTATTGTTGGCTCGCTTACATTAACAATCGATGCTAATTTTCGATAATCGCAATGATTGCCCTGGAAATCAGCACTTGAGCCCTTTTTGACGACTGCGGGGATCCTTATGTTCTTTCGACTCTTCTTTACTGGCATACTGGAACCTTTGTTGGACTGTTCTAAAGCCATATATTTTGCCACGTCATAAATGGTTGATCTCGGATATCCAAAGAATTGAATTATTTCCGTTGCTGAGCTCCCAGGCACGAAGGCCTTCGATGATCGCGGCTCTATGATTATATTCAGCAGTTGGTTTCAACATCGCGGCCATTTTGAAAATGTGATTGTTTATTAGAAGCATCAGGTTTTCTCGGATGCCAACAACTTCTGGCGGAGGCATAATATAGTAGAAAATTTAAATTTGAAATTTATCCGGATTTTGGTGATGCATCCTATATATTATTGTAGAGATATATTATCATAGGAAAAATAATTATATTATATATCATAAAAATTTTTTAATTAATAATTTTATGAATAAATGTTATATCTTCAAGTGCATATTTCACTTATTCATTCATCCTTGCGAGACGAGCATTACCTGCGTATAGTGCGTACGATGATAAGAGCGCACGGCAATCCTAGAGCCACATCTACCAAGGTAAGGGCGACCGGCTGGAAACCACCTGCGATACGAATCACCTGCCATTCTGTAAATATCTCCAAGGCGATCACGAGAAAACGCTTCACCTCGAAGACGGCCAGCGTGAAAGCTACGCCATAACCGAACTTTACCTCCCATTCGCAGGTGCAACGTACTCTTTTGCGGTAAACCAGGCTGTGACCGTTTTCTGTCATTCAATGGTTGCACGACGCCGCGCCTATTTTTATTTTATGAATAATTCCATTTTGTTATGTTATTTTTTTCTTCCTCTAAGTGTCTCGCGTGTAAAATAATAGCTATGAAACGTACCTAAAAAGTTCAAACAGAATTAAATAAAGTTCAGAGAGAGTGAATTATCACTCCATCGATGAAATAATTTTTAAGTTAATTATTAAATTAAGTTAACTGAAAACATTCTAGAAAATTTATGGCATTTAATATAATTTTATGTACATTGTTCCTACATGTTGTAAAATTTGTCTACAACTAGATACGTGTAACATTTTTTACATATATTTAACTGAAAAAACAAGACTCTTGTGTAATAAATAGTAATTGTTTAAAATTATGCATAATATTCTTTTATTCCACTGCTTGTCACTACTTGAAGCAGATACCTTTGTACATGACATTATTTCGCAATGTCGAATTGTCACGGACGCACTGCAACTGCCGCAAGTACACTGTTTATTACTCATCATTGTTACACATACCGGAAGAGATATGTAAAGAAAAAAGTTGTTTTGACGAGATACAATTACATGCGACGGGGCTATAATTGACGTGACGTGCAAATAGGTCACGTTTGCATGTATATATTACACGTGTCCTAAAGTCATTACCACAACAATTGCGCAAATTATATACTATACATCCATCTCAAAATATCTAGAAATATTGCTTATTGATGAGCGAGAAATTTCCTTTTTTAATAAGCCTTACTTATATATTTAATCATGATTCTGTCAATTAATAAATATTTATCAATAATTAAAAAATTATCAATAATTTATCAATAATTAAAAAATGATTTATCATAATACAAAGGAGGAGAAAAAATATTAAAAAATAGAAAAATAAAACAATTTCCAGTAGAAATAAAACAATTGCGAAAAAAATATCCTTCTTTTTAATATTAATATCTAATAATAT
>Ga0157363_1001485_pt1 | contig 19625 bp, 17 predicted proteins | sample AttsexASBM1_FD_111477 | JGI IMG/M metagenome (GOLD analysis project Ga0157363, IMG submission 111477) | Fungus gardens microbial communities from leaf cutter ant in Ribeirão Preto, State of São Paulo, Brazil - Atta sexdens ASBM1 | ecosystem: Host-associated > Fungi > Mycelium > Unclassified ... | reverse complement strand
TGTTATATAACCATCATTGAATATAGTTAAAATATAATTTTGAAAAGAAAATCGAAATTTATATAAATGTCATAAAATTAATTTTTTTACAAAATTTAATTTTATTCAATCCATGTAATCATACATTACATTAACATTCTTAAAAATAAATGATTGATTTACTTCGATATCCATAATGATATCAAAAAATGTAAAAAAAATCTTATTTTTACAAAATTTTTTAACATTTTTTACATTATTTTGCAAAAATTCAATTAATAAATTTTGCTTTTGTATTCTAACGCTTTTATTTGTTATAGCTCGAGAATACATGGAATATGACGGAACAATTCGTGGTAGATCAACATCAACCGGCATTAATAGCGGACGGTCTTGAATCTTCTCTTCCGATGACTCGGGACGTTTTCAGTACATCGCAAATCGAAGAAGTGGGAGATACTATTACCTATTTCAAAGGAGCCAGTATTCTACGTATGATGAGCCACGTATTTGGAAACGAAATTTTCGAAGAAGCACTACGCACCTATATAAAAAACAAGTAAGTACAGTAAACTATTATTGTATTTTAAACTTATTATTGTATTTTAGAAAAATTAATTAATTTAAAAGATATTCGATTTTAAAATATTTATTGAAAAAAACTGTATAACTTATAAAATCAGAAATAGCTTATAAGAACAACTATTTTAATTAAATACAAAGCTTTTTTTTAATTTAGTGCCTTTATTATTAAATTAATCGTAACATATATTATTTTTTATAGAAGAAATTCATTTATTATTACTCAATTACATATTGTATAGATTAAAATCATTTTAAATCACTGATATTTCTTAATGTCTCTTTCTCTTAATGCGTTTGAGGGATTATACTATTACAAACATAATACATCTTTTAGCAAAGAGAAAGGATTGGGCCATCCAGACACTTTATGGGAAGCAGTAAAGTCAAGTTTCAATATTAATGTAAAAACAATAATGGATTCTTGGACTACAAAAGCCGGATACCCTGTTGTAACAATCGCAATTAATGACAACGGTATAATGAATATTACTCAAGAACGCTTTCTTCTGAGAAATTTGAATGAGACTTCTACGGATTTCACTTGGTATGTCCCAATCACGTTTACTACACAAATGCACCCAGATTTCGATAACACGATTCCAAAATATTGGATATCTACCAAAAGAAGCACTGCTTATTACGAAATTAATCCGGAAGACTGGATTATATTTAACATTCAGTCATCAGGTTAGTATAGAATAGTATTTTTAACTGCACAAGAATAATGTACAGAGCTATGTATACAGTGAATAATAATATCTAATACACGTTATTTTATTAGACAGTTATACTATTATTGTATGTTAATTATTAAATTGTTATTAACTGATAGAACATATTATATTAAAAAAAATATTTTAACAAAATAATTTTGTATATATGTTAAAAATATTAAACAAAAACTTTTAGAATTTAAATCTTAATGCACACATTTGTGTCCTATGTATTTCTTTTGTTTGAAATGTTGTATTAGGAGCAACAAATAATTACAATATTTACATGCAAGTTATAACATTTATATACAATTTTTTAATATACATTGAAATCTTTCTTAAAGGTGTTACGGTATATGTAAAAAAATCACTTAATAATTATTGTATATTTATAAAAGTAATGTAAATTAATCCGGGACATGAACAACGCATCGTGTATTGTAAAGGATCGAAAAATCATCGTGTGTATTAAGGATTAATGTCACAAGTTCTAAGAAAACTTACATGAACATTTTATATAAAAATTACTAAAACATTAATTTTGATATTTTTATTACAGGTTTTTATCGTGTAAATTATGACAGCCGTGGATGGCAAAAGATTTTAAATGTTTTGAAACACGGCAATCTGAATGATATTCATGTATTAAATAGAGCCGGCATTGTAGACGATCTATTAAATCTGGGTAGAGCAAAATATCTAAATTATAATACAATTTTGGAAGGATTGAGTTATCTTAAAAAGGAAACTAATTATCTGCCCTTTAAAGCAGCATTCAATGGTTTCGAATATTTAAATAGACGATTTACAGGACACGGTTTGCAACATTCTTTTCTCAAGGTTTATTTTTGTTCGTTACAGAATACTAATTTGCATACCTAATTAAACAAACTTATCTTAACTATGACAGAAATCTTCAACTATTTACATTATCTGTCATATAAATTTTTTTGAGTAATTTGCAATTTCTTTTTTTATAAAATTATTTAAACGCATATTCAAGCAATTAGAATTCTAAGATATTTGTATAAATTCAAAAAATATAACAAATCTGTTATACATATTATTTTATAACAATATTTATTTTATATTTCTTTTTTAGTACTACATCTTGTCTCTTATCGATGGCATAAACACTCAACTAGGATATGAGGATAAGGAATATGATGATAGATTAACAGTTTTATTACGACAAGAGGTGAATAATTGGTTGTGTAAGCTTGACAATGACGAATGTATAAACAATTATGCAGAGAAATACAAAAAATGGAAAGGAGATCCTACTGCTCGGTAAGAAATATTCTGTCATTTTTTATTGGGACCTCCATAATGTACACATATAAAATAAAATATAATAAAGTTTAATTCAAGTAGCCTCTAAGTATTTTTATAAGATGTGTGTGTGTGTGTGTGTGTGTGTGTGTGTGTGTGTGTGTGTGTGTGTATTATATATACATGTTAAATTATTTAATATTCAATAGTATCAAACCGAACGAAAGGCCCACAGCATATTACGTAGCCATAAGACACGGAACTTTTGAAGATTGGGATTTTTTGTGGAATGAATATGTTCATTCCAATTATGCGACCGATAAAATAGTGATCTTAAAGGCTTTGGGATACAGTCAGAATACTACCATTTTGGAAAAGTAAGACTTGAAACGCTGAAACGTGATTGAACTATCGTTACCGCTTAATATATAGAAGTACTATTGTTTAAGATAAAGATAAAATAAAGATATACTGTGATATTTATTATATATAGATAATAAGTTATCTAGAAACAACTTAAACGTTTTCTAATTAATTAATATAATTAAAAATGTTTACATTAATAATATACAAGTAATTCAAATTTTATTTTTTTAACAATTCTTGGTAGCGTTTGGCCTATATATAGTCGTAGCTGTAATTCCGATAGAGGAAAATAGCACTACGATAAAATTTAAGCAAATATTGTATGCTATATAATATTTTCTTACAAAATTAATTTCTATCATTTTCGTGTAGATATCTGAAATCTGCCATTAGCAATTATAGTACCAGTCAAATTCGCAAACAGGACAGTACAAGTGTCTTTGCAGCCGTTTATAACTCTGGCCTCCTTGGCGCAGAATATGTTCTTGACTTTGTGGAAAAATATCATCAACAGATGGAAGAATAGTAAGTTATTTTTATAATGCAGTAATTTTATATAATATTAATTCTTAAAGAAAAACAAAATACAAGTATTTAACATTTGAATCACATAAATAAACGCGAGATATAATATTTTAATAATGCACCTGCATATTAAAATGCATTACACATAACATACTAAATATATTTTTTTAAATATATTTTTTCAAGTTATTATTATTTTGGATTTTATAAAATATTATTTAAACGATATCAACGGATATAAAAAAAAAATCATTTCGTTGATATATTCCTTTCAACTTTCCTTTCAGCTATGGAGGACAGAGTACAATAGCCGCAATCCTCAATGGAGCATCACAGCATTTCTCTACCGAAAATTTAATAAACAAATACGAAAAATTCATAAACGCTCACAAAACAAATTTCACGTCGATTCAAAAATCTCTAGAGTACTCCTTAAAAGTCGCTAAATATGAATTAGACTGGTATAACTCCTATTCAGCATCTATAACTCAATGGCTGCAAACATACGATAACTTAGCATTTCGTCTACCTAACAATATAAATCCTAAACATTACTTCATTTCTCTTACGCCTCATCTCAATGGGAATTTTACCTTCGATGGAAAAGTGACGATCAAAGCCGACGTTATACAACCAACAAATCAGATTATTTTACACTTGTCAGAAATTGAACTTGACGAAGTAATCGTGAAAGCCAATCAAACAGAAGTAAAAAAATTAAAGGAAAAATTCATAGATCGATATGAATTCTACGTTATATATCTCACAACAGAACTAACTACTGGAACGAAATTGAACATCAAAATCAAATACACAGGTCATTTGAATGCTGAGCTTCGTGGCTTTTACAAAAGTTCTTACGTGAATGAAAGAGGAACTAGGTAATGTTGAATATTATTATATTATTTATTCAATTTGTGTCAAGCAAGTCATCATTAAATTTTTTTTTAATATCCTTTCTATTTCAAGAAATTCGCATTTACAAAAAATGAGAAAAATTTCTAAAAACTAATATATTTACTATTATTTATAATTTATTTCATGTTAATGAGATAATTTTACAATAATTATCCTTAACAATAATTTTATTTTAAATTTTAAGTTATCACCAAATAGATTTAAAATTAGAAGAAACAAGATATAAGAAATGTAAAGAAATATTTTTTTATATCTTTCTTTTTATTTGTAAAATAACTCTGGTATTTACGCCGCGCGGAAATTACTTCACAGAGATCAGAAAAAATAGAAGAAGTAGGAGTAATTTGCACACAACTTTTCTCTCTCTCTCTCTCTCTCTCTCTCTCTCTCTCTCTCTCTCTCTGTTATATGCTTTTATATTATATTAGTATTCTATTACAATTTTAGTCCTTTACTGTTATTATTAATGAAATTACTATTAGTGAATCAATATATAAATACCGCAATCATATATCATAACCTACATAAAATGATTATTATAGATATTGCAAATTATAGATATTGATTATTATAGATATTGTAATGGTTATTTGGGGACAAATAAGTGTAGAGAGATAGTAAAGAATAGATTATAGCAAAATACAAGTGCTTAGCTCTTATATTCTTATTCTTCTTCATGCATATGGATATACGGCATTTTTAATGGATAGAATTTACTCAAAGCATATAAAGTGCGTGGATTGAATTCCGTGCATTAAATGCAATAGTGCATTACAATATTATTTGTACCTCATATCATAATACTTGTAATATATGCAAAATATTATAATAATTAATCTTATTATTATTATATATATATATATACATATATATATATATATTTATCATTCTTCCTTGGTAAAACTTTGTAAACACATTTTATAAGTTATTGTGTATTATTTTTATAAGTCATTTTACGACTTATTTCTAAGCATTATTTGTAAATTTATCATGAGCCATACATCTTATGTAGACTACTCCTATGAGTAGTCATATATCCCATCTCTATAGACAGTACAAAGTTTTTACCAGTATAATTCATTTAGCGTAAATATAGTAAATAGTACTTGATAAATTAAGTTTTTATTAAATGCGGCGTATATATCGGAGTTACATTGACAAAAATTTTTACATTAAAAATCAAATGTTAAATGTTTGATGTACTAGATGGCTTGCAGCTTCACACATGGAACCCGTTAGCGCCAGAAAAATGTTCCCTTGCTTTGATGAACCAGCAATGAAAGCAAACTTCACTATTCAAGTTACCGTACGAGAAAATGGTTACAAACCTATCAGTAATATGGCAGAACATATTCAAAAGATAACGTATGCATAATGTATTTCTTAAAAAGAATTTAATTGGATCTCTTTCTTACAATAACTTTGTATTAATTGCAAACACACACACACACACACACACACACACACACACACATTTTATTTTAATATTGTTATTATTATTTTTTTTATCTCTAATAGAAAAGAGAATGAAATTTAATTAATAAATATTAATATCAATAAAATGTTAATATTAATATCTCTTTTGATACAAAAATATGCTTTAAATATGTTGTGTGTTTTGAATATCAATTTATTAAAAAATATTACAGTGTTAACAATAGAGAACATTATAAATATATTTGCCATTTTTGAGAACAAAATTACATGATTGTTATAAATCTCATTGAAACACAAAAATTAAAATGAATTTTTTAAAAAATGTTGCAGGGATGGTGGTATATCATACACCTTTTTCGAATCAGTACCGATGTCGACATATTTAGTGGCAGTTCTCGTTTCCGATTTCGAGTCTAAATCTAACAAAACTAATGAAATTGAATTATCTGTATACGCACGTCCCAACGCCATCAATCAAACCGACTACGCTCTATTTGCAATGTCTCAATTGATAAACTTCTACGAAACGATATTCAAGCAAAAATATCCACTTTCAAAACTCTATATGGCTGCGCTGCCCGATTTCGGAGCAGGAGCAATGGAGAATTGGGGCCTTTTAACATACAGGGAAACAAGTATGTTATATGACGAGAATCATTCGCCGATCACAAACAAACAAGATATCAGAAATGTGATTGCTCATGAAATCTCCCATCAATGGTTCGGAAATTTGGTCAGTCCTCTGTGGTGGAAGTATGTGTGGTTGAATGAGGGATTTGCTAGATACTTCGAATATCACGCTCCTGCTCGTGTACGTAATTAATACTCTGCCGATGTAATGCCAATTTATAATTATAATTACACTTGAAATTTAAATCTTTAATACATAAAGAATTTTTCTAAGAAATGAAGAAAGGTTTATAATTTTTTTAGATTGCAAATATGTCAATTACAATCTTCTCTACATATATATATATATATATATATCTTTCTACATTTTAGTATAATAATGAAATAAATACCAAAATAAAAATATTACGCATTACTTAAGTGTTTTTTTAAATAATAAATTTATTATTTGCGTTCCAGGCGTTCAATGATGAGACGTTGGAATCGCAATTTGTGGTTGACCAAGTACATTCTGCTTTCAAAGCAGACAGTTCTTCCTCTACACATCCCTTGAGTCACGATGTAACAACTAATCGTGAAATTCAGAGTATATTTGATACAATCACTTATAACAAAGGTGCTAGTATATTGAGAATGATCGAAAAAACATATGGAACTGATGTGTTCAACGATGCATTAATTGACTATCTTAACAAACGGTATATAACGATAATATCTTTCTTATAACAAATATTTTTTTAACAAATTGAACGTTTCTCATTTTTAATTGATAATTGTCAACGTTTACTGAATTAATTGTTGTACATTAATTATGTTTCAGTCATAGATAAATATAGCTAAATAAATGTTTGTTTAGAAATTATAAAATGTAATTAATATTTTCATATCTCTAATTTAATTATTTGCATATTATCGGCTAAATTTAAATATCATTATGGTATAAAAGAAATTTTAAATTAACTGAATAGGTTTTTAATATGTCAAATGTTAATATGTTATATGTTTAATATGTTTAATAGGTTTTTAATATAGTTAAATTTTAGTAAGAAAACAAATTTAATACTTAAGATAACAAATTTAAATTTTATTTTTATTAGGAAGAATAAATCACATTTTAATTAATTTCTTAGAAAATATAATGTTACCACACCGGATCACTTGTATGCATCACTTCAACTAAAAGTAGATGAGAAAGGATTAAAAGATGATGTCAAAGTTATCTTAAACACATGGACAACTCAACCTGGTTATCCCATCGTTACTGTCTCTGTTTCAACAAATTTTATATTTTTGGAACAAAAACGGTTCTTCCCTAAAGAACATGAGGATACTTTGGATAATACTATATGGCACATCCCAATTACATGGGCAGTAGTTCAAAATACTTCAGACTATTTTAATACCACGCCGAAATTTTGGTTAACAAAAAAAAGGACAATGGAAAGAAAATTGAACTTATCATCAGAATCACTTTTAATATTCAACAATCAACAATCAGGTAATTATGTAAATCAAATTAGGAATTAACACAAATCAGAAAGAATGATAAATATAACAATTTTTATATTTAATAATGTTTAATGTACGGATCTGCATTATTTAATGATATTCGCTATTTTGAGATTTTTACATTTACAAATATTTACATTTGTTTTTAGGTTATTATCGTGTAAATTATAACAAACAACATTGGCTGAAGCTAATTGATTATCTTAAAACTCAGGACATTCAAACAATTCACGAAATTAATCGTGCAGCATTAATTGATGATCTTATGAACCTTGCAAGAGCAGACTATATTGATTACGAAACTGTTATATCTGCTACAATGTATTTGAAAAAAGAAAATAATTATTTCCCCTGGCGTGCGTTCTTCAATAATCTGCCTTACTTAAATAATCGTTTTATAGGACGCGATAATGAAGACATATATAAAGTACGTATGTCACAATTATATAAATTTTATTTTAAGTTGCAAATCTATTTTAAGCTTTGGAATCGTTATTCAGTTTCTTTTATATTTATTTTTACAAGAATTTTTGTAAAGAAAGATTAATATGTATGATTTTTTTTTCAGAAATGGTTAACATCGTTAATAGAACAACTTTACACACGAATTAGCTTTGAAGATTACACGAGCGATGACGACCTTACTAAGATATTAAAAATACATACTCGCAAATGGGCTTGTAAATTAGATGTAGCTGATTGTAGATTCTCTGCTGCAAAATATTTCGAACAGAAACAACGTTCAGAAATGTGAGTCCAAAAACAAATTAAAATATATTCCTTTTCTTTTTTGGTATAAAGCTATTCTATAGTACATAATTCTGATATGTAATTACAATTAAAAAAATTAATAAAAATTATATATATATATATCATTTTTATTTATTTTTGATGATATATGTGTATATATATATATATATATATATATATATATATAATATCAACCATATTTAAATTATTGATTTTCTTACAGAATACCGCCAAATTATCGCGATGTTGTTTATTGTACAGCCATGAGAACGGACAAGACAAATAAAAGTTACACTTTCCTCTGGAATGAGTATTTAAATAGCAATGTGACCACAGATAAACTTGTAATTCTTAATTCATTGGCTTGTTCAGAAAATAAAGATGTTTTAAAAACGTAAGTATGCATAATTATATTCTTTTTATTGTCTGTATCGAGAAAAATAATTGAATGGCATTCGTAAAGTATATCTACACTTATCAATTTTATAAAATAACAGTATATGTTGTATAAAAATTACAAGGATACAACTTATTCGGTAAATTTTCTAATATTTACATTTATGATGCCGTTCTATTAACTTTACGAATAACAGACAATTTATTAACTAATTTTTTAAAAAATTGTAATGCTAAACTAATTGCATTAGTGATAACAAATTTATTTATTATTTTTTATATTAAATAAATTTAAAAAATATATAATTAAATAATTAAATTTATTTATTATTCCTTATATTATAATAAAGGTTGTTACGGGAGGCAGCCACGGAGAATTCACAAATACGGTATCAAGATAGTGCAAAAGTATTCTCAAGCGTTTATGATGCGAGTTTAGTTGGCGTTGAAGTTGTCATGGAAGTAATTGAAATGTATTACGATGATATACTGCACCGAAAGTAAGTAAATAACTTTATGCAATAAAAATTCTAATACAGCAATATATAATAAATATCGTTCATGTACGTGTGTTTACAGTTTTAATGATTTTACCAAAATCGCAAATATAGTGAACGCTTTGGCAAGCAGATTATCAACTTATGATCTCTACAATCAGGTAATTTATCATGTCATTTTAATTTAATTTTATTTAATCAAAATTGCAAGAGAAATATCTATATCAAACTCTAAAAAATTTTTAAGAAACAATATAATTAAATAATTTTTCTTGTATACACATTGTGGTATATGGTTTTATTAAATATTAAATTTAAGAAAACAATTTAATAATAAAATAAAATAAAATATTTGCAATTAATAAAGCTTTATTTAAATTTTCGTAAAAAATGTCAATTTTTTAAATTAAAAACTCGTTGAAATACGAAACTTTTCTGTGTTACAATTTTTATATTTTATATTTTATCAAACATTTTATATAAATAAAACAAATTCTTAGTAAAATATAGTTTAGAAGAATTTTTCATAATTAATCAATTAATATTTATTCAATAAAATTTATTTTTTTTACTCGTAGTACCAAACATTACTCGACTGGTTGGTTCAAAAAGAACCAGAATTCGAGAACTCTGTCACTTTCTATTTGGCAACGGCGAAAAATGAATTTGATTGGTATGAAAGAAAAGTTCCAGGAATTTTTAAAGCATTAGACAATCTATTTCCCAGCAATGTGTACCGCTTACCAAAAACGCTCAATCCAAATCTCTATAATATATCTCTTACACCTTTCATGAAAGAGGGCACCTTCATAGGAAAAGTAAAAATACATATGACAGTTCAGGAAAATACTACTTTGATAGCTCTCAATGCTCACAAACTCAATATTTTAAGTGTCAAAGTCTTCAGAAATGATTCAGAAATAAATGTACAAAGTTATACGACAAAACATATTCCACAACAACTAAGAATATATTTATCTAGCTACGTACATACAAATGAAAAAATAATAGCGGAAATCCAATTTAACGGAATTCTTAATGATGAAATGACTGGATTTTATCGTAGTTCATATATCGATAGTGACGGAGTGCAACAGTAAGTATAATATCCATTATTATAATATACAATAATAAATAATACATATATCTAATATAATTTATTTTTAAAAAATTAAAGCATTTTGTAATCTCACTTTTCAACTTTTTAATTGAACTGTTATTACTTATGACTTAATATAAATGTTGATGCGTAGAAATATTTAATTATAATATTTATAATTAATTATACTAATTTGTAATATTTGATTTGTTAATTTTTTTACAGTTGGTTGGCTACAACACACTTTGAGCCTACGTATGCTAGACAAGCTTTCCCCTGTTTCGACGAACCAGCGTTTAAATCAAATTTCACAATTAACATTCAAAGGCTAAATAATTACACCTCGCTAAGTAATATGCCACACTTAACAAAAACTAAAGATTCAAAGTAAGTATAAATGGAAATACATTTAACAAACTTTTTACTACTGCATGTCTCGCAGTATAATTTTCAAGTATAAAAAATACCTAAATCAACAATTTTATATTATTATAATTATTTATTATTTAGGAACGATAGTTATATGTGGGACACATTCGCCACTACCAATGTCAGTATGTCAACATACTTGGTTGCATTTGTTGTCTCCAAATTTAAATCAGCGGTTGAGCCTGAAAACGTAACTTTCAACGTATGGGGTAGACCGGAAGTCGCAGCATATGGCAAATACGCTCAAAATATCAGCACAGCAATTATTAAAGTATTGCAGAATATTACGAACATTGATTATGCTTTACCTAAGCTGGACTTAATAGGAATTCCAGATTTCTCTATGGGCGCAATGGAAAATTGGGGCCTTGCTACTTTCCGGTAATAATATTACTTTTCCTTAATAATTATTGAAATAGATATATGTTATCTATTCAAATTTAGATTTTATGTAACTAATTTCATATAAATAATCTAATTTTTTTATCAGTGAATATGGACTTTTCTATGACGAAAAAGAAACTACAGCTACATATGAAAAATATATAATTACCGTAATAGCGCACGAACTTACTCATATGTGGTTTGGAAATCTCGTTACTTGCGACTGGTGGGATTATATTTGGCTTAACGAGGGTTTCGCGCAATATTTCGAATCTTTTACATCTGATCAAGTATGTAATATTTCATATTTGAAATACAACGAATCATTTTCCTTCAAAATTCGAGAAATCAATTAACATTTAATTTTCTTTTACTTTTAAAATTTTCTCAAATTTTTAAAAGAACGTGCCAGTTTACTGTGAAAAATTCAATTGTACAATAATTTTTTTAAATAATATAAAGAACGCAGATATTATAAATAATAATATAATTACACTATAAGTAACAAATAATTTTCAAATAGTAATAATTTCTATTCTCTAGATATTCCCAAATTACAACTTCATGGATCAATTCGTGGTTTACGAGGTGCATTCTGCTCTGTCACAAGATGCTTCGATTTCAACACATCCAATGACAAATCCTGTTAAAACACCGGACGAAATAGCTGGTATTTTTGACTACGTCACTTACGGAAAATGTATGTATAATATTATATCATATAAAAATTGTAATAATTAAAATATGTAATGTATAATATTAAACATATACACACTTATACAAAATATAAAATTGTTATTATGTAACAAATTACTATGTATAATTATTATTTGAAAATTTACTATTATAAACTTATTATTCCGAAATTAAAAAATATCATAACGATTTTGTTTTTCAATTACAACTTTATTATTAAATTAAGTAGTTTATATATGTACATGTATGATATTCAAAAAACTTAACATTCTTTTAAATACTTTAATATTTAATATTAATATATATATATATATTTTTTTTTATTTTAGCCGCTAGTGTTTTACGAATGATGTTTAACGCAATCGGCGAAAAAGCTCATACATTGGCACTCCGTAATTATTTAATGAAACGAAAGTATCTTACAGCACGTCCTACAGATTTATGGGAAAGTTTTGAGTTATCGATACCAATTGGCAATAGAAACGCAAGTATTGAGGAACTCATGAATACTTGGACAAATCAACCAGGATATCCCGTTGTGAATGCTACGTTAACTAACAAAATAATAACACTTACTCAGGTAACATTATACAGTTTTTATTAAGCTCTTCTCTAACATTTTCTCACATCTATTTCTATAATTCTATAACTTAATTTAACGTGTTGTAGGAACGATTCTTGATAGACAGAAATACTTCTAGCAATGAATTTTATTGGATACCAATTGATTTATTCGTTTCATCCAACCTGAAAGCGTATGCTGGTGTATCTTTAGAAAACAAAACATGGCTAGGATCAGAACCTCAAAAAATATTTATTAATTCTATTAACGACTGGTTTATCGTGAATTACAAACAAACTGGCTTTTATCGTGTTAATTATGATAATTCCTCATGGCATGCGTTAATTGACAAGCTAAATAGTGAAAGTTTCGAAGATATTCATGTCTTGAACCGGGCACAAATTATAGATGATCTCTTTAACTTGGCTCGCGCTAATTACGTGGAATATGATCTACTAATAAAAGCATTGGCATATTTGGGAAGCGAGACGAATCACTTACCATGGAAAGCATTTTTCAATGGCTTATCATATATCTATAAAAGATTCGAACTGCCGAAGGATCTAAATAAGGAGAAGAATTTCCAGGAAGATCTAAATAAATACGTTTTGAAATTATTGTCTAAAACGTACGATAATGTAGGATTCAGTGATCGCGATGATGATAATTATTTAAATAGATTACATCGGGAAATGATTCTTCAATGGGCTTGCAAGTTAAATAAAACAGAATGTATACAAAAATCTGTAGACTTATTTGCGACTTGGCGCAAAAATAGTTCCGAACGGTAAGATTCTAACAAATTTTGAGTAATAATTATTACATTATGACATTTGTTTTAATTCTAAATATCTGACATATTTTTCACATGTCTTCATCACTTATCTTTTCATATAAAAATCAGAAATTTTTATTTAAGAAATTTCGAAACATATAATTGAAAATTATAATATAAAAAAATTCCAGAAAAGATTAGAATATAATTATAAATTTTTATATTTTTAGAGTTTAAATGAGTAGAGACTAACAAATCTAATAGAGAATTAAATTATCAATGCAATCTATTAACTTAATTATATAAAATTAAATTTAATATAATTTACTTTATTGTAAAATTTATAATTTTCATCTAAAATTTTCTTATTCATAGAATTCCACGTAATGCACGACCAGCTGTTTATTGCACCGCGATAAAAAAAGGAAGTACAGACGATTGGGAATTCCTGTGGACTCAGTATCTACAGGCAAATCTTCAAACAGAGAAAAAGATCATTATAAATGCACTCGGATGCTCGACAAATAAAACAGTGCTCCAAAAGTAAGTTTCCAAACATAAAGGATGCAACAACATAACTTACTTAAAAAAAAAATTTTTTGTTCATAAATATAATTTTAAAATGTTAATTTAATTTTGATGTTCTTAAAATGCTCGAAATAATTTATTTTTAAAATTAGCTTGAAAGCTTAAAAATTATTTTTTAATTCTTGTTAGTAAACATATTTATGACAATAAAAGTAAATGTCTATGTCTTTTTGTTTTTATATTATAAAATTTGTTAAAATTAACAATCATAATAATTTTCCTAATTATTTTGATCCCCCCTCTCCTCCTGAGTGATTATATAATTACTTAATTTATGAACAATTTATTTAACAGTTACTTAAGAAAAGCTATTGAAAAATATAATCCTGCAAATGCCGCCATTCGTCGACAAGATGTTTCAGCGGTGTTTACTTCCGTGTACAGCGCAGGTCCAGTAGGAATAAATACTACCATTGACTTTTTAACAACAAATATCAAAAAACTGCACCGATAGTAAGTTACCATTACAACACTATCAATTGCAATTGTAGCAATAAAATTCTTACGCTTGTATATTTTTGTTACAGTTTTGGAAAGTGGGACAATATTGCAGATATATTTACTAACATGGCATCGTATGTATCGAGCGAGGATCAATATAATCAGGTATGATTCAGAATTCTTATTTAATGAATTGAAAGTGATAGGAAAAAGAGAAACTTAATCAAAGATTTTTTTTTACATTAATTAAATTACTTGTCAGTATATTACAATATTAAAATATTCTACACAGCATTATATTGCTTATTATTATTATTATTATTATTTAATTATATAAAAGTACGACAGTTATGAATTAGATAATTTCGTTGAGTAATAGATTAAATAATAGTATAATAGTAATAAGTAAATATAATAATAAAATATAATAATATAATAATATAATAATAAAATAGTATAAAAGTAATAGTAAGTATAATAATAATAATAATATTCTTAATAAATAATAGTAATATATTCTTTTTTTCTAGATGATACACTTTATTGAACATAATATACATCAGTATCCTCCAATCATCAGATCGAGATTAGTTTCTGCTCTTAATATTGTGGAAACTAACTTATTCTGGTTCCAAAATAACAGTAATAAAATTAGGAAATTAATAATCGGTTCGGAATCTGAAAATAATCCTGGAAGTAGTTCTACCAGGTTAGAATCATTGAACGTCATTCTTATGACTGTTATTGTTTTAATATCATACTTTTTAAATTATTACTAAATAATTAAATTGAACAGAAGACAAAGATTGCTCTTTAGAATTTTTATCACGCAATAAAAAAATGTATTCTTAATCTACGTTTTTTATTTATGATTTGATTGTTTTAAATCTAGGAATAGTGAAGTTATATTTTATTTATATAATATTTTAATGTATTTAATGCAAAAAAATTGTTAACCAAGTTTTGTAATTAAGTGAATAAATATAAAATAACAGAAAATAAAAATAACAATGATGTACTATTTATTAAAAGATTTAATATTACAAAGTACAATCCATATAAAGAAAAGATTTCTTTGAATCAAACAAATTTTTATGCTTTGGAATAGTCCAACTAAATGGATGTTTAAATTAAGAATGTGATTGCTTTCATTAAAACTAAATTTTTTTGACTAAATAAAATATGTTTCATTTAAAATTAAATTTGTTTCAATGAAACAAATATAAATAGAATTCTCGAGTTTAAACACATTTTTTTCTCTGTGCAATTGACAACTTTAACTTATGACAAAATTCAATTATAAAAATTGTTTATACAAATGAATAATATACACTCTTTAACATATATGCTTTTTGTTTTCTCGTATTAACATAGATGAATGTAACGCACGAAAGACATCATGAAATTATTTTTTTCAGCTAAGAAATTTGACTAATTCGAATTATACATTATTTTAGATTTTTAAATTGCTACATTCCACAGCAGATATTGATTATGTGTATAAAATACATTATGAGTTCTCAGTATAATTATATATCACTCACAAGTTCTTTCGTTGTACTTTATTTTAAATTAATATTGTATATTTATTAAGTCAAATATTTTTTAAGTCAAAATCGAATTAAAAATAAATTTATATAAATCAAACACAATCTTTCGCAATGATACTCAAAATTGTTCTAATTATAAGCATTGTGATGATTTTACTCTTTTGGTTTATCGTCTTTTTTTTTTGATTGTAGCGTCTCATTAGTACAAATTAATCGTCATAAGACAAAAATTTGTACCTGGCAAATATTGTGATCGTTTGCGTAAATGTACTTAACAATAATTATACAGAAAGATCTGGCGATATATTGTTTATGTAGAGTCTATTTTTATATTTAATATTCTAAGGATATGTCTATCGATTATACAATATTTTTCTGTAACCAAATATAAATCTCCATATGATGCTTATTAAACCATCTTATATTAGATTCCGCATTCTCTATTACTTGATGCAGGGTTCTTGTCGCGTTACTAAATTCATTCAGATGTTCTTTTACAAAGTTTATCAGCTAGAAAAATATAAAAAATAATATAAAAATAATATAAAAAATAAGTATATTGCAAAATTATTTTTTTTCCGAAAAAATAAAATTTTTATGAAAACTGATGATTACCATCCATTTGCCGAATTTATCAAAAGACAAAATTAACATTTTTCTTATTTAAATTATTTTTAAACTTATTTTAAATCACTTTCAATATATATATCCATTATAATTTCTCATAACTTATTATATCAATTTTTTTCACAACTTACATCTTTGAGTTCGTATTTTGTATTTATATTTCCTGCTACCGCTGGTATGATGGCATTCATAGCTGATATTGATGATGATATTCCAAAACTAATAATGATAAAAGATTTATATTATATGAAATTTAACAAATAAAATATAATTTGATCTAAAATAAAATCCGTAACAATTTAAACTATAATATAGTAAGAATAAGTTTCTATCTTTCCCTAACTACGCAGAATTAATCAACTTTTCTAATTAATGTTCTGCTTCACCTCTAGATTTTTTATGATAGTAATGTACAAATATATGTATAAAAATAAAGGAATACTTACTATTTCCTGAGGTCCATCCATTTGTTTCTAATGTAATCAAATGTAAGTGACCGTCCGGCAATGTTGCTGGCAACCGATTCAAAAACTCGAGTAGCATCCTGTTTTCTGATTCCCGAATTTTCCATCACAGCCCAATCTAAATATCGACTCAATAACCATATTTCTTTTGTGCAGGATAATGCCTGCAAAAGCAAATCCTTCTCCGATCCAACGTTGGCTGCTAGATACCGTTGCCAAGCGAATTTCCACTCGTTTTGTCCACCCACTCGAATGGCCGTGCAATAAACCACGCTCTTCAAGTTCGGTGGAATCCTAAACATAAAATTTATAATAACTACATAAATATACGTAAATTGCTTTATTAATTATTTTCCAAAGATAGCGAAAAATTTACAATATTGCAATTAATATATTTAACACAAACAGAATGAATCAAACAAGAACTGCGATCATGTGCATTGAAAAATGTGTGTATCAACAAATAATTTTGTTTTAAATTAGATGATATGTGATATTTCTATTTACGGATTATTAATATCCGGATTAGGAGTGTTACGCCAATAATTGAAGTATTGCACAGCTTTCATAACGCAATGTTCATGGTCGAGATAACATGCCCAATTTAAAATATTAATTCGATTGAAGACTGTCATCTGAGGATCTTCCAGTTTATCAACAAAACCGACTTGCTCGTATATATTATCAAGTAGCTTTAACATGTGCAACTGAAAAGTATTAAATAATATTAAAAATTAGAATTAGTAAGATATTATACATACCTGTATACTTTTATACTAATGTCATGAAACATCAAATTAAACAATCAACAATTGAAATTTGTTTCTCACAGATATCTATTATTCTTGATCGACAATAATTTACCCTAAATTTATCGTAACCTCGTGTTTTGATTAACATATTGTTGAGATAACTTAAAGCTCGGAAAGCTGCTTTCCAGGGCAAATATTCGGTTTCATGGGCCAAATAAGAGGTGATATTGAAAGCAATTTCATAATCGAGTTTGCCAGCTCTAGCCAAGTTAAGAGCGTCATCGATCAATTGTGCTCGATTAATCACCGAAATCTTTTTGAAGTTTTTAATATTATTCAATTGTTTTATTATCAGCTCCCAATTTGCCGTGTCATAATTCACTCTGTAATATCCTATCACAATCGCAATATTGAATATTATTATCGTATTTATTTCTTCATATTTCAAATAACAAATAATTCTATTATCTTTTGAAACATTTTATCGGAAATATATTTTTTTCTAAAAGTATCAGCAACTTCCATTTCTGTTTACAATTGCTTTTTAAATAAAACATTTATGTTATTATCAGGAGATTTATTCTCCAAATAAATTCTAATAAATTTAAAACAAAGTTTCATAAAGATATTACTAGAATTAAGTCCAAAAAAATTATTTAATAATTAATTTTTGAAAGAAATCTCAGAGATAAATAATAAACGGATTATAAGAACATTTTTTTATTTTTGCCAGAAAAATAATTACCAGTTTCTTGCACGTTAAAAAGTATCCATTGAGACGGTATCACATCTAAATCGTTAAGAGTAATCGAACGTTCTGCTTTCATCCATTTTGTAGGTTGAGTGTTATTGAAGTTTAATTGCTTCTCAGTCGTATAAGTAATTGGTATCCACCATAATGGTTCCCGCTTATCAGATGTGATTTTCGTAACATTATTGTCAAGCAAAAAACGTTCCTGCAAGAAGTAGAAAGGTAATGCATACAATGCTATATAAATTGCTTACCAAACAATTTATTAATCAAATATCTATATCTTATCAATAGCGTTATAATGTAATATAATATGTATATATTTTATGAGAACAATCTAGATAATCTATATACAGAAAATCTATATACAGAAAATCTATATACAGAAAATGTTGAGTAGAGAATTATTATGAATAAAATATTTCTATTTATTAAGTAATAATTGTTATTAAAATAAGTTATGCTTTATTAAATCAGCATTGCACGTGTACTTATTAACATACCTGCGTTAGTATAATACTACCATTGCTATAGTTTCGTAAGACAGTAACTACGGGAAAGCCGGTTTGCAAAGTCCAAGTATCCATTATTTTCTTAATAGTTATGTTCGGATCAAGTACTTTATCTTTATGAGCTTGTTTGGTCAAAGCGTACCATAAATCATTTGACTCGGCACTTTGATATTTTCTGAAAATAGAATTGTTAATTATTTTCGAATTACATAAAAATATGTTTACATTTGTAACATTGCTAAAATATTATTTACATTATTTATAACATTGCAAAAATTTATTTATATTTATAATATGATCAAAATATTACACGTAATTACATATAATAATTATTTTGTAATAGTCATGTTGCAAAATAATATTGGGGGAGGGGGCAATATTATTATTTTTAAATCATTATTTATACAAAAAATTTTCT